>JAEIGA010013090.1_pt1 | contig 12622 bp, 13 predicted proteins | sample 9270691 | NCBI WGS metagenome assembly JAEIGA01 (sample SAMN17057246, study PRJNA624740) | gut metagenome | biome: biome; isolation source: fecal sample | host: Bos grunniens | place: China: Xizang | collected 2019 | reverse complement strand
TCCAACAAGATGCTTAAGCTGGGAATACTTCGCGAGGTCGGAAACAGGCCTAAGAACGCGGGAAGCAGAATCCCTATAAATTATAGCTTCAATCCTGATAACTATCATGAACTTAAGAGTAAAGGATTCAGATTAGAGTTCTAGTATACGGATTAGACAGACTGGTGTCAGATCACCAGTTTTTTTACCACTGAAAATAATTTGCGTAAAAAATACACTAAAATTAAAATGATATGAAAACACAGTCAGACACAACAGGAATCACAAACATCTTCAATCTTATCATTCTTGATGAGAGCGGATCAATGGGAAGCATTTATGAGCAGGCACTCGGAGGTGCAAATGAAACAATTCAGACGATAAGGGCAGCGCAGTCTTCATCGGATGACCAGAAGCAGTTCCTGACTTTCGTCACTTTTGATTCAGGTAACAGAGAGTCAGTCAGGACTATAATTGACACGATGCCTATAGGCAAGGTGAAGGATCTCACCCGTGACGACTATAGTCCGAGCGGATGCACTCCATTGTATGATGCGATGGGAAGATCGCTCACTGCACTTGAGAAGAAGGTGTCTGAAGATGATCAGGTGCTTGTTACCATCATCACAGACGGAATGGAGAACAGCTCATGTGAGTACTCCGGCGCGGCTGTATGTGAGATCGTAAAACGACTCCGTGCTAAAGGATGGACATTTGTCTATATCGGAGCCAATCAGAATGCGGTCGAAGTCGCAAAGAGCATGAGCATCGACAATGCGATGAATTTCCAGGCAACTCATCAGGACACTAAGCGAATGTGGAATGACTACAGAGAAAGCACCTCAGGTTATTATGAGAAGGTAAGGCGCTCAAAGATGAGAGGTGAGAGAGTTTTCGAAGACAAGGAATTCTTCAGTAAATAATCAGTTCAACATTGACATTTAAATACAATACATTATGACAACAACTTTACGATTTTTTAAACTTGATGATAGATGGTACGCAGATGTACCAAACCATACCCTTCATGAAAACGAAATGGTGGCAGGATCAGATGACTTTCTGAATGCCTGCGACAGAGGAACCGGCAATGTGGTGATTGAAATGTCTGACTGTCAGACAGGAAGAGATATCTGTCATCTGAGGATGCTTGACCACAATCAGTTTGGAGCCACATATAGCGTGAATGGTTTAAACCTTGGTGTACCTAAACTTTGGATATGCAATGTGACTCATGATGTAATGGGTGAACATCCACGCGATATTTTCATCCAGTCGATTCAATAAGATTTATGTGTTTACCTTTTTTTATTTACGACATTAATAGGTGTAAATAACTTTAAAACAAGATGAAAATGAAAAATTTAACTCCTGAACAGATTATTACAAAAATTGGTGTCTATGCTTTGGCTTCTTTAGCTGTAATCGGCTTCTTCGCTGCATTTCTTTGTATGTGTAACGCTGACTTCAGCGTATTCAACGGCACAGTCATCGAAGCAATCTTTATCTTTTTGCTTTTGGTACTCTTGCTGATTATCGGATTCTGCTTCCCAGCATCATTCCTGATGAATTTCTCGAGCATTGCAGCAAGTCTTAAAAAGAAAATCTATTGATGATGTTACATAAATATGTAAACAAATCTTATTATGAGAACATTGATAATTACCCTTTTATTAGCTGTCAGCGCAGTATCATGCAATCAAGGAGATGTAGATGAGCTACAGGCCGGTGACATTGTCTTTGTGGAAAGTCAGTCTTCGCAAAGTCCATACATCAAACTAGGAACCATGTCGAAGTGGACGCACTGTGGTGTGCTTGTGGACACTCCCTCAGGTCTGAAGGTGCTTGAAGCGTCAAAGACTGTAAAACTTACACCGTTTGATACGTTTATCGGTCGTGCTAAAGATGGCAACTGGTGCGTCAAGCGCCCTGAGCAACGACTGAAGTCACCGATATATTATCGAAAATATCTCGGTCTGAAATATGATATGGAGTTCAAGTTTGATAATGGCAAAATGTATTGCTCTGAGCTGGTCTGGCAAATATATAAGGATCAAGGAATAGAACTCTGTAAGCCGCGCAAAGTGTCAAGTTTCATCATGGCTGGCATTCCGAAGGTCAAGAGACTTATGGATTCGCGTAATATTGATATGGACCAGGAAGTCATTGCTCCAGTAGATATATATAAGGCAGTCAAGTAGTCTGCACCTTGCCACTCTCGTTTGAATTTGCTATTTTTGTGCTCCTATCAATCTTAATTGAAATAACATGACAGAGGCACAGATCATAATCGGAATAATGCAGAACGACAATCGAGCGTGGCAATATATCTGTAGAAATATGAAACCTAGCTTTTCTTCTATCATCGGTGGAATGTTCTCTTTCGGGGAAGCGTCGAAGTCAGATATAGAAGACATATTCCAGGATTCGTGCATTATCCTGATGCAGAAAGTCAAGGAGGGAGGGCTTGTCCTGACACGAGAGGGAGCTTTGTTCAGCTATCTGGTTCAGATCGGAAAACTGACAGCATGCAACCTCATGAGGAAGAAGCGTGGACAGAAGCAGGAAAATGAAGAGACTCCCAATCTGGTGCCGTTTCTTTCAGTAAGAGGAACTGAAATTCCTGACATCAGAAAGGAACAGGAAAACGAGCCTGGCGAGGTCTCGCTGTCAGAAAAGCAACAATCCCAGGATGAGTTCATCGACAGGGTGTTTGAATCTATTCCGGATGATTGCAAGACGCTTCTGAAGAAGTTTTATTGGGATCATAGTCCGATGAATGAGATTGCCAGCATGCTGGGTTTGAGGAATGCGGAAACAGCTAAAACCAAAAAGAACAGATGTATGAACAAGTTCAATGAAATAGCAAAGCGACTACTGAGCGATGGCGAATATGCTGAAGATGTGCTTCGTGCTGCTGCAGAGCGAGCTGCCTTGCGTGAACTGCTTCAGGACGAGTGTGCCCTGATGAATAATGAAAACATCAGAATTGCCGCTTTGAACGTTGATGATGAGGGAAATAAGGAGGATAAATAATGAGAGAGAAGGCGGAAAGAATATTATACTATCTGTCTACAGGATTATTCGGACTGCTTTCAGTCCTGTTTGTCTTTGTCCTGATTATCTCAATTGCCGACAATCTTGTCTATATGTGTTCGCGCATCGGCTTTGATTGGAAGGTTACCGGTAACTATATGGGCTTATTCGCAGGAATTGTTGTCTATGTCCTGCTGGTAGTGTTCTTGAAGTTGTTCAGAATGGGCCATAATCTGAACTGGTTTATGAAATTTACTCATGAACTGACCCATACTTTGGTCGCAATCGCATTCTTTGCCAAGATTCATAAGTTCATTGTCATGGATAGGGAGTGCAGTGTATATTATGAGGCCAAGGTCGGATATGTGCCTATCACATTGTCGCCATACTGCATTCCTATATATACATTCATGCTTTTCCCATTCAGGTTTGCAGGTAATGAGAATTACTTGATAATCTTTGATTGTCTTATTGCATTCACGTATGCTTTTCATGTACATTCATTCATAAAGCAGACAAGATATTCGCAGCCTGATATCAGCGGATGCGGCAAGGCTCTTTCTACAACCTTCATCACATTTGTGCATCTGTGTGTGCTTTCGCTTATCGTGGCTACTCCAAAAGGTGGTGTGATGAATGCTCTCCATAGAGTGTTCTGGGAGTATCCAAACTGCGTACTGAACGCTATCATAAATATGCAATTTTAATTTAATTTATTATCTTTGCAGAAATATTTGCAGGGGTGCCCGGGTTACCGCGGCTGAGATCATACCCAAGAACCTGATCCGGATAATGCCGGCGTAGGAACGCAGAATCTCAAAGTACATGTGTGCATGATGCACCATGTCAGCCCCTTGCATAAATGTGCATACATTATGCGAGGTTTTTTATTTGTAGCAGCGCTAAGTGCGCTGATCCCTTTCTCTGCACAAGGTGTGGAGAAGGAAGCGGCCGATGAAAAGGTCGAGAGACTCGACAGTGTCGTGGTCTCGTCATCTCGTGCAGGCCAGAATACGCCTGTGACTTACACGATGGTAGGAAAAGATGAACTCCGTCGTGGTAATCCCATCAACTCTCTACCTATGAACCTGGCTTTGCAGCCTTCGGTCGTATCTGTAAATGAAGGCGGTACCGGTCTAGGCTATTCAAAAATGACTGTCCGAGGTTCGAAAGGATCACAGATCAATGTCACCCTTAACGGCATCACTCTGAACGACGCTGAGTCGCAGGAGGTCTTCTGGGTAAATATTCCAGCCCTTTCATCTATGATTTCAAGTGTGCAGCTGCAGAGAGGTCTAGGTACATCTGCCAATGGAGCAGGAGCATTCGGTGCAAGCATCAATATGAGCACAGCTGCAGTGAGTCCTGAACCATTCGCTTCCGCAGAGATGTCTGTGGGTTCATATGGAACTTTTATCAGCACATATACAGCAGGTACAGGTCTGATGAAATCAGGATTCTACATCAGCGGTGCCTACTCGCGTGGCATCACAGACGGATATATACGCAACGCGTATGCGGATGTGCAGTCTGCGATAGGTGTGATAGGATGGATGAAGGGAAATAATTCTCTTCGCCTGACCTATCTGATGGGAGATCAGAAGACCGGTATCACATGGGAAGGAATCAGCCCTGAGCAGTATGAGATCGACAGGACTTACAATCCTGCAGGTGAATATCTTGACCAGTTCGGTAATGTACACTACTATGATAATGAGACAGATAACTACTCGCAGCATCATCTTCAGCTGAACTATACGCATTCTTTTTCAGAACGTCTGGCCTGGAGTACGACATTCAATTATACTCGTGGTGACGGATATTATGAAAACTACAAGGCGGGAAAGTCATTCTCGAAATATATGATGGAGAATCCTGTGATTGACGGAGTTGAATATGATGAAGGCGATTTCATCACCAGAGAGGCCTTAGCCAATGATTACTATGTGATCAATTCGGATTTGAGATACACTTCCGGCAAGCTCAATCTGACTGCAGGCATGAATGTTTCCAGGTATGACGGAGATCACATCGGAAGGGTGCTCTGGAGCAATGTACTTGGTGATTCATATGACTATGATAGTCATAAATGGTACTTGAACCGTGGCCTGAAGCACGAAATGAACGCTTTTGTGCGTGGCGAAATGCTTTTGGCGGATTGCCTGACAGCATATGCAGATCTGCAGTATAGGGGAGTATGGCTTGAGATGTCCGGTCCTGAAGATGATGGCGTCCTGCTTGACCATAAGGATGACTGGCAGTTCTTCAATCCTCGCGCTGGTTTGTCATATCGCTTAACTCCGGCCTCACGTATATATGCATCTGCAGCCCTCGGTCATCGTGAACCAGGACGAAGCGACATCAAGGAGCTGATCCTGGATGCCAATAAGGCGGCTTCCGCAGGTGCTGAAAGCCGTGGCGTGGACATCAGACCTGAAAAGATGCTGGATATTGAGATTGGTTATGAATATTCTACTGACAGACTCGCCCTTTCGGCAAATGTCTATATGATGGAGTATTGGGATATGCTGCTGGAAACAGGAAAACTTAGCGATGTGGGCTATGCGATCAAGGAGAATGTGCCTCGCAGCTGGCGTCGCGGAATCGAGCTTGCAGCAAGATGGAATGCGCAGCCATGGCTTCAGGTTGGAGGAAATGTGACTCTCTCCACCAATAAGATACGCAGCTACACTGCATATTATGAAATGTACGACAATATGAACGACTGGAATTATCTCGGTCAGCACAAGGTGAATTTTGAAAATACTGACATCCTGATGTCGCCGGCGGTAGTGGGTATGGCCTCCGTGACATTCAGACCATTTGCCGGTAAATCAAATTCATTGAAATCGGCTTATGCCACATTGAGCGGCAAATACGTCGGCAAGCAGTATTATGATAATACTTCGTCCGATGAACGCAGTATTCCTGCCTACTTTTTCGGCGACATGACATTAGGTTATGAGATATCTTCGTTGGCCCTGTCTTTCCATGTTCATAATCTGTTCAATAGAAAGTATTATGCCGATGCATGGCTCTGGAGGGCATATTTCCAGCAAGATGATGTCTATTACTCCGACATAGGAATCTATCCTCAGGCCCCTGTAAACTTCATGTTCAAGGCATCCTGGAGATTCTGATCAATGATTATCAACTGGCAAAGCTCTTAGTGTTTTCTGACCTTGTGTCTGCAATAAAGCATTATGATGATTGCGAGCAACATAAACGAGATGATTACGCCGTAGTACAATACGCTAGGAATCATAGGTATGAATTGATTATGGTAGATGCAATAAGTTTGTGACCTTTGTCGTTTGGATGTATGCCGTCAGCACAATACAACGAATCCAGGTTACCTCTATATGTGTCAAATGCAGTCGTGATGTCCACGATAGGGATCTGCGATTCTCTTGCAATTGCAAATAGTGCCCTATTGTAGCTCTCATGCCATCTTGAGATGATACCAAGGTCGCCTCCAAGCCAGTTGATGACGTTCTGTTTCTGATCTTCGGACATATTTCTGCTGAAAAATGAGAAATATGCATTTGAAAGGATTGGGGGAAGTGAGATGATGACTGGTTTTGATCCAAGCTCCTTGATTCTGCTGATGAGTCTTTTCAAGAGCTTCTTGAATTCATCCAGAGTAGTATTCGGCTTATAATCCTCAGAAGGGGAGTCAGCGATCTTCATCCAGTCGAAATCGCAGTCGTTGCCTCCAAATTCTATCAAAGTATATTCGCTGTCTGCTATTTCATCTGTATGGCGTGTGAGCATCTGCTCAGCTGTGTGTACAGTTGATCCGAATTTTCCATAGTTGTTGATGTATAGGTCCAGTTCCTTGCTGATGATATCTATATAACTATGGTCTGCCAATGAATATCTTTTTTTATCTGTAAGGACCACTCCTTTTGTCAATGAGTCTCCCAATGCTGTAATTTTTGTCATATCTATGTGCGTTTGTTTGATTCGATGATGCAAAATTACGTCCTATGCCCGACCCCTGGGAAAATTAGTTGTGGGGACGAATGAAAAGGGGAGAAAATAGATATTTAGGGATAAAACAGCATATTTGGGTACAATTAACAAAATATTTCTATCTTTGTCCCTATTAAAATTTGATAGGTATGAATAGAATTGTAGCAAAAATAACATCTACCACTGGAACGGTGATTCATTCGATTGTGGTCCCTTTATTTGTCCTGGTGTTTACCTTGTACTACAGGCCTTATGTGATATGTGAGCTGCTCGATATGCCTAATGCGTCATTCAGCTTCAATGCTACGATGCTTTTCTGTATTGTATTCGTCTCAATGTCGATCACCAGGTGGAGTCTGTTCTTATTGGAGAAATTCCGTAAGATATCAGGTGCCTACTACATGCTTTGGTGTGTTGGCGAGACCTTGGTGACAGCTTTGTTCTGTACTCTCTATCTTGTCCTTATCTCAAACGTCAAGCTTGGATATTTTGAGACTTCGGGTTTGGTTTTCCTCAATCTGCTGACAACGGTTGTATATCCGTACGGAGTCCTCTGGCTGTGTTTTGAGCGTCATATGAGAAATAATGACGTGACATCTCCTGCCGACGAGAATTCTCTCATCAGATTCTACGATGAGTATAAGAAACTGCGGCTGGTCATCGCTCACGATGCAGTAATGTTCATCAAGTCCGAGGATAACTATGTTCAGATTCACTATCTGGATAGAGACAAGACTAAGAAATTCATGCTTCGCTCATCTATGAGAGCACTTGAGCAGGATCTTACAAAGAAAGGCCTTGTGCGCTGTCATAGGTCATATTTCATCAATCCTGCTTACATCAAGATCGTACATAGAGACGAATCCGGCCTGATTGTCGCAAAGCTTAATCAAGACGGATTCGAGAGTATTCCGATATCGCGTAAATATCAGGATGAGATCACTAAACTTCTGTAGTGGTCGATTATTTCCTGGAGACAATTGTTCCTGTAGCCTGATTTGTCGGCATGACCAGAATTTCTGCTATCTGCATGTGTTCCGGTGCTGATGCTGCAAAGTATGCCACTTCGGCTATGTCGTCGCCAGACAATGCTTCGATGCCCTTGTAGACATTGTCCGCCCTTTCTTTATCGCCGCGGAAGCGGACTACCGAAAAATTGGTTTCCACCAGGCCAGGCTTGATATTGGTGACACGGAGAGGAGTGTCTACCAGATCTATGCGCAGTCCGTCTGAGAGCGCTTTTACAGCAGCCTTAGTCGCGCAGTATACGCTTCCGCCAGGATATGCCGCATCTCCTGCTATCGAACCGATATTGATGATGTGACCGCATCCACGCTCGACCATTCCAGGGACTACAAGTCGAGTCATCGAAAGCAGAGCCTTGATGTTGGTGTCTATGACTACATCCCATTCCTGAAGGTTACCTTCGTGTTCCTTGTCGACTCCTACGGCCAGACCGGCATTGTTTATCAGAATGTCAATGCTTTTCCATTCATGAGGTAGCGCGGCAAGTGCAGCCTCAGCCGACTTGCGGTCGCACACGTCAAACGGCATTACATAACACTCAGAGCCATATTTCTCCTTCAATTCTGCTGCCAATCCATTGAGTTTGTCCTCTCGGCGCGCATTCAGGATCAGCCTTGCTCCTTCTGAAGCGAATTTTCGTGCGCATCCTTCACCGATACCGCTGGATGCTCCGGTAATCAATACAGTCTTATTCATGATTTATCTGTTTGTCTGATTTGCTGTTATCGTTCATCACTCTGAACTGTCTCCTGTACTCCAATGGAGTGCTGTCTTTATATTTTCGGAAAGTTCGAGAGACGTTGTTTATGTCACGGAAGCCGACTTCGTATGCAAGGTCGACATACGGCCTGTCAGTAGTTCTGAGCAGGTATGCAAGATGCTCGACCCTGATGCTCAGAAGGTGCTGATATATAGTCACTCCGGTTGCCTTCTTGAACCTCAGTTCAACGCTGCGGCGAGACAATGGCACAAGCTCAAAAATCTCATCCATAGATATGTCGTTCATGTAGTTCTCATCAATGAACTTCATGATGTTCTTGATGTGCTGGTCCGAGATGTTGTGCACAAGTGTCGAGTTGCGCTCTGTGATCTCCAGTGGACTGATGAATACGTTGAATTGCTTCTTGTCTTTGCTTAATATCTGTTGGTGAAGTAACTTACATGTCTGATAACCACCATTTTCCACATCCAGCTCAATTGATGAGATCGTAGGGTCAGAGATCTCGCAGATCAAGTCGTCATTGTCCACTCCCAGTACGGCAATGTCGTCTGGGATCTTTATTCCGGCCATCGTGCAAGTCTCTGTTATGGTCAAAGCATGGGCGTCGTCGCAACAGAATAGAGCAGTGCCTTGAGGCAAAGATTTCAGCCAGTCCGTCAGGCTCTGTCTGTCGTATGTCGTACCTGCGATTTCATTGTATTGCGAGTACCTGGAATTTTCCTTCATGACTTCTTCTCGGAAACCACGACCTTTCTCATCTGACCAGATGACGTCCTTGATGCCGAAGAATGCATAGCTTGTAAAATGTTTTTTACGGAAGTATCTGGCTGCCATTTCGCCAGTTCTGATGTAATCGCCTGTGAGATTGGAATATACATCAGATCTTCTGCGGGTGTTCTGCAGTACGATAGGGATATCCAGACCTTCCAGAAGGTCCAGTTTTGATTCGTCCCATCTGCCGATTATGGCGTCAGCCTTCCATTCCTTAGCCCACTTCGCAACCCATTCTTCGCGACTGCCGTTGAAATGATAATTCGAAGGTGTTCTGTAGAACAGCCAAGGGCCGTTCTCCTTGGAATATTTCATCATTCCACGGAGAAGTTTGCGGTCAAATTCGCTTGTATAGTCGATGAGTAAAATGACTTTTATCATGCTGTTGATTTTTCAAGCCAAGCAAATATAGTCAATAATTATTCTGATTCGACAGTATTTGTCAACTTTTAGACATAAAATATTTCGTTATTTGAATATTCTTTTGCGTTTTAGTTGCGTTATTATGGTGCGAATAACGCTAAATTTGCAGAAACGCGCATACGTGATAACACACTAAGACCATGATGAGATTCATCCACATATTCATAACAGCAGCTTTGCTGCTATCTTGCTCTGCAAAGAGTGATGTAAATGTCATCCCATATCCAAATGACATTCACGTCCATGGAGGATATTTCAAGCCGGCAGGAGCAAGTGTTCATTATGATGCTCAGATCGATCAGCAGTCAATTGCTGTGATCGGTCAGTTTGCATCTCAGCTGAGTCTTGTGACTGGAAAAGAGTCTGCCCTGGTCCTGGGAAATTCTCAGACCGGTTTTGTGTTTTCATACGATGCGGCAATTCCTGCTGAGGCCTACACTCTTGATGTTACAAAAGATTGTGCGACTGTAAAGGCCTCAGGTCTTCGTGGATTCAATTACGCAATTCAGACCATCAAGCAACTCCTTCCTGTCGAAATATACGCAAAGGAAACAGCCAAGAGTAAGAAATGGACACTTCCATGTGTAACGATCAATGATGCTCCACGTTTCGCATATCGAGGCCTTCACCTTGACGAAGCAAGACATTTCTTCGGAATGGACGAGGTCAAGAAGTACATCGATATCATGGAGGTCCACAAGCTCAATACACTTCACTGGCACCTCACAGACGATCAGGGATGGCGAATTGAGATCAAGAAATATCCGAAACTGACTGAAATCGGTTCTGTACGCAGCGGCACATGCATCAATGGTGACGGAAGTACAACCGACGGCATTCCATATGGTGAGGGACTATGGTATTCGCAGGAGCAGATCAAGGAAATCATCGATTATGCTGCTGCAAAGGGCATAGACATCCTTCCTGAGATAGACCTTCCCGGCCATATGCTCGCAGTACTTGCGGCATATCCGGACCTAGGATGCAGAGGATACGGCTACGAAGTATGGCATAGATGGGGAGTGTCCAAGGATGTTATCTGTGTAGGAAACGAAAAGGTCTATTCCTTCCTCAAGGATGTCCTCGCAGAAGTGTGCGAACTTTTCCCGTACGAGTATGTCCACATCGGAGGTGATGAATGTCCGAAGGACAGCTGGAAGACATGCCCTAAGTGTCAGGCGATGGTAAAGAAACTCAAGATCCAGGGTAACGACAAGTATAGCGCCGAGCATTTTCTGCAGAGCCATATCATGTCTCAGATGGAGGAGTTCCTTGCTCAGAATGGAAAAAAGGCAATCGGCTGGGATGAGATTCTCGAAGGAAAAGTATCGCAGAACGCGACTATCATGTCATGGCGTGGAGAAGAGGGTGGCATCGAGGCTGCGGGCCTGGGACATGATGCCATCATGACACCTCACACATTCTACTACCTGGATTATTACCAGTCGATCGATGTGGCGAATGAGCCGTTCGGCATCGGAGGATATCTTCCTGTAGAAACATGCTATTCGTATGAACCTTGTCCGGATACGATGACGGATGATGTCAAGAAGCATATTATCGGAGTTCAGGCAAACCTTTGGACCGAGTATGTCTCTACAAACGAGCATCTGGAGTATATGCTTCTTCCAAGATTGGCTGCGCTTTCGGAAGTGCAGTGGTGCAATGCAGACAGAAAAGACTGGAACCGTTTCTTTGACAGTGCCGATGAATTCTGCAGAATATACGAGACCATGGGCTACAACTATGCAACAAATCTTTTCAATGCAAATGGTGAGGTAGCTTATGATGCAGAAAGAAATTGTGCAGTCGTGACTTTATACACTCAGGGCGATGCTCCGATCTATTATACACTGGACGGCAGCGAGCCTGATGTGAATTCAGCCAAATATACCGGACCTGTGGAGATTACCAATTCTTGTGTATTCAAAGCCCTGGCCGTCCGTGATGACTTCCCATCAAGACCATTCAGCTACAAGGTTGACTTCCATAAGGCGACAGGTCGAAAGGTCTCTACTGCAGATCCGAATGTCAATGCAGATATCCTTGTTGATGCACTTAGAGGTCCCGAGATCCGTAAAAGACATGAATGGGTGACTCTCAAGGCTACACCTCTTGATGTCATCATTGATATGGAAGGCAGTGATCCATATTCAAGCGTTTGTGTAGGAACAATGGTTCTCAAGGTAAGAGAGATCTTCAACCCGACATATATCTCAGTAAGTATTTCTGATGATGCTCAATCGTTCACGGAAGTAGCTCATAAAGAATATCCGGTTGAAGGACAGTTTGAACCGAATGGATTAAAGGAGTATGAAGTGACGTTCCCTGAAACTTCTGCAAGATACTTGAAGGTTTCAGTCGGATGTCTGAACGATGTTCCGCAATGGCACCACTATTACGGACGAAACGCTTCTCTGCTCGTTGATGAAATCATAGTCAATTAAAGATTGACTTGACACGATAACTAAAATAACCACAATAATGAAACAGACTAACCGACAATTTATTCTTTCCATGATCATGCTGGGCGCGTTGTTCTTCATCTTCGGCCTGGTATCATGGGTGAATTCTATCCTCGTCCCTTATTTCAAGGTGGCATGCGAACTCGAGGCAGGTGTACAGACATACCTCGTCACTTTTGCGTTCTACATTGCATATCTTGTCATGACGATTCCTGCTTCATTCCTA
>JAEIGA010013089.1_pt1 | contig 12622 bp, 12 predicted proteins | sample 9270691 | NCBI WGS metagenome assembly JAEIGA01 (sample SAMN17057246, study PRJNA624740) | gut metagenome | biome: biome; isolation source: fecal sample | host: Bos grunniens | place: China: Xizang | collected 2019 | reverse complement strand
TAGAATCAATAACAATCCCTGATAATGTCAACTGCATTGAAGTTTGTGCATTTGAAAACTGTAAAAACCTAAAACAAGTAGTAATAGGCAGCAATGTAGACACCATAGTAGCATTCGCATTTTTAAATTGCAACAATCTAAAAACAATAACCTGCTTAGCAAAAGAACCACCAACATTAGAGATAGAAGTTTTCCCCAACCCCAACGATATTACACTGTTAATCCCCAAAGGATGCAAAGATAAATATATCAACTCCGATTGGAACAAGTATTTTAATGACAGAATAAAAGATATGGAATAAAAGATATGAAACGGATAATATTAGCACTGATAGCAATAATATGTGTGAATGTGATATTTGCACAAGATTTTGTCAAAGATGGTTTAAGTTACTCAATTGATGATATTAATAATGTATATACAAGAATAGTTGACACAAATATAGCAGACTTAAACATTCCTGCCAAGGTAGATTATAATGATAAAACATATAATGTTATTGATATTTCTGACATAGGCAGAATTACCTCCTTAAAGAATTTGAAAACTGTGAATATATCAGATGGAATCAAGTCAATATCTTTCAGTTCGTTTATGGGGTGTATAAATCTAACCTCTATAAGCATTCCCAATAGTGTAACCCACATAGGCATAGATGCTTTTAAATATTGTAGTAGTTTGACATCTATCAATATACCAAGCAATATGAGTAGCATTTCTGGATATGCATTTTATGATTGCAGCAACTTATCATCGTTCAATATTCCCCACACAGTAGAATATATCGGAACACAAGCTTTTCACAACACAGCATTTTTCAACAACAAAGATAATTGGACAGATAACGTACTGTATAAAGATGGATGTTTGCTTTCGGCAGACACACTGATAAGTGGAGAATATTCTATAAAGAATGGAACACGACTGATTGCTGCTCATGCATTCTTAGATTGCAAGAATCTGACATCGGTAGTTATTCCAAACACTGTTTGCAACATCAATCATTCAGCTTTCGAATATTGTGAAAATTTACACTCTGTAGATATTTCCAACAGCATAGAGCATATAGGCGGATTAGCTTTTAGGGGATGTAGCAGTTTGTCTTCAATAAACATACCACAAAGTATCAAAACCATTAAATATTCAACATTCGAAGGTTGCAGCAGTTTAAGAAGCATACACATTCCCAACAGCATCACGCATATAGAAGATGAGGCATTTAACTCTTGTACCAATCTAAGCAATTTTACCATTCCAACATCAGTAGAACATATCGGGAAAAATGCTTTTAGCAGCACTGCTTTCTACTATGACAAAAGTAATTGGAATGGCGATGTATTATACAAAGACAATTGTTTGATAGAAGTAAACAATAAAATAAAGGGCAAGTACACCATCATTAATGGAACACGACTAATATCCCAAGGAGCATTTATGAGTTGTACAAACTTAGTTTCAATTTCCATACCCAACAGTATCACAACTATTGAAAGTAATACATTCAAATATTGCTATAAATTAAGCAAGGTAAATATACCTAACAGTGTGGTACGTGTAGAAAGAGAAGCATTCTACAACTGTTCAAATTTAAAATCTATCGATATACCCAACGGTGTAAAATATATTGGAGAAGGAGCATTTAGTTATTGTTCAAGTTTAACCACAGTCTATCTACCCAACAGCATCGACACTATTGGAAATAATGCTTTTTCTGAATGTAAAAAACTAAAAAATATCACCTTGAATGATAATATAAAATATATTGGAGAGGGAGCTTTCACTTGTTGTTTAAAACTAACCTCTATTGTTATTCCCAACAGCATAAAAACTATTGAATATGGCACATTCAGATTTTGCAAAAACCTAACATCAATTACAATACCCAATAGTATAGATACCATCAAAGATGCAGCATTTTTGGACTGTAATAATTTATCTTCAATAACCATACCCAATAGTGTCAAATATATTGGTAACAGTGTATTTTTGAATTGTAGTAATTTGTCTTCAATAACCATACCACAAGGTATAGAAGTGTTACCAATAGGAATATTTGCCAATTGTATAAATTTGAAATCTGTCACATTACCTAATAGCATAAAGGATATAGAAGAATATGCTTTTAATTATTGTAGTAGTTTGAGTTCTATAGAACTACCCAACAATATTAAATATATAAAGACAGGTACATTTACAGGATGCAGCAAATTGACAACAATCACTATCCCAAAGAATGTTATAAAAATCGGAGATATGGCATTTCACAATTGCCCCAACCTTATCACCATCACTTGTTTGGCACAAGAACCACCGACATTGGATGGTAAAGATATTTTCCCTCTCCCCAACGATATTACACTGTTAGTTCCCAAAGGAAGTTTATATAACTACATCAACTCCGATTGGAACAACTATTTTAATGGTAGAATAAAAGAAATGGAATAAAAAGAATACTACCATGTGTTTTATTATATCACGAGGTTGATTTATCTACATCACGTAGTAGCTGCATCTACATCACGAGGAAAATTTATCTTCCTCACGAGGTTTTTTTAAGGCATATACCTCTCAAGAAATTGATGATATACCGTCGTGCTTCCAACACCCTATCATGAAATAATTGGCAATAGGGTGTAAAAATTAATTCATCTAAAGGGTAAATGTTCATTGTTTATGTGGTGTTATGAAATGAAAAAAAGTTTTGTTTTTTCAGCATACGCACAATAAAATGATATAAGAGTACGTTAATGAGACGTTTTTCTCTATTTTATGAATAAAAAAGAGAAATACTTTTTTGATTTGAATTAAAACGATTTCAATAAATGAAAAAAAGACAAATTAGATTATTAGGGACAAGTTTGATGATAGGTTTGATGGTAATGGTATCACCTATCAAAGCACAAAATCCTAATCCGGATGAATTGGCAGGAAAAGATGTAACTAAAAATTATATCAGTACAGCAATGCCTATACTGCTTATAGCTCCTGATGCACGTAGTGGTGGTATGGGCGATGTAGGTGTGGCAAGCACACCGGATGTATATTCGGCACATTGGAATAACGCCAAATTTGCTTTCATTGAAAAAGATATGGGAATAGGGATGAGCTATGTTCCATGGCTTCGTAAACTAGGTACAGCAGATATGAACCTTTTATATTTATCGGGATATAAACGTATAGACGAGAGAAGTACGTTGGCGGCATCGCTTACATATTTTTCGTTGGGTAATATAGAATTTACAAGCGAAGATGGTACGAGTATGGGTGTGTATATGCCAAATGAGTTTGGACTTGATGTAACTTATTCGATGAAATTGTCTGACAATTTTTCGTTGGGAGCTTCTGGACGTTATATACGTAGTGATTTGACCCAGGGTGTGGATGTAGGAACAACACAAACACGTGCAGGTAATGCTATTGCTGCCGATTTGGGTATGTACTATCAAAGCGAAACCAATATGCTTGATGTTCCGGGCGAATTGGCAGCAGGTTTGATGATATCTAACCTAGGTTCGAAGATATCGTATAGCGATGATGAAACAGAAAAGGATTTCTTGCCCACCAACTTCCGTTTGGGAGGAAGATATACAATGAATTTTGATGAATATAATAGTGTGTCGTTATTGGCCGACTTCAATAAATTGTTAGTTCCCACACCACCTGTATATGACGAGAATGGCGAAATTATTTCCGGCAAAACTGATGACGTAGGTACTATACAAGGTGCATTCCAATCGTTTTTTGATGCTCCGGGAGGATTGTCTGAAGAATTTCAAGAAATGCAGATTTCGGTAGGTGCCGAATATTGGTACGACAAAATATTTGCAGTAAGAGGTGGTTACTTTTTTGAACATGAGAATAAAGGTGGCAGACAATACATCACCCTTGGTGGAACAATCAAATATCAAAGTTTGGTTTTAGACATAAGTTACCTTATACCAACCACTACTTTGCAAACGAGTCCATTGGCCAATACAGTGCGTATATCATTGGCAATGAATTTTGATAAAAGAAAATGATGTAAAAAAATATAGTTATGACTGAAAAGGATGTTTTGAATTTGTTATGATGAAAACATCCTTTTTTATTTGCAAAAAGTTTTGATTAGATGACAAACACTATTGAACATAAAGATAGGCTATGTACACGTAACTTCATATCGATGTGTGCTGCCAATTTTTTGATGAGTTTCTCATTTTACATACTGATACCTACATTGCCATTTTATTTGATAGATACATTCAAAGCCGGGCAAAGTGTAGTAGGTATAATACTATCAATATACACAGTGTCGGTGCTTGTGGTTAGACCATTTTCGGGATTCTTGGCTGATACATTTCAACGCAAACCATTGTATTTGTTTGCCTACTTTATATTTGCATCATTCTTTTTGGGTTATCCATTGGCAGGTTCTTTGCTAGTATTTACAATTATAAGGGTAATACATGGGTTGGCATTTGGTATGCTGTCTACTACAGGCAATACATTGGTTATAGACATAATGCCATCATCACGCAGAGGCGAGGGATTGGGATATTTTGGAGTAACCGGCAATATAGCTATGGCTATCGGGCCTATGACAGGTTTGATTTTGAAAGATTTGGTTTCATTCGATTATATATTTATATTGGCAGCAATATCGGGCGCGATAGGTATTATTTTTGTATGCTTGATAAAAACCAAGCATCGTCAGCTACAAAAAAGTCAGCCAATATCATTTGATCGTTTTTTTCTTATGAAAGGAGTACCGGCATCAATATCATTTTTGTTTTTGGCTATACCTTATGCCATGACAAGTTCGTATATAGCTTTATATGTTTCGTCGATGGGTCTTACCTCTAATTCGGGTTTCTTTTTTTCGATAATGGCAGTAGGGATGATTTTGTCAAGAATAACATCGGGAAAACTTGTAGACCAAGGTTTTATCACTCAGAATATCCGTAAAGGTATAATTATTGCAATAGTAGCAATGGGAGGAGAGATACTGTTGGAAACACTATTTGCACAAAATTTCTCATTGGGATGCATAATGTATTATGTTGTTGCATTTATGCTTGGTTATGGCTATGGAACATTGTTTCCTGCGATGAACACTCTTTTTATCAATCTTGCACCCCACAACCGTAGAGCTACAGCCAATTCGATGTACCTTACAGGTTGGGATGTAGGTATAGGTATAGGCGCATTTTTGGGTGGATATATTTCGGAGTATTTCAATTTTGTTTCTATATATATAATAGGATTTACATGTGCGGTAGTAGCTCTGATAGTGTTTATTACTTATGTAACACCTCATTTCATGAAAAACAAATTGATATAGAAATTAAACTTTCGCAAATAAAGTAGAATTTTATTTGTATATTTGTAATTGCTAAAGAAGTATCAATAATATATTTAACGCATAGTCAATCAGGCGATAATAACAATAAAGTAAGAATAAATAGAGCAGATAAATAAAAAAAGAAGAATATTATGAGTGACAAAAAGATAAAATTGGCTATAACTCATGGCGACATCAATGGTGTAGGGTACGAAGTAATAATAAAGACTTTTTCGGACAATAGAATGACGGAGTTTTGTACTCCTGTCTTGTATGGTTCATCGAAAATACTATCATATCATAAAAAATTATTGGCAGATAAAGATATATCAAACTTAACAAATGCCAAAGATGCCAAAGCTATCGTGGATAAGAAATTTAATGTCATAAATATTACCAATGATGAGGTAAAGATTGATTTGGGCAAAAGTACTGAAGTAGCAGGAGAGTTGTCGTTGAAAGCATTGGATTCTGCTTGCGATGATCTTGTGGCAAACAATGTTGATGTGCTGGTTACAGCGCCAATAAATAAAAAAAATATACAATGCCAAGATTTTGACTTTCCGGGACACACCGAATATTTGGAAAATAAGTTTGGTGGAAAATCATTGATGATGATGGTTTGCGATCGTATACGCATAGGAATAGTTAGCAGTCATGTGGCGTTGCGCGATGTTCCCAATGTAATAACCAAAGAATTATTGTTGGAAAAAATATCTGTAATGAACAAATCATTAAAACAGGATTTTGGTATAACTATGCCCAAAATAGCAGTATTGGCACTAAATCCACATGCTGGCGACAATAGTTTGATTGGCGACGAAGATGATAAAGTGGTATCGCCAGCCATAAAAGAGGCATACAACAATGGTATTCTCACTTTTGGTCCATACCCTGCCGATGGTTTCTTTGGTAGTTCGGAATTTAATAATTTCGACGGTATATTAGCTCTATATCACGATCAAGGACTGATACCATTTAAACTTATGTCGTTTACACAAGGTGTGAATTACACTGCAGGATTGCCATATGTGCGTACATCACCGGCTCATGGTACAGGTTATGATATTGCAGGCAAAGATAAAGCATCAGAAGATTCGTTTAGAAATGCTGTTTATTTGGCTTGTGATATATTGAAACATAGAAATGAATACAAAGAACTAACAAAGAATTCAATATAATAGTTAAAAGACTTATAATCCTTTGTAAATATTGGCTTTGTATTAGGAATAATAAAAATAATTCAACTAAAACAATCAATTATGAAAAAGATGAAACATATCGGTTTTCTTTTTATGGGTATTGCTTTATGTATTACAGCATGTACATCGGAAAAAGAATTGGCAAATAAATTTGTCGAAAAATTCTCAATGAAGAGTTATAATCCTACAGAGAAGATATATGTGAGTTTGCCTACATCGGTAATACACACTAATCAAACCCTTAATCAAATAGAAAATTTTTTAGAGTTGGATTATGATATTCAAGATAGTGTAATAGCTGCACATACTACCATTCTCAATACACTTGATGATAAAATTTTCTTACAACAATTCAATGATAATCTTTTATATCATTTGAAACGTTTTGGAATACCGGTTGTAGTTGTAGCAGATCCCAAAGATATGCCTAAAGCTGTGGCAAACAAAATATACACATTGCAAATATTACAAATAGAAGCCGAAGAATTTGAAAAGAAAAGCAGGTCTGATTTTGAGGATAATATAAACAATATGTACTATTATTACGACTATGATTTGAAAGGATTTAGTACAAATGTATGGTATTTGATAAATGACACAACATCTGCTGCAGATAAAAAGGATGTTTATTTTAAAAACTTTGAAACCATTGAACAATTTGAAGGAACAATAAACACCATAAAGAACAATGTAGCACATGGCAAAGGAAAAATAAACAAACTTACAGTGAACGATGCATATAGCGAAGCTTACAAAGCAGGTGCTATAACTGCAGATAAGTTTTGTGAAATGATAATAAACGATTTTGTGAAAAGCATGATAAAAGGACTGCCTTCATATTATTATTACTATAATCCTGTAAGTAAAACGGTAACTCCTTACGACTATCAATATTACAAAGATACTGATTCATTTATAAAAATAGAACAGTAATAACAACTATTATACACAAAAACAAAAATATCATGATCAGACTGAAAAAGGATATGGAGACCATAAAGGTTGAAAATACTGGAAATATTGTAGGTACAATAAACAAAGAAATTATACTAACACCGGAAGAAATGTTGGACAAAGCATATATGTTCAACCGAATTATTGTTCCGGCAGGAAGTAGCATAAAAGAACATGCACATCAACCGGATGCCGAAATATACTATATTTTGGAAGGTGAAGTGTGTGTTACAGACAACGGAAAAGAAGCTATTTTACATAGTGGAGATGTTGTGTTTACAGGTAATGGTGATACACATAGTATAAAAAATATAGGCACTACCGATGCTGTATTTTTGGCTGTGATATTGAAATAAATTGTATACGCTTGATAAAAGAAATTAAAATGCAGACCAATAAACGAAAGATAATAAATGACCCTGTTTATGGTTCGTTTATGACATTGGATGATGATATATTGTACGACATAATATCACATCCGTACTTTCTTCGTTTGCAACGTATCAAGCAGTTGGGGTTATCTTATTTAGTATATCCTGGCGCTATGCACACTCGTTTCAGTCATACGCTTGGTGCAACATTTTTAATGGGATTGGCAATTGATGTTTTGAGATCGAAGAATATAGAGATAACACCAGAAGAAGCTTTAGCTGCAAAAATAGCCATAATGCTACATGACATAGGACATGGACCGTTCTCTCATTCATTGGAACATACACTGACAAAAAATATACATCACGAAAGTATTTCGAAAGTGTTTATGCAGAAAATGAACGAAGAATTTGGAGGAAAACTAGATATGGCTATAGCTATTTTCGACAACACATATCACAAACATTTTTTGCATCAATTGGTATCTAGTCAATTGGATATGGATAGATTGGATTACTTAAGTAGAGATAGTTTCTTTACAGGTGTATCTGAAGGAATCGTGGGAACAGAAAGAATTATCAATATGTTGAATGTGCATGACGATAATTTGGTGGTTGATGAAAAAGGAATATATTCAATTGAAAAATTTATTATCTCACGACGATTGATGTATTGGCAAGTATATCTCCATAAAACAGTTGTAAGTGCAGACTGTATATTGATATCTGCGCTAAACAGAGCAAAGTATATTTTGAGCAATGGAATAGATTTAAATTGTTCGAAACCATTAAAGTTTTTTTTAGCAAATAATTATACGTTGTCGGATTTTGAAACAGATAGTAATATAATAGAGCAATTTGCACTGATGGATGATTGTGATATTATATCTGCAATAAAAGGTTGGACAACCAATAATGATTTCATACTTTCTACGTTGTCCAAAAAACTAATAAATAGAAAACTAAATAGAATATTTATATCAGATAGTCCATTTAAGGAAAATGGTATAAATAATTGTATTCAAAAGATATCAGACAAATACAATATTTCAACCGATGATGCCAAATGGCTTGTTTCGACAGGTAATCTTGAAAATCATGCTTATGATTTCCAAGATCAAGAGATAAAAATACTTTTCAAAAGTAAGGAATGTGCAGGTATAAGTATAGCTTCAGACCAATTGGATCGACATTTTTTAGAAAAATCAGTAACAAAATATTACCTATCCTTTCCAAAGGAATTTGAGATATAATCAAAAATAAATAGAGAATATAATATTAATATAGACAAGACTATGGATGCAAAAGTAAGTATAATAATGGGAAGCACTTCGGATATGCCTGTAATGGAAGCTGCTTGTAAGTTTTTTGATGAGATGGAAATACCCTTTGAAGTAAATGCCCTCTCTGCACATCGAACACCGGATGAAGTTGTAGATTTTGCGAAAAAAGCCCATACTAGAGGTATTGAAGTGATAATAGCTGGTGCAGGTATGGCTGCAGCTTTGCCTGGTGTTATTGCTGCCGAAACTCCACTTCCTGTAATAGGAGTGCCCATAAAAGGTAGTGTTTTAGAAGGTTTAGATGCTACTTTTGCTATTATGCAAATGCCTCCGGGAATTCCTGTTGCTACTGTTGCCATAAACGGAGCGCTAAATGCTGCTGTATTAGCACTGCAAATAATGGCTAATGGCAACAAAGAATTGCAAGAAAAAGTGATCAGTTATAAAAAAGGCTTGAAAAACAAAATAGTAAAAGCCAATAGTGATTTAGCTGAAATAAAATTTAGATACAAAACAAACTAGATAATGATTACCATAGGAATAACAGGTACATTGGGTGCTGGAAAAGGAACTATTGTTGACTATTTGGTAAAAGAGAAAGGATATGTTCATTTTTCGGTGCGTGATTTTATTGTGGAAGAAATCAATCGTCGTGGACTGCCTATAGATAGAGATTCTATGACTTTGGTGGGGAATGATTTAAGAGCCAAATATTCGCCATCATATATTGCCGAGTCTCTGTACTCAAAAGCTCAAGAAACAGGTAAAAATTGCATTATCGAAAGTATTCGTAATCCGGCAGAAATAAAAAAACTTCGTAATCATAATAATTTTTATCTTTTTGCAATAGATGCTGATCCTAAAATACGTTATGATAGAATAGTGAATCGGGGTTCATCGACTGATAATGTGTCATTCGAAACCTTTATATCCAACGAACAAAGGGAAATGACTTCAAATGATCCAACTAAACAAAATCTAAAAGCATGTATAGAACAGGCAGATTTTATTTTCTCAAATAATGGTAATTTCGAAGACCTTCACAACGAAATAGAAACTGTTCTATCCAAAATAACTTATCATCGCCCTTCTTGGGATGAATACTTTATGGAATTGGCAAATACTGCTTCGCAACGTGCTACTTGCGACCGTGGAAGAAGTGGATGTGTGATAGTTAAGGATAAGCAAGTATTGGTAACCGGGTATGTTGGCTCCCCTGCAGGATTGCCACATTGCGACGAAGTAGGACACTTATTCAACAAAACTATACATAGTGATGGTAGTATAACAAACCACTGCATACGTACTGTTCATGCTGAACAAAATGCTATATGCCAAGCAGCACGTCGAGGAATTGCTCTTGAAGGTGCTACATTGTACTGTAGAATGACTCCGTGTAGAACATGTGCTATGCTGATAATCAACTGTGGAATAAGACGAGTAGTATGTGAAAGAAAATATCACAACGGAAAAGATAGTGAAGATATGTTTGCACAAGCTGGAATAGAAATTGAATTCTTTCATGACGAAATTGAAAAATACGAAAATCAATAACACAATAAAAATAGATATTTAGCGTTTCTGATATAAGATAATTATAATTTAAATCATACAATAATGAAAAAAAAGACTTTTTTTATACTTACAATGCTTGTGATAGGGGTAATGTTATATAGTTCATGTGCACGAAATACTTGCCCTGCATATAGAGGTGCTGCAACATCACATCCAACAGGACCTAGAAAATAACCATAGTGTTATACACAAAGCATAATAGTATTATTTATTAAGAATATAGGATATATATATTATATCCTATATTTTTCTATAATGGGGGTAAACAAATGGCTAGAAAAAGAAAACCGGTAAGAATAGAAATGCCTCTCTCTATATCTATTGATGATATTTCGTTGATTGGATTTTTTTCCAATAATATCAAGAATCATCAATTGGCATATAGTCTTAATCGCACTTTTGAAATAGAATTATCAAGGGAGATAGATTTTGAATCGTACGATGAAAGTGAAAATATATTGTATCCATTTTCATCATATTATTGCTACGATGAAGATAGTAATATGTTTTATTTTTTGATTGAAACTCGAAATAACGATGATGTTCTACTCCATCAAAATTTAGCGGAATATAACTCAATTTTGATGATAGCACATGGAAATCATAAACTGATAGCTGATAAAATATTAAACTATCCCGGTTCTATACCCGGAGTGTTTTTGTGCAAAGATATTTCCAAGATTAAGAATTTTCGTGATTTTGTAAAGAACTCATTTCTTCTTGATATTGATATATATATGAGGAAAATGAAAGAAATGGCCAAACAAAAGGAATCAAAGAGTAACGAACCAATATTTTTCCAACTCTAAAACTTATGAAAAATAATAAGGGAAAGTTTCTAAAACTTTCCCTTATTTATTCCGTCTTTTCTTAATTGATTACGCACCAATTAGAGCAACATAAGCAGCAGAATCCATCAACTCTTCCAATTCTGCAGGATTTGTCATGCGGATTTTTACTAACCAACCTTCACCGTATGGGTCGTTGTTTACCAATGATGCTTCACCATCATCACCTACAGCTGTGTTTACTTCCAATATTTCGCCACCTACAGGTAACAATACATCAGATACTGTTTTTACAGCTTCGATGCTTCCAAATACTTCACCTTTTTCAAGGGTCTCGCCTTCTGTAGTAATGTCAACAAATACGATGTCGCCCAATTCGTGTTGTGCAAAATCAGTAATACCTACGTATGCGATATCACCATCTTCTACTCTAATCCATTCGTGATCAGCCGAATACTTTAAATTTTCAGGTATATTCATTATTATATTGTTTTTTTATTTGCAGTAATAACTTGCATGCATAGCTGTCGAAGTTTTCGGCGTTTAGTACTCCTTTTGTCTTCATTTAGTTTCTGAATACAAACTACTTACTGCGTTTTAGTTATTTGTATTTTATTTATTTCACGGTGCAAAGATACAACTTTTTTTTTATTCTACAAAACGTAAATTTATACATTTACTTGCTTAATGTTCTACATACTTTGTTCTATTGGCTGATAATCCAAATGCAACTAGTATGATTAACTTATAAATTTTATAGTATAAATCTGGATTTTAGCTATATAGATTTATCAATGATTTTCTGTATATATTCTACATAGAATATATACAGAAAAGAAATAAATTTATTATTACTGTCCGCTAAAATTATGTCTAAACATAAAAATAAAAGGCTGGCTTCGATTTTGAAGTTCAGCCTTTTTTAATTATATTAGAGTTGCCACACTAAAATATAATTATGAGCAAAAGTACACATTTTTTCGGACAGCTGGTATATGGACAATTAATAAAAAGACTTAATAAGGAAAAAATACTTCAAATCAGTCGCAGTTTAGGAGGAGAAAGGTATGTGAAGAGTTTCGATGGATTCACACACTTACTAACGATGCTTTATGCGGTGATAATGCG
>JAEIGA010013088.1_pt1 | contig 12622 bp, 10 predicted proteins | sample 9270691 | NCBI WGS metagenome assembly JAEIGA01 (sample SAMN17057246, study PRJNA624740) | gut metagenome | biome: biome; isolation source: fecal sample | host: Bos grunniens | place: China: Xizang | collected 2019 | reverse complement strand
GAAAAAATTCAGATATAAATTGCTAATAATAAAAGTTTTTGCTACCTTTGCGGGCTCAAATCTGTTTACGGGTCGAGATGAACGATAATTTTATAATACCTTTAAATGGATTGGCTGCCGGAGAAAACCATTTTTCATGGCATGCCGGCAAGGAATTCTTCGAGGCTTTCGAGAACGCGGAAATCCTTGATGCTGACCTTGATGTGTCGGTTACGGTGGAGAAGTCAGGTCGCTATGTGGGGGTGGATTGTGAAATAGACGGCTCAGTGATGGTTTCTTGTGACAGATGCATGGAGGATCTGCAGATGCCTATAGGCGCTGACATCATGCTCAGCGTCAAGTTTGGTGAGGAGGAGTCTTCGGATGATCATCAGGAGGGGGAAAGAGAAATCGTCTTTGTACCTGAGGGTGACGCAGAGATGGATCTGAGCCAGATTATATATGATTATGTATGCCTGGCCCTTCCGATGCAGAGACATCACGATGACGGTGATTGTAATCCTGATGCGATGAGATATCTCACAGCTGGAGAGCCGGTCAAGGTGGAGGGAGATGTGAATAATCCTTTCGCGGCATTGAAAGAGTTGATGAAATAAACAAATAATTAAAAATATAGAACAATGGCACATCCAAAACACAGGGTCTCTAAGCAGAGACGTGACAAGAGAAGAACACACGACGTTGCAGTAGTTCCTACACTCGCAACATGTTCAAACTGCGGTGCTACTATCATGTACCACAGAGTATGTCCTGAGTGCGGCTACTACAGAGGCCGTCAGATCATCGAGAAAAAAGCTGAGTAATTCAGCTTTTTTCTCAGTTACGGCCCTGTAGTTCAACGGATAGAATGGAAGTTTCCTAAACTTTAGATAGCAGTTCGATTCTGCTCGGGGCTACGAAAGCTGATGACGTTGAGTCATCAGCTTTTTTTGTTGCGCAGATGCGTTGAAACCGTGTTCCGGTTTTTGTTAATTGCTTTAAAAAGATTATCTTTGTATGTTAAACCAAATGATTTTGACAATGAAAAAGGTAATTGCAACTCCAGATGCACCGAAGGCGGTGGGCCCATATTCACAGGCTATCGAAGTGAATGGAACTCTTTATATTTCAGGACAGATTCCTGTGAATCCTGCTGACGGCAAGGTTCAGGAGGATATCGTGGATGCGGCGCATCAGTCTTTGAAGAATATCGGAGCAATCCTCAAGGAGGCAGGAATGACATATGACAATGTCGTGAAGACTACCGTGCTTCTTGCAGATATCGCTGACTTTAAGGCAGTCAATGAGGTTTATGCGGAGTATTTTACCGGTGATAAGCCGGCTAGAGCCTGTTATCAGGCGGCCGCTCTTCCTCTTGGAGTAAAAGTGGAGATCGAGGCTATTGCCGTTAAGTAATGAACCGAAAGTCTCTCATACTGTGCCTGGCCGTTCTGGCTGTGATGGTCATCGGTGTCGGCGTCGCAGTCGCGGTGCTTTATTCCGGTGTGGATGACGGCGGTGGTCGTGGAGGAAATTCCGTACCTGATCAGGGGCGGTATCTTCTTCTGCCTGCCGTGCCTTCCGATGCTATGGCTGTATGCTGTTTCGCTCAGGCCGAGGCTGGAATGAGAGGACTTCTGAACGGATTTGAATTTCCGGCGGACCTTGCAGAGAATATGGCCGCCGGAAAATTCAAAGATCTGTCTTCGTCCAGATTGGCGGTTTCACTTCATTATGGCGGGGAGCTGGAGGCGTTGTATATATTTGACGCCGGCAGGTCTTCACAAGAGCCTTCGGAAGATGCTGCAGCTCTCATGGACTATATGCGTGGCAGGAAGATGACGGTCGAGTTTGTGGACTGTTCTTCAGCAGGCACTGACAGGGATATACTGAAGCGCTCGATAATCGTGGCCTCCGCTTCCGATCTTCTTGTCAAATCTTCTGTAAGGCATCTTCAGAAAGGAATATCAATAATGGATGCATCCGGCTTTTCTGAGGTGGCCGCGTCGACATCAGGAAGTGATATCGTCTTTTTCTCCAACTCCCATGCAAGGATGCTGATGCCTGCAGTCTTTGCAAAGAAATATCACACTCACGAACCCTTTGTCGCTGATTTCGCTCAGTGGACCTCGGCGGATCTTGCGAAGTTTGATGCTTCCGGCATATATGCGGACATTCGTGCCGTGTATGAGGAAGATGCCTCAGATTTCATGAGCGTGCTTTCCAAGATGCAGCCTTCTGTGTCCGGGATATCTCAGATGATCCCTTCATATACTCTTTCTGCGGTAACTCTTCCTATGAAGGATGCGCAGTCGTATATAACTGCATATCAGGCATATATGGATTCTAAGCAGTCCCTGCACAAAATTAGAAACAGGCAGAAGTCACTTGCTGAAAAGACAGGTGTGCGTCCTGAGGATTTTGTCAGAAGGCTGGATGTCAAGGAGGTGGCAAGAGTAGATTTCGTACTTGGAAAGGGAGTACAGTCTGTCAACCTTATCAGAATAGGAAAGCGTGATACTCTGGTTTTTGTCGGTACCGAGGATAAATCTTTTGATGATTATACACCATCTGTTCATGTCTGGCCTTATGCTTCCTATATTTCTTCGGTTTTCGGCAAGCTTTTCGAGCTGAAGGATGAAACCTGCTTTACGTATATCGATGGATGGATAGTGTCGGGAAGTCTTGATGCCGTAAAACTGTATGCGGATGGATATGCTCTTGAATACACTCTTCAGGAATATATGGCGGATGCGGGGCAGAAGGATCTTCTGGCCGGATCGTCTGTTCTTACGGCTTATTTCTCTCCGACCTCTTATCCTCAGGGTAACAAAGATATATTCAGGAATTCTGTGGCGGATGCCGTTGATGCAATGTGTGCAGATGCAGAATACTGCCCTATGATATTTTCCGCAGTCAATGGCAAGAAGGGAGTGGACATGAAGTTTCAGATGCCAAGGCTGACACTCCTCAGAACTAAGGCGCCGGGACATGAAAGAGATACCGTCGTGGTTGTGCCTCAGGGACCGTTCCGCGTGAAGAATTCCGGTACAGGGAAGATGAATCTGTTCTATCAGAATTCACATGGTTCCATCTGCCTTCAGGAAGAAGGAGGTAAAGGATTGTGGGGTGTTCCTTTCAAGGGGAAACTCTGCGGTACAGCTCAGACATTGGATTATTATGCCAATGGCAAACTTCAGATATTGTTCGGCTCCGGCAGCAGTATCTATCTTATCGACAGGCTGGGGCATTATGTCAACGGTTTCCCGGTAGATCTGGGAAAACCGATTCTGCTCGGACCGGATGTATATGATTTTAACGGTACGAATGCATACAATATTATGGTCCTACACAAGGACAATACAATCGAAATGTACAATCTCAAGGGACGCAGGCCTTCTACATGGAAGACGATAGCAGCCCCGGAGACTGTGAAAGCCCTCCCTCAGCGGATCGTCGTGGGAGGCAATACTTTCTGGGTCGTGAGAACATCGATCCAGACATTGATCTATCCGTTCGGAGGTGGCAATGCATTGACTTCCTTCAAAGGTGATCAGATGATACGTCCTGACAGCGAGGTGAGAATAGTGGATGCAGTCTCGGTAAGTGTGGACTGCTATGATGGTGTGGTCAGGACAATAACTCTTAAATAGAAAATATAGCTTAACTTTAGAATATAATGGAATTCACATCAGTTAATAAGATTTTTGAGTCCGCATTCAAGAAGAATTGGCTGCGCCCTGCAATCTCTAATTATCAGGGTGAGACCCTCCATTTCAGGGATGTGGCAAGACGTATGGAGAAGCTGCATATCATGTTTGAGGAGTGCGGCCTCCAGAAAAGGGATAAGGTGGCGATATGTTCAAGAAACCAGGCCAACTGGGCTGTGTCGTTCCTTGCCGCAATGACTTATGGTGCGGTGCCGGTACCTCTGCTCCACGAATTCAAATCAGCGAACATCCACCATCTGGTGAATCATTCGGAAGCCAAGATACTATTTGTCGATGAGGTGATCTGGGAAGGACTTTCTGAATCGGAGATGCCTGATATTCAGGCTATCATTCAGGTGAATACATTTAAGATACTATATGCCGCAGATCCAAAGATATATGAGGCTAAGGTACATCTTAATGAACTTTTCGGTAAGAAGTATCCGGAGTCATTCGAGCCGGAAATGCTTGATTATTACGAAGATTCAGCGGAAGAACTCGCGGTGATCAACTATACTTCCGGAACATCAGGCTTCTCTAAAGGAGTGATGATCCCTTATAGGGCGATTTTCTCAAATTTAGAGTTCGGTTCTAAGGTTCTGCCTTCTTTGAACAATAAGTCCAAGGTGGTTTCAATGCTTCCTTGTGCTCATATGTACGGACTTATGTTCGAGGTGCTGTATGAGCTTTCTGTCGGATGTCATGTGCACTTCCTGTCACGTCTGCCGAGTCCTAAGATCATCATGCAGGCGCTGGCGGAGGTGAAGCCTAACGTTGTGATCGCCGTACCGCTTGTAATCGAAAAGATATACAAGACCAAGGTGAAGCCTATCCTTGAGAAGGAAGGAATCAAGTTCCTGATGAAGGTGCCCGGACTTAACCAGGTGCTTTTCAATAAAGTCAAGGCAGAGCTTATCAATGCTTTTGGCGGCGAATTCTATGAGGTCATCATCGGTGGTGCCGCATTCAATAAGGAAGTGGAGACTTTCTTCAAGAAGATGGCATTCCCGTTCACAGTGGGATATGGTATGACCGAGTGTGCACCTATAATTGCATATGATGACTGGAAGGACGAGAAGCTTTACTCTTGTGGCAAGGCCGCTCCTAACATGGAGATCAGAATCGCTTCCCCTAATCCTGCCGAGGTTCCTGGAGAAATCCAGATCAAGGGAGCGAATGTGTTCCTGGGATATTATAAGAACGAGAAGGCTACTGCAGAGGTATTCACAGAGGACGGATGGTTCCGGACCGGAGATATGGGAATCCTTGATGAGGATGGATGTCTTTTCATCAAGGGTCGCACAAAGTGCATGATTCTCGGACCAAGCGGGCAGAATATATATCCTGAGGAGGTGGAGACTGTTCTCAACAGCCAGCCTTATGTGGTGGAATCACTTGTCATCGAGGACGACGGCGGTCTTACAGCCCTTATCTATCCGGATTTCCCACAGGGAGCAAAGGATGGAATGCAGCAGGCTGAGTTTGTGAAATATATCAAAGGCCTGCTTCCTGAATGGAATAAGGAACTCCCTAATTATGCCAAGCTCAAGAAGGTAGAGGTCATGTCTGAGGATTTCGAGAGGACGCCTAAGAAGAGTATCAAGAGATATCTATACCAGAGACACTGATATGAACAAGTTCGATCACAGCTATATCCAGATGGCAGGAGTATGGGCGCAGAACTCATACTGCAAGCGTCGTCAGGTCGGAGCGCTTCTCGTCAAGGATAGGATGATAATTTCTGACGGATACAATGGCACTCCATCCGGGTTTGAGAACATCTGCGAAGACGAGAACGGAGTGACAAAGCCTTATGTGCTTCATGCTGAGGCTAATGCCATTACGAAGGTGGCCAAGTCCGGCAACAACAGCAATGATGCTACTCTTTACGTCACAGCATCTCCTTGCGTCGAGTGTGCCAAGCTGATAATCCAGGCAGGTATCAAGAGGGTGGTGTACCGTGACGCCTATCGCTTGACCGATGGAATCGACCTGCTTGTAAGAGCTGGCATTGAAGTCGAACAGGTAGATTAGACCTTTTTCCCGATTTTTTGAATGAAACGAATTAACATAACAATCATCATAGCGCTCCTGGGAGTACTCCTGGGAGTGCTTCTTACCTTGATTACCGTCAAGATGTCCGGATTCCATAAGGAATTCGACGGCGATTATAACAGATGGAGAAAGCTCAATCTCATTCTCCAGGAAGTACAGAAGAACTATGTCGATACCATCGATATGGAGAGCATGACAGACGCGGCTGTCGTAGCCGCTTTGGCCAAGCTCGATCCCCATTCCGTATATCTTCCTCCTGTGGAACTGACTGAGTCGGAAACCGAACTTGCGGGAAACTTCGAAGGTATCGGTATCACATTCAATGTGCCTAACGATACTGCCATCGTATTGAATCCTATTACCGGAGGGCCGTCTGAAAAGGCCGGTCTTATGCAGGGCGACAGGATCGTGAGGGTCAATGATACTGATATTGCCGGAGTCAAGATGCCTCAGGACAGCATGATAAAGCTTATGAAGGGCCCGAAAGGATCAAAGGTGAAGATTACCGTGAACAGAAACGGCAGTCTCATTCCTTTTGATATTGTCAGGGATAAGATTCCCGTACACTGTATTGATGCGGCCTTTATGATCGATGAGACGACAGGTTATATCAAGCTCTCTAAGTTCACCAGAACCACATATCCTGAGTTTACTGCAGCCGCGGCAAAGCTTCTCTCCCAGGGCATGACACGTCTTCTTTTTGACCTCAGGGATAATACAGGAGGATATTTCGATCAGGCATGGAAACTTGCCAATGAGTTCCTTGAAAGAGGCGATGAGGTGGTTTATATGGAGGGACGTCAGCGTCCGCGTCAGGATTTTGATGCAGATGGCAGGGGATTCCTTAAGGATGTGCAGATATCTGTCCTCATCGATGAAGGAACAGCTTCTTCAAGCGAGATATTCTCCGGAGCTATACAGGATAACGACAGAGGCATCATCGTAGGTCGCCGTTCTTTCGGCAAGGGCCTCGTGCAGGAGCCGATAAACTTTACCGACGGTTCAGGAATACGCCTTACCGTGTCCCGTTTCTACACTCCGTCGGGAAGATGTATCCAGAAGCCTTATGGAGATGATTATCAGTATGATATATATGAACGTTATGCGCATGGCGAAATGACTTCCGCTGACAGTATGAAGGTGGATACTACGGCTGTCTACTATACTGTAAGAGGAAGAAGGGTCTATGGTGGAGGAGGAATCATTCCGGATGTGTTTGTGCCGCTCGATACCACAAAGGCTACAACATTCTTCATCAATTGTAATAAGAAGGCGACCCAGATGCGTTTTGCACAGTCAATGTTCGACAAATATGGCAAGACATTGGCAGGCATTGATGACTTCGACCGTCTGGACAGATATATGGATGAAATCGATGTTGCCGCCCAGTTCCTTGACTACGCGGCCCGTGTGGACGGACTCAAGCCGAAGGAAGGGGAGTGGGAGGAGACAGTCCCATATCTCATGCCTCAGCTCAAGGCCCTTGTAGGAAGATTCTCAAAACTTTCGGACGAGGCATTCTACCGTTTCTATCTTCCGATAGATGATACCATTCAGGCTGCGCTGAAGAATCCGAGTGTAGTGGAATAAGTCGTCTCCTTCCAACATAGCCGTGATATCTCCCCGGACATATTTTGTTTCATTCCTGCTGGTTTTCCAACTGGCAGTCGTCTCCTGTGCTACGGACATACCGAAGGAAGAAGCAAAGGTGGAGTTCAAGGCTACGTTCGAGAATGAGTCAATAGGCTCAGTGCGCCGGCAGTGGATTTCATCAGATCGTCTAGCAGTGAGCGGAGCCTCAAAAGCTTTCAGGCTGAGTAAGGCCGATGCTGGTGAATCTGCGGTTTTCAAGGGTAAGGCTGTACCAGCACAAGTGTATTATGCCGCAATGCCATTCGATGCCCTGGACTCATTCAGTCCTTCCGATCCCTCACTGGCCCATATGGAACTTCCTTGCCTGCAGACAGCTTCCGTCAATTCAATACCGGATCAGGCACGGCTTGCAGTTTCATCTACATCTGATGCACATCTTGTCTTAAGAAGTCCGCTTTCATACCTGAAATTCACTATCGGTCCAGAGTCCGGAAAGATAAGGTCGGTATCTGTGATCAGTACTGATTATTCAAGCCTTTCAGGCCCTTTTACCGTGGATTGCTCTTCATCTGATCCATATACTTACCCTTCGCCTGGAGCTCTCTCCAATGTTGTCCTGAAGGCTTCTGAAGAATATCTGACTGAAGGAGATTATTATGTAGCGATGTTCTCCGGGGGCTCGGGAAACTATGAACTGGCCTTTGAGGATGTCGATGGAAAGATTGCCTTGAGCCCTACTTCCTTATCGGGTGGAGCATGTACGGAAAGGGGGGAGATCATTGACTATGGATTGGTTTCAGGGCTGGATTTCCGTGGCTGGGATATAAGACCGGTGGGTGCTGCCGTATTGACTTTTATGGCTCAGCAAGGTGAGAAATACATCGAATATCGTTCTGACTGTGAGGTTACAGCTAAGGTGACAAAGGGGGCAGAGTGGCTTTCAATCTTGCGTACAAAAGGGGTTGAACGTCGTGCTCTGCACGTTGTTGTTGATGAAAATCCTGGTGAGAGGCGCTTAGGGCAGATAGTTGTGGAAAGCCAGGACGGTAAATCAAGGATAGAGTACAATATCCTCCAGTTCGGTAATCCGGCTGTAATGATCGACAGGCAGAGACAGGCTTTGATTGATCTTTATGAAGCGACGGGTGGTGATCAGTGGCATCGTAATGATAATTGGTGTACTGATGCTCCTCTGAGTGAATGGTACGGTGTCAGGGTTGATGCGTCCGGGAATCTTGCAGGTCTGTACCTTTCTTCAAATGGATTGAAAGGATCTTTGCCGGAAAATATAGGCGATCTGGGTGGTGGCACTCTAAGTATAGGTCTTTATAACAACGAATTGGAAGGAAAGATTCCATCATCGATTTATAAGATATATTATGTCGATCTGGATCAGAATCACTTTACATCTCTGGATGAACCGGATGATGCTCAGGAGTGCATTGTAAATGGCATTTCCCTTTCAGGTAATCATCTGGAAGGCAGGCTGCCTGAATTCTTTGCTGAATTTCCTGTGCTCCGCTCGCTGGATCTGTCAGATAATGATTTTACAGGCACTATTCCGTCCTCCTATTCCCGTTTGATGGGAGACAATCTGATATTGTATGATAATGTCTTGTCAGGAAGGCTTCCTCGCGGTATAGTTGATTCGGAGAGATTCACTGACATGTGGCCGTTTATACTCAGACAGCGAGGAGATGGCTTTGACCTTGATGGAGTCAAAATAAAGTTGAAGGATTTCACGTATAATGGTGCGGAGAAAGCATCTGACATATTTTCTGCGAATACCTTTACCGCAATTGTTACCAATTATCCGAATGAGCCTGATCATGAAGTTATGCGTCAGTTGGCTTTATGGTATGAGGCTTATAAAGATTCAGGATTTGATGTGATTTATATAGGTTCTCAATCGGCTATTCGGGATTACAGTACTTATCCTTGGCATATATCCTCTTCAACTCCTGGTACTTATTGGTCGTGTGTGCAAAGCTATGCGACTACTACCATCACCTTGGTAGATAAGGATGGATATATGGTAGTCGATCCTTTCTCGGCTCCGGATGGTGTTCTTGATATTCTGGAGGACGAATTGGGCAGTCTGGAAGATAATTTGCCGCATACTCCTGAAGGAACCGTCAAGGTCATCCAGAAGGCTTCCAAAGGCGATGGTGTCGACCTTGTTTTCCTTGGGGACGCTTTCACATCGAAGATGATATCTGACGGATTGTTCGATCAGGCAGTGAATGAGGCTGTAGAAGCATTCTTCTCAATAGCTCCAATGAGTGATTTCAAAGATCATTTCAATATTTATTCACTTGCTGTCCCATCTATTTCTTCCGGTTATTCTTCAGGTTCGATTACTGCTTTTGATTGCTGGTACGGTGAAGGCACCACGGTAGGGGGCAATGATTCCAGATGTCGTGATTATACTATCGGTATCGTGTCCAAGAAAAGGATAGATGAGGCAGTCACTGTAGTTCTTATGAATTCGGAGCGCTATGGTGGAACGTCATATCTCTATCCTCCTTCTTCCGGTCAATATGGCCGCGGATGGGCTGTCTCGTACATACCTTTATGCTCCGATTCTGAGGATTTTACATTTCTGGTAAGGCACGAAGCGATTGGTCACGCCTTTGCAAAACTTGCGGACGAGAATTCTAATGAAGCTAATGGGCAGATTCCTTCTTCATTGGTTTCCGATATAAAAGATAAGGAAAAATACGGCTGGTGGAGCAATATTGACTTTACATCGGACCCTTCAGCAATTAAGTGGGCACGATTTGTCAGCGATCAGCGCTACTCATCGGAAAGGATAGATGTATATAAGGGAGGCTGGGGATATTGGACCGGTATCTGGACTCCGACCTGGAGGAGTATAATGAAGGGAAATTCAGATGAGTTCAATGCGCCTTCGCGCGAGGCTATATGGAAGCGTGTCATGAGTCTTTCCAACGGACCTGGATGGACTCCGACTTATGAAGCCTTTGTCGAATATGACCTGGGGATTACTGAGCAATAAATCTGTAGAGAATTTCTCCTGTCTGCTTTGCCGGAGCAGTATTGGATGCTGAGAAACGTGATAAACGGGCGGCGCGGACAGCAAAGTTACGCAGACATTGGTCATTTGCAGATATTGCGTCCATAACCTGGGCATTGATTACCTGTCCCTGTGGATTTACTGTGATAATGACAGTGACATCGCCGGCTCCATAGCATCGGTATGCGGGAATCTTAAGGTGGCTGGCTTTTCTGCCGTCCAGTGTATAGGAAACTACAGAAGGACCGCTGTAGGCTTTCTGACTGCTGTTGTCCGGTTTGTTCTGATGCTGCATTTCTACAGTTTCATTGCGGGCATCCTCTTCGATCCCGTCTTTCTGGCCGTTTTTAAGGTCTCTGGCGAGCCTTTCCGCGTCTTTGTATAATTGGTCCGCGTCAGTACCTCTGTCGTCCTTCAGCTGTGATCCTGCGTCTACAGCGATGTTTCTGATTTCACGTGAATTCTGCCGGCGTGCGGCCGCAAGCATGTCATCCAGCTTTTTGCTGATGTCCTGCTTCATCACTTCTTCCTTCTCCCTTCGTTCGAGTTCCTCTTGTTTGGTGAAGTCCAGGACGAAGCTTTCTTCGCGTCTGAGCGAGGTATCGATGGAATACAGCAATAAGACAATAATCACCGTGAGATGAAATATCACGGTGAGATAAAGTCCTGCTCTGTTTTCCTTTCTGCTCATTATTTCTTGTTTCCGCTTGAAAGAGATTTTTCAATGGTGGCAGAGATTACATCGATGGCGACTTTGTTATGGCCTCCCTGTGGGATGATGATGTCAGCATATCTCTTGCTAGGCTCGATGAACTGGAGATACATCGGCTTTACAGTCTGCGAGTATCTCTCGATCACCCATTCCACAGTCTTGCCTCTTTCCACGATGTCTCGTGCCATCACGCGCATAAGTCTGTCGTCATCGTCTGCATCTACGAAAATCTTGATATCCATAAGCTTGCGCAGCTTCGGGTCAGTGAAGATAAGTATGCCTTCCACAATGATGACATCAGCCGGTTTGACCGTCACGGTCTCGGTCTTCGAGCGACCGCAGGTGATATATGAATATATCGGCTGTTCCACTGCCTTTCCCTCGCGAAGCTCCTTGAGCTGCGCTCTGAGAAGGTCGAAGTCAATTGAATCGGGATGGTCGAAGTTGTGTACCCTTTTCTGTTCCTCAGTATAATGACTGAGGTCTTTGTAATATGAGTCCTGTGGAATCACTACAACATTTTCCTTCAGCTGTTCTGTGATTGCCCTTACTACTGTGGTTTTTCCTGATCCGGATCCCCCGGCTATTCCGATTATCAGCATAATTATAGTTGTTTTGTCATTCTGAACGAAAGTGAAGAATCTTTATCGCAAGATCCTTCACTTCGTTCAGGATGGCATTTACACTTTGTGTTAACGATTAATATTCACAGTTTTTAGGTGTGCGAGGGAATGGAATCACGTCGCGGATGTTTGTCATACCGGTTACGAAGAGAAGGAGTCTCTCGAATCCCAGTCCGAATCCGCTGTGAGGAGCTGTACCGAAGCGACGTGTGTCGAGATACCACTCGAGGCCCTTGCGGCTCATACCTGTTTCCTCGATACGTGCCTCAAGTTTCTGAAGAGATGCCTCACGCTCGGAACCACCGATAATCTCGCCGATCTTAGGGAAGAGCACGTCCATTGCACGTACAGTCTTGCCATCCTCGTTCTGCTTCATATAGAATGCCTTGATGTCCTTTGGATAATCTGTAAGGATTACAGGCTTTTTGAAATGCTTCTCCACGAGGTATCTTTCATGCTCGCTCTGAAGGTCTGTACCCCAGCTTACCGGGTATTCCCACTCTACGCCTGCTGCTTCGAGAATCTTTATACCTTCTGTATAAGTGAGGCGTACAAATTCTGTATCAGCCACACCTTCAAGTCGCTCTATGAGCTCGTTATCGTATCTGTCATTGAGGAACTTGATGTCATCGTAGCAGTTGTCAAGGGCATACTTGACGAGATACTTGATGAACTCCTCAGCAAGGTCCATATTGTCCTTGATGTCGTAGAATGCCATTTCAGGCTCGATCATCCAGAACTCTGCGAGGTGACGCGGTGTATTTGAGTTCTCAGCGCGGAAAGTAGGTCCGAAGGTGTAGATGTCACCAAGAGCCATCGCTCCGAGCTCTCCTTCGAGCTGTCCGCTCACTGTAAGGCTTGATTCTTTGCCGAAGAAATCTTTTGTATAATCAATTCCGCCCTTCTTGTTACG
>JAEIGA010013087.1_pt1 | contig 12623 bp, 11 predicted proteins | sample 9270691 | NCBI WGS metagenome assembly JAEIGA01 (sample SAMN17057246, study PRJNA624740) | gut metagenome | biome: biome; isolation source: fecal sample | host: Bos grunniens | place: China: Xizang | collected 2019 | reverse complement strand
TCCGAAAGTTCGGATGCTGCAGGCAGATATCTTCCGATTCTAGATAGAATCTTGTCGGCCTCCTTCAAGGCTGCATCGAGAGAAAGACTTTCTCCGGCCGACGATGCAGATGTGAACAGCTCCTCGACCGTCGAGAGACCTGTCTTGATCTCCTCGGCATTGGCAAGCTGCTTCTGCTCCTCTTCCAGCTCCGCCAGCTCGCCTTCTCTGAGCGAGGCGGCCTCCAGCTGTCTGAACTGAGCTTCATTATAATCCCTCTCTCCGGCAAGACGCGCAATACGCTCATCCAGCCTTGCTATCTCAAGCCTCTGCGCTCCCGTTTCACGCCATAAGACGGCGCATTCTTCGCGCAGCTCCATATTGCCCGCATAATGGTCAAGGATGGAGAGCTGGAAAGCCTTGTCAGAAAGAAGCAGGGTCTGATGCTGTGAATGGATGTCAATCAGACGGGTGGAGATCTCCTGAAGCACTGTTACAGGAACCGGGCAATCGTTTACAAAAGCCCTTGAACGTCCGGAACGGTTGACTACCCTTCTTACGATCAGATGTCCATCCTCCCACTCCGCTTCATTCTCATCAAGGACAGCCTTGAGAGTCATGTCCGATGTTTCGAATTCTGCTTCAACGACGCAGTTGTCTGCGCCCTCAGACACCATGGATGCCTCAGCCTTGGCTCCCATGACAAGGGACAAGGCACCGAGCAGGATGGACTTTCCGGCTCCGGTCTGGCCCGTAATAATGATCAGACCCTCCGGAAAATCAATTTCCAGAGAGTCTATCAATACGTAATTCCTAACCTGAAGCCTGGTCAGCATAGACTACTCCTCGTCCTGCTTTGCCATTCTGTAAGACACTTCGCCTTCCTGGAACTCCTCGATAGCAACGAGGCTTGGCTTAGGCTGTCTCTCATAATATTTTGAGATCTCGATCTGCTCGCGGTTCTCGAATACCTCCTCCATTGTATCGCGGTCGTTCTTGAAGTCCTCAAGCTTTCTTGTGAGTTCCTTCTTCTCAGCAATAGCGATCTGGTTAGCTCTCTTCGAGAGGATTACCACTGACTCATAAATGTTTCCGGTAGGAGCAGCGAGGTCGCTGAGGTCTCTTGTAAGAGTGTTTGTAGGTGTTTTCTTGTTAGCCATCTTAATATTGTTTTTCATAAACCGGGGCATCAGAATGAAGTCCCTCCATTTAATTATACCCCTGGTTTCGACTAGGGTTTCAATTTTTTTTCGCGTTTTTTCTTTCTTCTTTCTGAGCTTTCCTTCTTTCCTTGGCAAAATCCTTCTCTGTCATGTCCTCAAGATCGACAACCACATCCTTTCCAAGAGCCTTCTGAGCCTTGCGGTATGCATTGTCAAGCTCCCTACGGTAATGTGAAAGAGGAATCTCACCGATGAAGTTAAGGTAGTCATCCACAAATGTAAGGTATCTTTCCTTCTGCTTTGTCTTGACACTGTTCTGAGCATAATTGAATGAAGACATCGCTATATAATAAAGGATATCCTCTCTATAGATGTTCTCAGCATCGTCCTTAAGCACATTCCTGAACGCGACTCTCGAAGCAAGATAGTCCTCCATCTTATAGTAGAGTCTTGCATTTTCATATGCCTTCCTGTCCAGACGGTCATTGAGCTCCTGAAGCATGTCCTGGCAGGTCTGCAGATGCGGTGTGCGAGGATACTCGATGATGTACTCCGAAATATCAGTTATCGCCTTGTAGGTAGGCGCCTGATCAAGTTCATATCTGAGTGTCGAACGGTACAGACAGTCCAGTCTTAGATAACGCGCCTCAGATGCAAACGGGCTTCTCGGATAACTCTCGAGGAAGTTTGTGAAATTTGTCTCCGCAGTATAATAATCCCTGAACTTATAATTGCTCAAGCCCCAATAGAATCTCACGGTATCATCACGCTCGGTACCGTTGGTCTGTACCGAGAGCGACTCAAACATTGATCCAGCCTTTGAGTATTTACCTTCATTATAATATTTAAAGGCAGCCTCGTACTTAGCATCAACATCATTGCTGGTCATAAGTATCTCATACTGAGTCTTGCATGAAGAAAGGGCGGCTATGGCAACAGCCACCATGATAAGGTTTTTCAACTTCATCTTACAATTACATTAAAGCATTTTCAGGAACTTCTCTGCATCAAGCGCTGCACGGCATCCTGATGCGGCAGCTGTAATGGCCTGCCTGTAAAGCGGATCCTGCACATCACCTGCAGCGAAGACTCCCGGAACATTTGTCTTGGATGTCTTTCCATCGGTCACGATGTAGCCTTCCTTGTCCACCTCGATCCACTCTTTGAAGAGGTCCGAATTCGGATGATGTCCGATAGCAAGGAAAAAACCGTCGATGGCTATATCAAAAACCTCGCCATCCTTGCGCACAAGCCTTGCACCTATAACGCCGTATTCATCGCCGAGCACCTCCTGAGTGTTGCAGTTCCAGAGGATCTCGATGTTCTCTGTATTTCTTACGCGCTCCTGCATAGCCTCCGATGCTCTGAGCACATCCCTGCGGACGATCATATAGACCTTCTTGCAGAGTCCTGCGAGGTATGTTGCCTCTTCGCATGCAGTATCACCACCGCCGACTACAGCTACAGTCTTCTTTCTGTAGAAGAATCCGTCACATGTCGCACATGCCGAAACTCCAAGTCCTCTGTACTTGATTTCAGACGGAAGACCAAGATACTTTGCTGTTGCTCCGGTCGCAATGATAAGAGTCTCAGCCTCAATCTCCTTGTCGCCGTCAACAACGATCTTGAACGGTCTCTGAGAAAGATCAGCTGATGTAATCGCTCCATTGCGGACCTCGGCACCAAGACGTACAGCCTGAGCCCTCATTGTGTCTACAAGCTGCTGTCCTGAGATACCGTTCTCGAATCCCGGATAGTTCTCTATATCTGTAGTTGTCGTAAGCTGTCCGCCAGGCTGGAGTCCTTCATAGACTACAGGTGCTATATCCGCTCTTGAAGCGTAAACTGCCGCCGTATAACCAGCAGGGCCACCTCCGACGATAAGGCATTTGATTCTTTCCATAATTATTGAATATTATCTGATTGCAATCTGCAAATATAATGCTTTTTTCAGACTTTCATAAGGTATGGCTTTGCCTTTCTGTAAATCCATCCTAAAAGACAGTCCGGCAAGAGCATACATATCGGTTTGAACACATGATTCAGGAATCCCGGCATGACTCCGCGACGCCTTCTGAAAGTAGCTCTCAGCGCACGATCCACAGCCTTTTCTGCCGGAATCATCACAGCAAGTCCCCTCGCCAGTTTCCTGAGACCGGGCTTGAGAGGCACCAAAGGAGTGTCAACAGCTCCGAAATATGCATTTGTCACACTTACGCCTGTCTTCTGACACTCTATCCTGAGCTCTCGTGAATAGTCCTTTACAAACCTCTTCGTTGCCCCATATATTCCGATTCCGGGCCAGTTCATGCATTCCGCAAGTGAAGATATGTTGAGAATGTATCCGTTACCTCTTTCCTTCATGGCCGGGACATATTTGCGGCACAACATAAGAGGGGTATTCATATGTACCATCATTATGAGCTTCAGCATCCTCTCGCTCGTTTCTGCAATACCCTGGCAATACATCACACCCGCATTATTGATCAAGACTTCCACTTCGCATCCTGCCGCTTCCGTATGGGCATATATCCTGTCGGCTGCATCCGTCTGAGACAGATCCTGCACCACCTGCATCACCTTGAACCCATCACGCAAAGGCAAAGACACCGACATCTCGACCTCATGGCGCACAATCGACTCCGTCTCTTCCAATCCTTTACCATTGATATCTACCAAAACCAGATCATATCCCATCAAGGCCAGGCGCCTGGCATATTCCCGGCCCATACCGGAAGCTGCCCCGGTGATCAGGGCCCAAGCCTTATACTCTCTGAAAATCTTCTTCATATCGTGCATTTCCTATAAACGGGCACAAAATTATCATTTTTATTGCAAACTGCACTTCCTTGCGCGTGATTTTTAGTTATTCAATTTGGAATTTCTCAAATTTATTTGGGAAATTTGACTTAAATACATATCTTTGCCCTATATTGACATTTTATGAATACACACAAATGCCCTACTATCGAGGAGTTCAAGAACATCCTCAAGAAACATTCTCTCAAGGCTACGCCCCAAAGGCTTGCCGTGCATGAAGCGATGATTTCGCTCGGACACGCATGTGCAGACATGGTTACAGAGGCAATCAAGGAAAAAGGCTCAGCAAAGGTCACTCTTGCTTCCGTGTACAATATCCTGACGCACATGGCGATGCTGGGAGTATACAACTACAGACTCAGTGCCAACAACAAGATGTACTTCGACGTCAACACATTCAAGCACATCCATTTCTACGACCAGGACAATCATGTCTTCAGAGATGTGATAGATGATGAACTGGTAGCTATGATCGAGTCACATCTCAATAAAAAAAGAATCAAAGGCTACAAAGTAGAAAGCATTGACATACAATTGGTTGGAAGACCGACAAAGAAGAAATACAGCGTCTGATCACGCTGTATTTCCTTTTTTTATGCATATCCGTGCAACGAAAACGATGCTTCCTGCATCATTTATGATGCTAAATCGAAAAACATGAATATCATAACCAGAACAATCATCGGCTGCACTGCAGCACTCATCGCCCTTGCAGCAGTGTCATGCTCCAAGGACACTACAATCCGATACAATAACGCTACCATGGGAAACATTGTTTCCGGCAGATTCGTAAGCGACCAGGGCAACACCTTCAATGTAGTTGAACAGAACTGCATAGGAAAGCTCGACACAATGAAGAGGGCATTCGTCATCTGCGACATCCTCAACGAGACAGAAGGTGCATCCAAGGAATATGACGTGAGACTCAGCTATGTCGCAAACGTACTCACCAAGGAGCCTGTCACATTATCTGAAAACACAGATGAAGAGAAGCTCGTAAACGACCCTATCATTCTCTCAGACCTTTGGATTTCAGGAGGATATGTCAATGCTGTCATCACTGTTCCGATCAAGAGAAACAGCGGAGTGAAGCATATGATCAACTTCATCCATGACGATGCGGCAAAGACAGACAGCACGTATACATTCAAGATCACGCACAACGCATACGGCGAAGTACTTAAGGAAAATCAGAATGACAATTTCGACATGGTGCTCGCAAACGCATACGTGAGTTTCCCGATGAATTCAGTCATAAAGGAGGACGAGACAAAGCTCGCGATCAAGTGGCAGGGTTACAAAATCGTCGACTCTGGCGTAGTTTCATCAAAATCCGAGGAGTACAAGATCGAGCGTACGTACAAGAAAAACACTTTCGAACAAGTTCCTGCCGAAAAGACCAGCGCAATGCTGTTCAGTGCGGAATAAATACAAGCTCATCAACACAAAAGGAGGCCGTCCAGATGGACGGCCTCCTTTTATTCCATTCATAGGATTATTCCTGGACAAATGCTATTATTTCGCCCTTGGCTACCATATCACCCTGCTTTGCACATACAGCAACCACCCTTCCGCTTACTGCCGGGAGAATCTCCTCCATGCCATAATATGTCTGAACATAACCGAGAGGCTTTCCTGCTGTCACTTCAGTTCCCACAGTCGGCGCAACTGAAGCATCATCAACATCATACTGCCACAAAATCTGTCCCTTTACAGGTACCTGCACAGGTACCGCCTTCGGATATTTCTCCACGATCTTGTCTACATCATACTTCGGCATCTCAACAACCGGTCTTGTCACTACGATCGGAGCCCCAGCCTTTGCCTTGGCTGCCTCAAGATCCTTGTTGAATCTTTCCTTTGCAACACCACTCTTATAATCGCGGTACTGACGCTCGTGCATCGCAAGCTCGAAGAGCTCCTCGTCATCCTGACCGCAGTCCCAGCCCTCATCCTTCATTATCTGACGGAACTTGTCAAGTTCATTCGGGAATGCATCCTGAGGGTTGCCTGTATAGAATTCGAGACCTTTTTCCTTTGCAAGGGCCACAATCTCCGGAGCAAGTTCTCCAGGAAGCTTACCCATCTTGCCAAGAATCATGTTCCATGTATCCTTGTCGATAGTAGTCCATCGAGGCTGTCCCTTAAGAAGGGCCATGAGGTTCATCAGAGCCGTGTTCTTGACATACTGGCTGAACGGAGTTACGAGAGGCGGATAACCCAGACGCGGCCACACATACTCGACCTCCTGGAACAGCATCACCATGAGCTGGTCAAGTGTAAGCTCCGCTTTACCCTGATTCCTCAATGAGGCATTTATCGCTCCGTGGAATCCCTTGAGGTCGGCCATCATGGATCCCATCATTCCGCCAGGAAGACCGCAGCCTACAAGAAGCGAGCTCATATGAGAGTTGTTAGGATCTATCCAATAACCAAGGAAGTCATCCATGAACTTCTGAGTCAGGGCACGTACTTCCATATACGCATTCATATTCAGGTCCTTGACCTGGAAGCCGTCAGCCTTGAGCATCTCGCGGATAGTAATGACATCCGGATGCACCTTTCCCCATGAAAGCGGCTCGACAGCCACATCAAGATAGTCCGCTCCTGCGCGGGCAACTTCAAGCATTGATGCAGGCGAGAATCCCGGGCCGGAATGTCCGTGATACTGAACCTTGATATGAGGATATTTCTTCTTGATCTGGCTTGTCAGTTCCGCAAGGAATGTCGGACGTCCGATTCCGGCCATATCTTTAAGACAGATCTCATCGCAACCATACTCGACCACATGGTCGACAACTCCCATATAATATTCAACGGTATGTACAGGGGAATTGGTGATGGAAAGAGCAACCTGTGAAATCATTCCTCCCTTCTTGGCATACTCGACGCTGAGACGAAGGTTCCTATGATCATTCAATCCGCAGAACGATCGTGAAATGTCTGTACCCTGAGCTTTCTTCACCTTATACATAAGTTCGCGGACATCTGCAGGCACAGGATTCATTCTCAACGCGTTCAGTCCCCTTTCAAGCATGTGGGTCTGGATGCCGGCCTTATGGAAAGGAGCAGTCCATTCGCGTACCGCCTTGTTAGGGTTCTCTCCGAAAAGAAGATTTACCTGCTCAAATGCACCTCCATTTGTCTCGACTCGATCGAAACAGCCCATATCTATTATTGCCGGAGCGACCTCCTTCAACTGCGCGACAGTCGGAACATATTTTCCTGATGACTGCCACATATCCCTGTATACAAGGGAGAATTTAATTTCACGTCCCATATGGTTTTCATTTACGTTGCTTACAAATTTATGAAAAGTTTTACTTAATCTCCAATCTATACGACAGTTATGAGGTGGATTTTTTATGTATGTGGTAAAATTTATTAAATTAGGGATAAAAAACTATGCCCATATCGTTGCAAAATTGAAAATTATACCTATCTTTGCAGTCCTAATCCAACATGGTGCCCATAGTTCAGTTGGTTAGAGCGTCAGATTGTGGTTCTGAATGTCGTGGGTTCGAATCCCACTGGGCACCCAAAAGAGGAAGTCGAAAGGCTTCCTTTTTTTGTATCCGGTGGGAAGAGAACCCACGGGTTCGTAATCGACGAAGTCGCCTGAGCGACAGCGAAGGAATCCCACTGGGCACCCAAAAGAGGAAGTCGAAAGGCTTCCTTTTTTTGTATCCGGTGGGAAGAGAACCCACGGGTTCGTAATCGCAATTCCTTTTAAAAAAGTTCAATACTTTTCAAAAAAAGAAAAAGTTTCGGGGATTTCGTCACTATTTATTTCTTGAGTCATGACCGGCAGGTAGATTTGCGGAAAAAAGTCATGAAGATAAAAGACCTTTGCATGGACGAGAGACCGAGGGAGAAGATGATGCAGAAAGGGGCAGAATCCCTCAGTAATGCCGAGCTGCTGGCGATACTGCTGCGGACCGGCACAGAAAAGATGAATGTAATCGATGTAGCCAGGGAACTGTTGAAGAGTGCCGGAGGCAAACTGAACGGGGTTGCGGACATGTCGCCGGAGCGACTTTGCGAGATCGGCGGAATCGGACCGGGGAAAGCGGTGACACTGGCTGCAGCCTTCGAACTTGGAAGAAGAGCCGGCAGCGAGCCGATAGTCGAATCACGCACAGCGATATCCTCGCCGAAAACGGTGTTCAGAGCAATGCTGCCGATCATGCGCGGGCTTGATCACGAGGAATGCTGGGTAATATACCTGAACAGAGCCAACTACATGATTTCGAGGGAGAAGGTAAGCAGCGGAGGCATAGACTCCACTACTCTTGACAGCAGAACAATAGCCAGAAAGGCCCTGGAGAAGAAAGCAAGCGGGATCATCCTCACGCACAACCATCCGTCAGGCAGCGCAATGCCCGGCACCGCAGACATCAATGCCACCAAGCAGCTGGAAATAACGCTGAAGACATGCGGTATCTCCTTGCTCGATCATGTAGTCATTGCTGAAGACAGCTATTATAGCTTTGCCGATGAAGAACTGGTCAGCTTCTGAAAATTTTGCTTTTTAGACAAATAAAGATAAATTTGTGAATCAGTACCAAAGCAACAGGATATGAAAGTCATCAACCTCGGCGAGAAGAACTCGCTTCTCAACAAATTTGTCGCACAGATGCGCGACAAGGGCATCCAGAAGGACAGCCAGCGTTTTCGCAGGAACCTTGAAAGACTCGGCGAGATCTTCGCTTATGAGATCAGCCAGCACCTGGAATACAGCAACAAGGAATATGTGACCCCTCTCGGCATAGCAAACATCCCGACGCCGGATGACAAGGTCGTAGTGGCAACAATCCTTCGCGCCGGACTTCCTCTGCACCAAGGCATCCTCAACTACTTTGATGATGCTCAGAATGCATTTGTAGCAGCATATAGAAAGTATGACAAGGGAGAGGACTTCCATATCAACATAGAGTATTGCAGCACGCCTGATCTTACAGGAAAGACTCTTATCCTCGCTGACACCATGCTCGCGACAGGAGCATCTCTCGAAATCGCCTATAAGCGTCTCTGCGAAGAGGGACAGCCTGCACACACTCATCTTGTATGTCCTATCTCAAGCGCATACGCTGTCGAATATCTGCAGAAACATCTCCCTGAAGAAGGACTGACCCTCTGGGTAGCAGCTATCGACGAGGAGCTTACAAGCCATTCATACATAGTCCCTGGCCTTGGCGATGCCGGCGACCTTGCATACGGCGAAAAGAAATAGACATGAAATACCGGTGCGACAAAAACTCTACATTTTATAGGACACCGGTAACAAAAGGATATTTCCTTACAGCAATTTATAAGGCGGTGCGACAAGAATTCAAGTTTTCTTGTCGCACCGCTATTTACCTTACTTTCATACATTTCGGATGTAAGATGTGGAGAAGAAAAGAAGCGAAAGACTGTGATTAAGATAAATGTTATGAAAAAGACTTACCATCTATGCCTATCCGCGGGCGAAGAGGTCATGTTCCGCGACCTCGAAGATTACAACAGAGGATTCAACTGCTTTGCCATTGCACTTTACAAGACCGGATCAACCGGACTGGTGGAATCTTTCATGGCGACACACTGCCACCTTATGGCTGAAACGGAAGACCCGGAGGGACTGCTGTATAACATGAGGATGCCTTATTCAAAGTTATTCAACAACAAATATGGCAGGAAAGGCAGATTAGGAGAGAAGCATCATTTCCAGATGGAAGTTGTAGGTTTCAACCATAAGCTTGCAGCTGCATGCTATACATTAAGAAACGCCGTCCATCATGGAGTCGCCCCTATACCGTATGCGTATCCCCATTCATCAGCAAATTCTATTTTCATGAGAGAAATGGGCAAGACGCCCAGTCATCAGCTTTTACCTCGCAAGTCATTTTACAGGTACATCGGTAAAAGAGCTGAATATCCCGACACATACAAGATGAATGAAAGCGGACTGTTTATCAGGGAGAGTGTTTTGGACATACCCCAGGTAGAGAACATGTTCGGAACCCCTCGTGCATTTGATTACTTCATGGGAAGAAAGACCAGCGAAGAGTGGACCAAGGAGCAGTTGAAAGACAATAACGATCGGCCGCCTGTCACTTTGGAAGTAATCGAGCATGGCGTCAACCTCAATTATTCGGCACAGATGCTGTCATTCGAAAACGGGAAGGCTGACTACAGAAAGATGTCCGATATCGATTTGTGTCACATTATAGACCACGAGATTCTTCCCAAATTAGGAAAACAATCCGTATACCATCTGACAGTCAGCGAGAAACACCGGATCGCAGAAATGCTTTACAGACGATTTCATTCAGGGGAGGCACAGATAAGACGTTGTCTTGCATTGCTGTTTTAATACGGGACGGAAAGATCCTTCACTTCGTTCAGGATGACACAGGGGCAACGTTCAGAAAGACAGTGGTGGAAGTTCCGGGACACAGGGGTGGAGATTCAGGACATTCACAATGACAGTGGAGGAAGTTCCGGGAAGTCAGGAGCGATTGTCCGGAATATAGGGCGAAAATTCCGAAAGATAAGGCCGAACTTTTCGGGTAGAAAGCTGAAGAGAGAGTGATTCGGCGTGACTAAAAACATGCAAATAATAAGGTGCGACAAGAATTCTTGATTTCTTGTCGCACCGGTATCGAAAATAGACATTATTGCAAGAGATCATAAAGCGGTGCTACAGGAAATGGATTGAAAATGTAGCACCTCCACTCCAATGCTAAAGTTCCTTACGAAGTCGGGCTTTCGGGATGCCGAGCTGATCGCGATACTTCGCTATGGTTCGACGAGCAACCTTATATCCCTTCTCTGTCATCTTTTCCACAAGCTCATCGTCGGTAAAAGGTTTACGCTTGTTCTCATTATCGACGCAATCCTGAAGGGCTTTCTTGAGCTCTCTGGTCGAGACCTCTTCTCCATCCTGATTCTCCAGACCCTCAGAAAAGAAATATTTGAGAGAATAAATACCGAAGTGAGTCTCGATATATTTACTGTTCACCACTCGTGAAATAGTCGAGATGTCGAAGCCGGTCTTTTCAGCTATATCCTTGAGAACCATTGGTTTGAGATTGGTCTCATCGCCATCGATGAAATACTCTCGCTGATAATCCACGATTGCCTGCATTGTGCTTGACAATGTGTTGTGGCGCTGCTTTATGGCCTCTACGAACCACTTCGCAGAATCAAGCTTCTTCTTCACGAATGCCGCAGCCTCCTTCTTCTCCCTTTCCGACGAATTCGCGGCATCGATAAGGATGTCTGCATACTTTCTGTTGACCTTCAGCTCCGGAACAGAAAAACGTGGCATCGACAGTTTCAGTTCGCCGTCGCAATATTCAAGAAGGAAGTCAGGAACGATCTGCTGAGCCTGATCCGTGTACGAATCATCTATCTGACCGCCAGGAGAAGGATTGAGTTTCAGGATCTTGGCCATGGCCGCCTTAAGCTCCTCCTCTGAAATATCCATGCGGGTCATAATCTTCTGGAAATGCTTGTTGGTAAACTCATTGAAGTGATTCTTCAAGATCTTTACAGCATTTTCTACAGCAGGAGACTTCTTGCACAGCCTTATCTGAAGAAGAAGACATTCGCGCAGATCTCGCGCTCCGACTCCGGCAGGTTCAAATTCCTGAATCACCTTCAGCATCTCAAGCACCTCTTCCTCATCCGTCTCCACATTTGCCCTGAACGAAAGATCATCAACGACGCTGTCGATGCTTCTTCTGAGATATCCGTCATCATCAAGACTTCCGATAAGGAAAGACGCAACGGCATACTGATGCTCCGTCAAGTTGCGATAGCCCAACTGCTCCTGAAGGCTCTGGGTAAAGCTCTCCTTTACAGAGAAAGTATTGTACTGGGGACGTTCATCCTTTGAATAATTGTCAGACCTGAGCCTATAGCTCGGTATGGCATCATCTTCCTTGTATTCAGACAAGGAAACCTCTCTTGGAGCCTCATCCTCATTATCGCTTGATGTATCCTCATCCAGAACAGGATTCTCCTCCAGTTCCTTACGGATCCTTTGTTCAAGCTCCTGAACAGGCAGCTCGATCAGCTTGATCGTCTGTATCTGCAGAGGAGAAAGCTTCTGAGTCTGCTTTAGTTCGAGTCCTTGCTTCAACATGACACTACTTTTTTACTAACTATTTCCTTTTTGGTCTCATGACCTTTACTGTATCCACGATAACGGCATTTCTCTTATCCACAACAGGATATTCTATATTTTCCTTTACCACAAAGGCACTTGGAAAAGCTCCCTTGATACGCTCGAGAAGAGCCATTGCCTCCGACTTTGTCCTGCAGTCGCCTACTGTCACCTTGAAATAAGGATTGGCATAGATACGGTACGCTTTCACTTCAGGATAAAGCTCATTGAATTTCTTGAGGGCAGCCTCTGATTCATTTCGTGATGTCTGCCTGTTGTCGAAGAATATTCTGACTCTGTAACCGGAAATCGTCCTTGACTTGTTTGATGCCACATGAGCCCTCATCGAACCTTCAACCTGACGGGACTGATGCACCTTCGCACCATCGGGCAGCACAGTGAAGACATCCTTGCCGACAAGCGTCGAATCCACGGTCGCAACCGGTCTGTACACTACAGAATCCACGATTTCATACCCTTCGGCCACCGTTGCCTGCTGGGCGGAAGCC
>JAEIGA010013086.1_pt1 | contig 12623 bp, 7 predicted proteins | sample 9270691 | NCBI WGS metagenome assembly JAEIGA01 (sample SAMN17057246, study PRJNA624740) | gut metagenome | biome: biome; isolation source: fecal sample | host: Bos grunniens | place: China: Xizang | collected 2019 | reverse complement strand
GGGAGGGTTATGCCACCCGCATACCGTTTCGGCAAGCCTCAACGGTTCGCGGGTTCGGATTTGTTTTTTACCCATTTCCTAGGGCTTACGCCCTAGGCTAAGTTAGGTCACCCGCTGACGCGGGTTCAGAATTCCGCTCGCCTACGGCTCGCAATCTTTTCTTCAACTTCCGATTTATCGGATACAGATGACTTATCAGAAGTTCCCTTACGCTACCGGGGGGGCTTACCCTCGGTACGCGGATTCGTGATACCCTATAGCGGGGTATTAACGCTTTTTTCTCGGTGCAGGATTGTCGCTCGGCGTGGCAGATGTAGCCGTGACGGGAGATTTTCCTCTGAGGCGATGATCGAGCTTGAATTTCCACTGAATATCGTCAATTTTGCCGTAGAGGACGATGTCCACCATGAAATCCGAGAGGAAGGTGAGCGGAGAAAGGATGATGGTGGGTAGGCTGGAAATTTCCGGCCACATGTTGCCGTAAAGCTCCAGAGAGTCAAGGTCGATGCTGAGGTTTCCGGTTACTTTGAGGTTATAGCCGGTGGATTTGAACTTACTTGTTTGGAATTTGCCTTTTTGGATGGTGTACTCGGCATAGGCATCTTGCAAGTCGTAAGCAAAAATGTGGTTGTACCCCGGTATGGCGCCTACATTGCGACCGATGGCGTGCACGGTTTTGCCGGGAATTTTGCGCAGTCCCTTCAGGAGGTTGGTGAATTGATTCTTTTTGGCGGAGTCGTCAAGCTCGCGAAGATTACCGCGAATATCCGACACCAAGGCTGCAATGGGGTGGAAGATGCCGAGATTGAGCAAATCACCGTTGACGACGCGGATTTTGCCGTAAGCCTGAAGGTCGTCGACATCTGACGTGGGGGAGCGGAAGCGCATGTCGGCAGTGCAGAGGGCCGTGGACATATCCGCCTTGTAAGCAGCTGCAATCTTCTTCAAATTCATATTTTGGGCAGTTATTTGCCCGTCAAACGACGTGTGCTCGCCGGAGATGCCGATTTTGACCGCAGCGTCAAGGGTGCCATCCCAGCAGCGTGCGTTCATGCGATCCAAGAAGATGTAATCATCATGCAGGGAGATAAAGCCTGTGAAGCGGGTGAAGGGGATGGTTGTGCCGATGAATTTGAAGCCACAGGTGTTATCAGACTGCACGCGGATGTGCCCCTTCATGTGCTCTTTGCATTCCTTGTAAATGGGGATGTTGCAGGAATCCGTGCTCAGTTTCACCGGGTACGGCAAGAGCACGTCGTTCAAGTGTTCCCTCATTTCTCCGAAGAACATACCGATGGAATATGCCGGGAAGACACTGCCGGATACGTTTTTCAAGGTCAGCAGCCCGTTCTCGATGTCGATAACAACGCGGTCACCCTTCAGCTCAGAGGTGGCAGGTTTGGTCTGCTTTTTGAGGCCGAGGGCGGAGAAGTCTTGCAGCGCCAGCCAGGGGCGGTTATCATACACGAGCTTCACATTGCTCATGGTGAGGGTGTTGATGGTGGGCAGCACCGTGTCGCCCTCTTTCACATCCTCACGGCGTTTGGCGTGCAGGTGTGTAGTCGCGGAGCTCACGCTGACGAAAGGCAACTTGCCCATAGCCGGGTTGAGTCTCTCTTTACCTTGCTCATCCACAAGAATGCCGTTGAGCTGGAATTGGGCGTTGCTGACGTTGATGTCGCAATCCACCTCTACACAGAGGCCGTTCGAGAAATCCACGCTGGCAGTGGCGTTTTTCAATACCGTCTTGCTCTTGTTGTTGAACTTGAAGTCGCGGATAATGCTGTGCGCGTCTTCGAGGTCCAGCAGCTCATCGATAATGTCGGCACGGATGGTGCTGTCCACTGCGACTTTTACGGAGCCAGCCGTGCTGCCGTTGAAATCCACCGTAGCTGTGCCCGTGCTGTGTATGAGGGTGAGCTCGCCGGTGTAGGCTAGGTCGCCTTGCTCATTCGTGTGGGCGTTGAGCGTGGTGTGCAGCTCCACCGGTATCTTCTTGCCACGGTTTACGAGCAATTTTTCGGGTGTTCTGACTAATCGGGGAATGTCGATGTTGCAGGCGGCGTGGTCAAGGATCAAATGATGCAGGTCAACAGTGGCCTCACCCTTAATGGTAAGCTGTTCCGGTAATTCGACGAGCGATGTTTGTGCGCCGGCGCATTGCAAGGCTTCCTCCATGGCCGCTAAGGGAAGCTCCGCCTGCGCCTCTGTCAACTTGAGCTTGAGTTGTGGTGTCAATTCCGCATTGGCGGTGATGGTAGCCTTGCGCTCTTGCTCGTGTTCAGGGGTGAAAATGAGGGTGAAATTATGGCCTTCCGTGCGGGGCTGTGCCAGCTGTACGCTCATGTCGCCCAGCGCTTTGTCCCCGTGGCAGATGTCCTCAACACTTGCCTGCAAGCTTGCGTGCGAGAAGTAGTAGAGCAGGGGATTTTGCGCTTGCTCGGTGCAGCTTTGCTGCGCTGCCAATGTGAGCTTGCCGGTGCGGTAATCACCGTAGGAGTAGGCTTTTGCGGTGAGCTTTACCGCCGTGCTGTCAGCGGATGGGGCGTATTCCGGACTGAGTTTGAAGCCCACAGCCGTCAATTCCGTGTTCCACGCTTGCGCGGAGCCTGCTGTACTCGCGAGCGCGTCACTCGCAGCTGTCAGTTTTGCGTTTGCTGCTATAAGAAGCTCTCCCTCCGCCTGCATATTCAGCCCTGTTGCTTCGAGGCTGAAACGCGGTTTTGATAAGTCGATTTTACCGAACTCAGGGCGTTCCAGAGCAATGCTGTCAGCCTCCAGCCGGAGGTTGAGTTGCTCTATCGTGCTGAGCTCCGCCTGCGGTGTCCAGCGCGGCTCGGTGCAGGAGAGGGTGAGTTGCGGGTTAACCAGCGTCTGCCCGACGTATGCCAACTCATTCAGTTTGACGGTGACATCAATATTGCTGAATGTGGGGATGATGAGCAGCTTGTACTCTTGCCCGGGGTGGAAGATGGGCATGCGGAAGTTTGTTTTGGCTTCCAAGCGTACAGACTCACCGAGTTTGAGCCCGATGGGCAACGCAATGGGGCTTGCCTTGAAACTGTTGATGAGGCTGATAGTGTTGCTTACGGGAAGCTGTGCGGAGAGAGCAGCCGAGCCCACGCCGTCCGTCACATTGGCACTGAGGTTGATGTTGCCGTTGTCAAACAGCAATCGCATGTTGCTGATGTTGAAGTCGCCGTTCTTGTAGAAGAATGAAACGCCTACCTCATTGACGTTCATACTGTCCACCCGCAGATTTTTGTGCTCCAATACCCCCTTTACATCAATGTTTCGCAGGGTGAAGTCCTCCTCAAACTCGATGGTGCCGCCCAGCTCTACTTGCGGGGTATTGTCATCCGCATATTGTATCTTGGAGAGTGTCTTCTTCGTCTCTTCGCCGGCGATGGCGGAGAGCATGTACAGTACGTCGGCGGAGCTCTTCAGGTCGAATGAGAGTTTTCGGGTGTTGATCTCATATCCCGCCTGCAGTACGGTTTCCGTGTCGGGGGAGACGGTTTTGAAGTAAAGGTTGTTGATGATCAAACGATCCCCTTCATAGTTCAAATCCAGACGGGTGTCGCGGAATTGGAACTTATCGATGTCGTACTTAGGTACATTGGCTTCAACGCGCAGGGTGAGCTCATCGAGCGCAAAAATTCTGAGGTGTAGCTCCGGGTACTCGCTGTTACTCCAGTGCTGCTCTTGAATCATATTGTACGTCCGGTCAATGATGTGCTGGCAGGTCTTGATGAGCGCCGGAAGTACGATTTTTTTTGTTTCCTCTTCTGCCGTTTTCCCTTTCATCAGCTCCGCTATGCTGAAGCCTCCTTGGAGGTGAATCGGGACTCCCTGCAATTTCAAGGAGGCCCCGGTGAGGATGAGTATATCCTCCTTCAGGGTGGCGGAAATCGCGATTTCTTGAGCAGTGAGCAGGTTGCTATTGCCGGCGGTGTCCGTTACCGGCAGGCTGATGTTGCCGTTGTGTAGCTCTAATGTATCTACCTGCAACTTGCCGGTGAGTAGCTTGCTTGCGTGCAGTGATACCGCTGCCGAGTCTACTTTTGCCAGCAATTTGCTGCACTGGGCATCCTCATATATGCAGATGTTCTCCGCCTCAAGGGCAAGCCCTTTGCTCGGTGCCAAGCAGATTTTTTCAATGCGGAGCGGTACACCCGCTGCCAGGGCTTTCTCCTCTATGCTGCGGATAACACCGGAGGGCAAGCCGACGGTGGATAGCCATACGACTGCAATACACAGTAACAAGAAGACCACCAGACATATCGTAGGTATGATGGTACCTACGCGTCTGATGGTCAATTTTTTCTTCATCTCGGATGTTTCTGCTATCAGATTTCCGGATCTGTTTCCCCCTCCGGCAGCGGAGGGGCTTTGGGAAGGTTTTTCTCGATGTCATCAAGCAGGTTAACCATGCTCACGCCGCGCTGGGCGGAGTTATCATGCTTAAAGGTCAGCTTGGGTGTGTTGCGGAGAATGACTCGCTTGCTGACTGCTTTTTGGATAACCCCGCGGTTACGGGTAAGCTTCTCAATAACCTGAGCCGGAGCCATACGGCCTACCACGCCGACCCATACGCGGCCTTCCTTGAGGTCTTCCGTGATTTCAACATCGAGGATGGAGACGATGGTGCCGTTCCAATCAAACTCCTTCTGCACGAAGGTGCCGATTTCTCGTCGCATCAGCTCGTTTACCTTGTCGAGTCGTCGTGTGGCCATGTGTTGTGTATCGATTAAAGGGTTTGCTTAATCTTCTCAAGTGAGTAGCACTCGATGATGTCGCCCTCTTCGTAGTCATTGTAGTCTGCAAGGCGAATACCGCACTCAAGACCGCTCTTGACTTCCTCCACCTCATCCTGGAAGCGGCGGAGCGTGGACATCTTGCCGTCGAACACCACCTGACCGTCACGCAGCACGCGGGCTTCCGCCGTGCGCAGCATCTTGCCGTCGGAAACGTAGGAGCCTGCAGCCTTGCCCTTGTTGAGCTTGAATACCTGACGAATCTCCGCATGACCGAGGATGGTCTCGCGGGTCTCAGGCTCAAGCAGGCCAAGCATGGCGTCTTTCACCTGGTCGATGAGCTCGTACACGATGGAGTAAATCTTCACCTGCACGCCCTCACGCTTCACAGCCTTCACGGCGTTGCTTTCCACCTTCACGTTGAAGCCGAGGATAACGGCATCGGATGAGGAGGCGAGCAGAATATCACTCTCAGAGATGGGACCGGCGGAAGCACCGATGAACTGGCACTCAACCTTGTCACTCTCAATGTCCATGATGGCCTTCTTGATGGCCTCCACGGAGCCCTGCACGTCACCCTTGAGGTAGAGCTTGAGCACGGCCTTCTGGGCGCCATCACCCATCATGGCAAGGATGTCTTCCATGCGGGAGCGCTTCGGAGCGGCCAAACGCTGCTGACGGAGCTCTTCTTGGCGTTCTTCGGAGAGCTTACGGGCTGCGCGCTCGTTGTCCATTTCCACCAGCTCATCACCTACATTCGGAGTCTGGAGGAAACCGGAAACCTCTGCAGGCATACCGGGCGTTACTTTCTTGATGGACTTGCCTTGATCGTTGAACAGCGTCTTCACCTTGCCGGCGAAGGGACCGCAGATGAAGGGCATACCTACCTTGAGCGTACCGCTCTGGACGATAACCGTGGCGGAGCTACCCTTACCCTGTTCCATGCGAGCCTCAATGATGGAGGCTCGGCAGTTGGCTTTCGGGTTTGCCTTGAGCTCCAGCACCTCAGCCTGCAGGCAGAGGAGGTCGAGCAGGTCATCTATGCCGGCACCCGTGTGGGCGGACACGTCTACACACTCAACTTCGCCACCGAAATCGGTGGGCATCAGGTCGTTCTCCATGAGCTGGGTGCGCACGCGCAGCGGGTCTGCAGCGGGTAGGTCGCACTTGTTCACTGCAACGATGATGGTCTTGCCGGCAGCCTTGGCATGCATGATGGCCTCCTTCGTCTGGGGCATGATACCGTCATTGGCTGCAACTACCAGCACTACGATGTCCGTTACGTCGGCACCGCGGGCGCGCATCTCCGTGAAGATGGCGTGGCCGGGGGTGTCAATGAAAGTCAGGATGTTGCCGTTGTGGTCCACGGAGTACGCACCGATGTGCTGGGTAATACCACCGGCTTCACCTGCTACCACCTTGGTGCGGCGGATGTAGTCGAGCAGGGAGGTCTTGCCGTGGTCCACGTGCCCCATTACGGTGATGATGGGGGTACGTACCTTGAGGGAATCCTCCGGCTCCTTCTCGGGGGCAACGGCCTCGGGCTCTTTCACTACCTCTACGGGAGCTTTAACGCCTGCACCCTTTTCACGCTTGACGCGCTCATAGGTGAAGCCGTGCTTCTCGCACAGTGCTGCCACCTGGTCACTGTCCAGTGAGGTGGAGGGGTTGGCAAAAACGCCCATGGGGAGCAGCTCTGCAATCAATTTGAAGGGCTTGATGTTCATTTGCGCAGCAAGCTCTGCTACGGAAACGGGAGCCTTCACGTTAATGACACTGCCGGCAGCCGGTGCGGCAGCTGCTGCGGGTTTTTGCTGCTGCGGGGCAGGCTGCGGCTTAGCGGCAGGCTTCTGGGGAGCGGGCTGTGCCGGCTTTTGTTGCTGCTGCTGCGGAGCAGGCTTCTTTTCCTGCACGGGGGCGGGTTTGGCGTTTTGCTGCTCGGACTTACGCTTTTTGGGGGCACCGAGGAGATCCAGCGCCTCTTTCTTGGGAGCAGGGGCGGAATGCTTGCGTGGTGCATTTTGTGCCTGAGCAGGTGCTGCCGGAGCAGCTTGTCGTTGCTCAGCGGGCTTTTTCTTCTTTTTGCTGCCCAGAAGGTCCAGTACCTGGGGTTTTTGCTGGTCGGAATTAGCCATGTTGTATAATCGAAATATTGCTCTTAGTTTGAGGCGATGTTGCTCAGATTTCAGGCGTTTTTGGCCTTATCTACAATCGCGAAAGCCTGGTTTTCGCTGATGCCGAGCGCATCTACCAAGTCTTCAGGCTGTGCGTGGTTGGCGATGCCTTCTACCGTGGTGAAACCACAGGCAATCATTTGTTCTGCCAAGTCACGGGAAATCTCGAGCACATCTGCAAGCTCGTTTGCACCCTCGCTGGCGATGCTCTTGGTCTGAGTCATGCGGTCGTAGGGCTCTACGCGTACATCCCAGCGGTCATTCGGGGCAGAAATGAGGCGAGCGGTGAGGCGTACGTTCTTGCCCTTGCTGCCTTTGGCCTTTGCTGCGGTCTTGTCATCGCTCACGTACACGGTCACCGTGCGGGATGCTTTGTCGACATCCACCTTAATCGGATCGATGGGGGAGAGGGACTCAATGACCATGGCGGCCTTGTCCTCCGTGTACTCCAAGATGTCCACCTTCTCGTGGTTGAGCTCGTTGACGATGTTCTTCACGCGTGCGCCACGCATGCCGACGCAAGCGCCGATGGGGTCCACATTCGGGTCTTCGCTGCGTACTACCAACTTGGTGCGGTAGCCTGCTTCACGAACGATGTTGACGATTTCCACCGTGTTCTCGGCAATTTCAATAACCTCGTTCTCAAAGAGACGACGCACAAGGTTGGGGTGGCTGCGGGAGAGGATAAGCTCATGGCCACGTGCGCTCTCCTTCACCTCCACTATATAGAAACGCAGCTTGTCGCCGGGTGCGTAATCCTCCTTGGGAATGCGGTGGCGGCTGGGTACAATACCCTCAAACTTGTCTACTTCAACGATGACATCACCCTTGTCGTAGCGGCGCACAGTTCCCGTGATAAGCTCGCCTACGCGATCCTGGAATACCTCCGCAAGCATCTCCTGCTCAGCCTTGCGAATGCGCTGCTGCATGGTCTGGCGAGCGGTTTGTACGGCGATGCGGCCGAAGTCGCTCGGGGTGATGTTCAGTGAAATGATGTCACCGATTTGTACGGTCTTGCCTTTGCGGGCATAGAGAGCCTCCGCCGTGGAAAGCTTCACCTCGTTGTACGGATCCATCAAATCATCATCTGCCACAACCTCCATGTCTGCTTTAATCTTAACCGAGTTCTTGTGAGCGTTAATGATGGCGCGAATGTTGCGAATACGGTCTGCACCGGGTACCATTTTGGCATACGCGGTGAGGAACGAGGCTTCCAGAGCCTGTGTAACGCGCTCGCGGGTCAGGTCTTTTTCGCGAACGTAGTAATCGATCAGTGCGGAGATGTCTGTGGCGGCCATATCGGAGATGTGATGTGTTTTGAGTGTCAGTCTGCTACAAAAAAAGAGCGGGTCTCAGACCCGCTCCAATCCATGTATCAGACCGGAACTTGTGCGCGCACATTCTACTGACATATCAACGTCTTGTCAAGTAAAATAAAGAAGATGAACGCATTTTTTATGACTCGTAATTAATTTAATCCGCGTAACGGAAAGACGGATATTCAGAGGGGGCTACCTCCACGTTTTTGAGGTGTTTACCATTGCTGCGGGCATGGCTGATGATTTTGACGAGCCTGTAGAGCTGCTCGCGAATGCCTGCGAACTTATTCATGGAGACAACGGTGCCGTTTTCGAGGTGAAGAATGATTCTCCACTGGTGCGTGTAGCGGTCCGGGCACTCAATGGTGGAGATGGCCGGCAGCTCAGCCAGCTCATACGCGTTAGAGGCAATGATGAGCTCCAAGATGGGTTCGTACAGCTCTTTGTTGAGCTTCTCGCCGGGAATGAATTGCTTGACATCGCCGACATTGAGCAGCCAAACGGGCAGGTTGTTGAAGCGGAGGTGCAGTTTGGGGTCAATGCTGAAAAGTTCGCCCTCGGGGTTGACGTAGAGGCGAGTGGTTTTGCCGGTGATGGCGCTGTCTGCCATTTCGACAAAGGCGATGGGGGCGTGTTCTTCGATGCTGACGTGCAAGCTATCCGTACCCTCTTTGGTGATTTGGGCGTGGTTGATGGCGGGGTGGTTGTTAAGCTTGCTGATGAGCTCATCTATCGGCAGTGAATCCAGATCCGTGTCATCACTGATACCAAGCATGTGCATCACCTGCTGTTTGCTGAGGATGTTGTGCTTGGAGGTGTAATTCACGTTCTGGATTTCGCTGCCGTAAGCGGAGTCGAAGATGCAGCGCACAGTGTAGGTAAGCCCGACAATGGCCGCAAGAGACAGCACCACAATGAGCGTCCATTTGCTCAGGCGATTGATGCCGCGCTTGAACGCTAATATGCTGAAGAGACGCTCCTTGAAGGAGAGTTGCTTCTCCAGCTCTCTGATGTTCTCCTGCGCCTTCGGCGTGCGGTACTTGTTTGCGCTGCGTTTCATTATTTAGCCTCGCGCCTGATTGAGAGAAATCTCCGCGATGCGTGCGCACAACTCCCCGAAGCTGATGCCGACGGCTGCTGCTGCTTTCGGGAAGAGTGATGCTCCGGTCATGCCGGGGATGGTGTTAATCTCCAGCACGTAGGGCTTGCCTTCTGCCGTAAGCAGTACGTCCACTCGACCGTATACTTCCACATTGAGCGCTTTGTATGCTGCAAGGGCTGCGGCCTGCACGGCCTTGGTCTCTTCCTCCGTGATATCTGCCGGGCAGATGTAGTCTGAACCGACGCCACCGGACAGTGCCGGGTATTTGTTGGCGAAGTCGTAGAACCCTTCACGCGGTGCAATGTGCACGACGGGCAGGGGGGTGCCGTCAAAAATAGCGACAGTCAGCTCCTTGCCATCCACGAACTCCTCTACCAGCAAATCCGTGCCGTATTTTGCGGCCTCAGCCACGGCTGCAGGCAATTCTTCTTCCGTTTTAACGATGCTGACACCTACGGATGAACCCTCACACGGGGGCTTGATGACGCATGGTACACCGATGGTCGGCATTTGTCCGGGCTTGATGATTTCATCTGCCGGGGTGGGAACGCCCGCTGCAACGAATGCTTTTTTGGTGAGGATTTTGTCGAAACAGTTGCGACTGGTAACGGAACCGGCGCCGGTGTAGGGAATGCCGAGCTCTTCCAGGTAGCTTTGCAGGCCACCGTCTTCGCCGTATGTGCCGTGAATCATGTTGTAGCAAAGCTCCGTGCCCTCCGGAATGGCAGGGCGCTCGCTTTCTACGATGACGGGTGTTACGTTAGTGAATCCCTCCGCTTGCAGGGCTTCGAGCACTGCGTTGCCGGATACCATGGATACTGCGCGTTCGGAACCGGGGCCTCCCATCAGTAGGGCAATGGCGGTCTCTTTGGTGAGTTTTTTCATGTTGCTGCTATGTGTGTGTTGCCGTGAATCAGAACTGAGGCTCGCGGTCGCCGATGACTTGTACCTCGGCTTTCAGGGTGATGTCTCGCTCCGTTTTTGCCTTGTTGCGAATGTAGTCTATCAACTCGGTGATGTCCGTGGCTTTGGCTCCTCCCTTGTTGATGATGAAATTGGCATGCACCTCCGACACCTGTGCACCGCCGATGCTGAAGCCTTTCAGCCCGAGCTCGTCGATGAGTTTGCCGGCGGGAATCTCTTCCGGGTTCACAAAGGTGCAACCGGCGCTGGGTGCAAGCGGCTGCGTGGTCTTGCGGTGGTTTCTGCTGGCATCCATGCGTGCGCCGATGGCTTGGGGATCATCCGGCGTGCCGCAGAAGGTGGCCTGCATGACCATGTTGTGCTCGAACTCGGGGATGCGACGGTAGACGGCGCCCTTCATGTTCTCTTTCTCGAACTCCACGATGTCACCATCCTCGTTGAGGGCAATGGCGGAGCGGAATACGCTCCACATGTCACCCCCCATTGCGCCGGCATTCATACGCAGGCTGCCACCCACGTAGCCGGGGATGCCATCCATCCATTCAAAACCGGCGATGCCGTTCTGCGCGGCAAATGCGGCCAGCTTTTTGAGCTTCACGCCTGCACCGGCAACGATGTTGCGCCCCTGCATCTCGATTTTATCGAAGTCACCGAGGGTGGGGTGGATGACGGCACCGCGAATGCCGCCTTCGCGCACGATGACGTTGGAGCCACGGCCGATAATGTGGACGGGGATGTTGCGGTCTTTGAAGAAGTTGACCACGGCTTGCATCTTGCTGAAGCTGTTGGGCTCTACCCAGTACTGAGCTTCACCGCCTACGCCCATGGTTGTGTGCTTGCTCATGGGTTCATAGAGTCGGAAGTTGATGTCCTCACCGCATTCTTGCTGCATCTCAGCCAAAATGCGCAGGTCTGCCGCAATCTTGCTGCCTGCTTCATGCACGTTGCCCGCGCCGAGGGTGATGAACATGTCCCCCGGGCGCAGTACGTTGCCCACCGTGTGGTGAGCCAAATTCAGGTTCGGCAGGAATGCTGCGTCCACCGGTGCGTTTTCCAATACCGCATCCACGATGGTTTGCCCGCTGATGCCGGGAATGGGCGGCTCACTGGCGGGGTACACATCCGCAACGTATAGCTTATCAACGTTTTGTAATACTTTGCCGAAATCGTCACGCAGCAGCTGGGTGCGCGTGTAGCGGTGCGGCTGGAAGAGTACGATGAGGCGCTCTGGCTTCAGGCTCTGCGCCGTTTGCAGGGTCGCTGCAATTTCCGTGGGGTGGTGACCGTAGTCGTCCACGATGCGGTAGTGGCGGGAAAGATACTTCGTTTCAAAACGACGACGGGCGCCTGCAAAGCTGACCAATCCGCGGGTAATGCTGGCGAAGTCACACCCGAGCTCAAGTGCGAGAGCCGTGGCTGCAAGGGAATTGAGCACATTGTGGCGACCGGGGATGCCCAGCTCTACTCGGCCGAGGGGCTCGCCTTTGTGATTGATGGTATAGAGGGTACGGCCACGCTTGACAGTCAGCTCTGTTGCGGTGTAATCCGCATCTTGCCAACCGTAGGAGATGGTGTTCGGGTATTGGGAGCACACGTCATGCGCGCCTGCATCATTCTTGCAGTAGATGAGCTTGCCGCGAGTTTGGCGGCACAGGCGATGGAATACCTCTTTGATGTGGTCGAGGTCACGGTAGAAGTCCAAATGCTCAGCCTCGATGTTGAGGATGATGCTGTGCTCCGGGATGTAGTTGACCAGGGTGCCATCACTCTCGTCACCTTCGGCAACCAAGTACTCGCTGTCCTGTGTCCAGTGGGCGTTGGCTCCCAGCACGGGAATCTCTGCGCCGACGTAGTGGCACGGGCGCATGCGCCCCTCTCGCAACAGGTGGGCGGACATGGCGGATGTAGTGGTCTTGCCATGCGTACCTGCTACGACTATGCCTTTCTTGTTGTTGAGGATGGCGGCCAAACACTCTGCTCGGCGCAGGCACAGGCTGCCGTTTTTACGTGCTGCTGCAAGCGCTACGTTCTCCTCGCGGATGGCGCTGGAGTAGATGATAATCTCTGCATCTTGAACGGATTCTGCGCTGTGGGGGCAGGAGAATACAAGCCCTGCCTGTTGCAGCCTCTCGGTTTCTGTGCTCGTTACGCGGTCGCACCCGCTGACGCGGTGCCCCATTTCAAGCAACATGCGAGCCAATCCGCTCATGCCGGCTCCGGCTACACCGATAAGATGAATGCGCACGGGGTGCTCCCTATCCAAAAGTCGTTTGCGTAACTGTTCAATCATAATCCTTGCGCGTTATTATACCTGATTGCGCTCCACAATCAAGGCTAAACTCACTTG
>JAEIGA010013085.1_pt1 | contig 12623 bp, 8 predicted proteins | sample 9270691 | NCBI WGS metagenome assembly JAEIGA01 (sample SAMN17057246, study PRJNA624740) | gut metagenome | biome: biome; isolation source: fecal sample | host: Bos grunniens | place: China: Xizang | collected 2019 | reverse complement strand
CCGAGACTAGCCCAGTCGCCCCATGCTACCCAAATGACAAACGCTATATAGATAGTGCACCATACACCACAGGAAATCCAACCTTTGGTCGTTACTTCTTTCAGTCTATCTTGAAAACTTTTCATACTCCTAAATTCCTATTTTTTAATTCATAATTGCCTCTCGAAATTCGTGCCATCCTGTTTTGCCTTTCATCCATTCGGCTGCAATCACAGCGCCAAGAGCAAAGCCATTGCGCGATTTGGCAGAGTGACTGATGGTAATGGTGTCCACATCACTGTCCCATGTTACGGTGTGAATACCAGGTACCTCTCCTTCTCGAATGGATTCTATATCTCCTAATGGCAGTCGCTCTGTGCCAATGGCCTCTTGTAGCGTTTTAGCGGTGCCACTTGGGGCATCCAACTTGTGAATATGGTGCACCTCGGTCATGTGGGGAGTATATGCTGGGTATGCCTCCATGAATTTTGCCAATTGCTTGTTGAGTGCAAACAGGATATTCACGCCAATACTATAGTTCGATGACCACATCAAACCTGCCTTGTCGCCTCTTGCCTCTCGCCTCATTTCCTCAATATCCCATCCTGTTGTACCACATACTACAGCAACGCCAGTTTCCCAAGCACGCAGTATGTTGGCCTTAGCTGTCTGAGGGGTGGTGAATTCAATCGCTACATCTGCAGAGGAAAAGGCCGCGGATTGGAAATCCTCTATATTATCCTTATCTATTATACACACGATTTCGTGACCGCGTTGCAGGGCGATTGATTCAATGATATGCCCCATCTTGCCGTATCCAATAAGTGCTATCTTCATATTCGTTTTATTTACTTGCCTGCAAAGGTAGGAAAATTTTGCGATATATGCAAATTCGACTGTAAAAGTGTCGCATAAATTGGATAAAAATTGCATTTATCAAAAAAAAATACTACCTTTGCAGATTGAATTATCGTTGAGTGTATGAAAATCGTTGTGGCATCAGATTCGTTCAAGGGGTCGCTGAGTTCGCGTGAGGTGGCGCAGGCGGCTATGCGTGGCATTCTGCATGTGCATCCTGCATGCGAAGTGGTGGCGGTGAATGTGGCAGATGGTGGTGAAGGAACTCTGGAGGTTCTGGTAGAGGCGTTGGGTGGCGAGGTGTTGACTGTTACAGTGAGTGATCCATTGCGACGTCCTATCTCAGCAAATTATGGTGTGGCAGGCAAAACGGCTATCATTGAGATGGCGGCTGCCAGTGGATTGACATTGCTAATGAACGAAGAGCGTAATCCATGGCAGACTTCGACTTATGGCACAGGTGAGATGATTATGGATGCTATCAGACGTGGGTGCCGTGAATTTCTGGTTGGTATAGGTGGTAGTGCTACTAACGATGCGGGTACTGGTATGTTACAAGCATTGGGTTTCCGATTCTATGGTGTTGATGGACAGGAGATTGTGGATTGTTGCGGTGGAAGATTGCAAGATATAGTAAGAATAGATGATAGTGGAGTACCAGCGGCAGTTCGCCATTCAAATTTTGTGGTAGCTTGCGATGTGGATACACCATTTTGCGGTTTAGAAGGGGCGGCGTATGTGTTTGCACCTCAAAAGGGTGCAGATGTAGAGATGGTAGCGAGGTTGGATATGGGTATGGCTTCGTTTGCCAAGGTGATGGAGAAAACGTATGGTGTGGATGTGGTCAGTGTGGCAGGTGCTGGAGCTGCAGGAGGTCTGGGGGGTAGTTTGTGTGCAATGCTCAATGCTACGCTCAAATGTGGAGTAGATGTGGTGTTGGATGCGATAGGTTTTGACCGTACTATTCAAGGTGCCGATTTGATTATTACGGGGGAAGGAAAGATTGATAGTCAGACTGTTAAGGGGAAAGTGGCTTCGGGTATTTTGTCGCGTGCAAATGTACAGGGTGTACCCGTGGTGGCAATAGGAGGGAGCGTGGAGATGTGTGAGGGTGTAGAACAATTGGGTTTTGCTGGCATTTATCCTATTATGGACGTGAATCAGCCATTGGAAGTAGCTATGCAACCTGATGTCGCGGCGGCAAATGTGGAACAAACAGTGACGAGGATTTTATCGCATTCGCTAAACTCTAAACACGAAACTTTCAACAAAAATTTGCACATGTCGTAAATTTTGCGTACCTTTGCAGGTTGAAATATAAAAAGAAATAAATTCTCCTAAAATGACTATGAAAGATAATTGATTATGGCAAGAAGAGTAACGAGACCCACGGCTGCGCCTACCGCATCAGGCGCAAGACAAAAGCCAATTATAGTAGAGAAGGCAGGATTCAAAGATTTTGTTCTCTCTACTCGTGATGTTGTGATGAGTTCCCGTTTTCGTTTGGCGATGGGAATCGTGTTGATTAGTGTCAGTTTGATGCTGATAATAGCGTATATAAGTTTTTTCTTTACAGGAGCGAATGATTTTTCGATAATAGAGCAAGCAGATACCCGTCGTGGCATGCGATTGGAAGTGCAAAATGCGTTGGGGTTGCCTGGTGCTGTTGTTTCGCGCTGGTTGGTGGATGGTACGTTTGGAATAGTGTCGCTCGCTGCATTGGTGGCATTGGCATTGTATGCTGTGCGCATGGTGGCAGAGTATCCGCTGAAACGCTTACGCCTGCTGTTTATCACTCTTTTTACGTTGGTATGGGGTGCAGTTGCATTAGGTTTTGCACAGCAGATGATAGGTGTAGGTTCTTTCTTCCGCTGGGGTGGTGCTTTTGGCCAGATGGTGGCAGCATGGGCAGTATCATATGTACAATGGATAGGATTGTTGGTGATTCTTGTTGCGGTATTGGCCGTGTTCCTAGTAGTCGTAGATAAACACTTTGTGGAGCATTGTCAGCAGTTAGGCGCATGGGTGGCTGGAGTATTTAAGAAAAAGACAGCACCTTCTGATTCGCCAGAGGTATCTGATTCGCTCGACGAGGATGAGGTGGCAGATAACGTGATTGATATTGTTCTTGATTCTCCAGAGGAGGAGTGTGAAGAAGTGGATGATGTCCCTGCGCTGGATATTACACCAATTGAGATTGAGGAGACTGCTTCTGAGATAATTGCAGAGGAGATGGCAGAAACTGCGGAGAATAATGTAGAGATTTCGGTGGAAGAAATCAAAGAGGTGGAGTTGTCGGAGAATGATCCTGAATATTTGCTCAAGAAACTTGGGCCATATGACCCTCGTAAGGATCTTGAATTCTATAAGTTTCCATTGCTCAATCTGCTCAAGGTGTATGACAACGAGACTGCTCCAGTCATCAATCAAGAGGAACAGCAAGCCAATGCTAACCGCATTGTGACTACCCTGCGTAACTATGGCATTGAGATAGAATCAATTAAAGCAACTGTCGGTCCTACCGTTACCCTATACGAGATTGTTCCTCAAGCCGGTGTGCGTATTTCCAAGATACAGAACCTAGAGAACGATATTATGCTCTCGCTTTCTGCGATGGGAATCCGTATTATCGCTCCTATTCCAGGCAAGGGAACTATCGGTATTGAGGTGCCAAATGAGAAACCACAGGTTGTGTCGATGCACTCTGTAATAGCTAGCAAACGCTTCCAAGAGGAGCAAAAGATGAAGTTGCCTATTTCTATAGGACGTACTATCACCAATGAGGTGTTTATGTTTGACTTGGCGAAGACACCTCACTTGCTTGTGGCTGGTGCGACGGGACAGGGTAAATCGGTGGCAATCAATGCGATAATTACTTCGTTGCTGTATAAGAAACACCCTGCAGAACTTAAATTTGTGATGGTGGATCCTAAGATGGTTGAGTTTGCACCATACAAGCCATTGCTCCGTCACTACCTCGCAGCTACTCCAGATACAGAGGATGAGAATATTGTTATCACAGACTGTGATAAGGTAATCAATACTCTTAACTCGCTCGTTATTGAGATGGAGAACCGATACAAACTGCTGATGGATGCAGGTGTGCGCAACTTGGAAGACTATAATGATAAGTTCGTTTCGCGTCGTCTGAATCCGGAGAAGGTTGTAGCTGACAGTTTGCATCACCAATACTTGCCATATATCGTGATTATCATTGACGAGTACGGCGACTTTATCATGCAAGCGGGTAAACAAGTGGAGACCCCTATTGCACGTATTACCCAAAAAGCACGTGCTGTGGGTATGCACATGATTCTTGCCACCCAACGTCCTTCTGTGAATATCGTGACGGGTGTCATCAAGGCCAATATCCCAACGCGTATTGCCCTACGTACTCAGTCAGTGGTGGATTCACGCACCGTGCTTGATACAAAGGGTGCCGATCAACTCATTGGTCGCGGTGATATGCTCTATTCGGGTAATGGCAATATCACTCGTCTGCAGTGTGCATTTGTGGATACTCCAGAAGTGGATGCGATCGTTGAACATATCGAGAAGCAACAACACTACTACGAGCCATATCAATTGCCTGAGTACGTACCAGAGGGAGGTGAGGGCGAAGCATTGGCTCCTGGTGCGGTGGATTTGAAACGCCTTGACCCAATGTTTGCGGATGTGGCACGCTATGTGGTGACTAAGCAAGAAGGATCAACTTCACGCTTGCAACGTGCATTTGAGATAGGATATAACCGCGCTGGTAAATTGTCCGATCAATTGGAGGCAGCGGGTGTCGTGGGACCAAACAAGGGACCAAAAGGTCGTGATGTCCTCATCCAAAGTCTAGATGAATTAGATAAGAAACTTCAAGAGTTAGGAGTGTAGTGTTTAGAGTTAAGTGTTAAGAGGAAATGAAATTATTAGTAATTATATTTACCATTCTGCAATCGCTATTTGCAATGCTAGAGGAAAAGGCACTGGTGTCTGATTTCTCAGTCAGCATTACAGATCAACAGTCGCAACCCATGACCTATTTGGGCGATTTGGCGATGCATGGCAAACAATTTAAGTTGAGTATGTTTGCGATGGATGCTGCATATGATGGCAATACCCTATATATGTATAGCGAAGATATGGAGGAATTGACTCTTTCTATTCCAACAGAAGAGGAACTTACACAAACAAATCCGTTTCTTTATGCAAAAGCTCTGTTGCCTGTGTGTGAATATGCGGAAAAAGTTGTTGGTGACAAGACGCAAATTACTCTTACCCCTAATGATCAGTCAGCGGGAGTCAACAAGTTTGTCTTGCGTGTGGTGACTACCTCACTTCTTCCAAGTGTGGTTGAGATACACGAAAATGGAGGCAAAATAACTACTCTTCGCCTCAACAATGCTCATTATACCGAAGAACCTCAATCCTTCGTTATCGAAAAAGAAGATGCGTTTGTAAATGACTTGAGGTGAAATATGAATTGTTAACTATTAATTATAAACTATAACATGAAATGTCTTATTATCGGCTCTGGCCCAGCGGGCTATACCGCTGCTATTTATGCTTCACGTGCGAATCTTAACCCAGTACTGATCGAGGGTATGCAAGTGGGTGGACAACTGATGATTACTACCGAAGTGGAGAACTTCCCGGGCTATCCTGATGGAGTAGAACCTTATCAAATGATGGACGATATGCGTCGTCAAGCAGAGCGCTTTGGTACCGAGTTTGTATCAGGCATGGTTACTAAAGTAGATTTCTCTAGTTCTCCTAAGAAAGTATGGGTAGAGGATGATCAGCTCTATGAGGCAGATACTGTAATTATCGCGACTGGGGCAAGTGCTAAGTTCTTGGGCATTCAGTCTGAAGAAGATTATAAGGGACGTGGTGTCAGTGCGTGCGCAACTTGCGATGGTTTCTTCTACCGTAAGAAGACTGTAGCGGTAGTAGGTGGTGGTGATACTGCTTGTGAGGAGGCAAACTATTTGGCAGGTCTTTGTGAGAAAGTGTATATGATTGTACGCAAACCATATTTGCGTGCTTCTGAAATTATGCAACAACGCGTGAAGAATAATCCTAAGATAGAGATACTCTTTGAGCACAATACACTTAATCTTACAGGTGAAACTAAGGTAGAGGGGGCAGATCTCGTGTATAAGAAGGGCTCTCCAGAAGAGGAAATTCGCCATATTGCGATTGATGGATTCTTCCTTGCTATAGGTCACAAACCTAACACTGACCTTTTTGCAGAGTATCTTGAGCGTGATACAGAAGGATATATCAAGGTGGATGGTCATAGCCCATGTACCAATGTGGCAGGTGTGTTTGCTGCGGGCGATTGTGCAGACCCACATTACCGTCAAGCTATTGTGGCGGCAGCTAGTGGATGCAAAGCAGCTATGGAAGCCGAGAAATACTTGGCTGCTATGGTGTGATGAGTGTCCTGTGGCGGGTATCGGATAATAGATATCGGAAAGGATAACAAAAAAAGACTTCGGATTATTCGAAGTCTTTTTTTGTGGTGCCACCAGGAATCGAACCGGGGACACAAGGATTTTCAGTCCTTTGCTCTACCAACTGAGCTATGGCACCATTGATTTTTCCAAATCGGCTGCAAAAGTACTGCTTTTTTTTGATATGACCAAATATTTTGATACTTTTTTTGAAAAATTATGCATTTTCCAAGTAAAATCTATCCAAATGTCAAAAAAAAGCAGTACCTTTGCCCTCACAACTCGTCGCTTATACATATTATAGATAACTCACTATGCAACTCCAGGTTATTGCACACGCACACAACGGCTTCTCTCAGAAGTTTGGTATCCCACGTCAAAGTAGAGAAAATTCGTGCATAGAGACACATATTATATTTGCGCCCGCGTATCGCGTGCGAGAAGCATTGCGTGGGATAGAGGAGTATTCTCATTTGTGGTTGTTGTGGGGTTTTCATGAGGTGGAAGGTGAAAAGGGAAAACTGAAAGGTGAAAACGGGAAGGTGGATTGGAGTCCTACGGTTCGTCCGCCACGATTGGGTGGAAATAAACGTATGGGAGTGTTTGCGACACGTTCTCCTTTTCGCCCGAATCCTATTGGACTGACTAGTGTGAAACTTCTGCGCGTAGAGGAAACTGCTAATGATGGTTTGGTACTGGTTGTTTCGGGTGCAGATCTTATGGACGGAACGCCTATATATGATATTAAACCTTATTTAGCGTTTTCGGATAGCCATCCTGATGCAAAAAATGGTTTTGCAGAAGCGACTAAAGATTATCATTTAGAGGTGGAAATAGACGATGGACTGTTGCAAGATGTTTTGCGTAATAGGTGTCCGTGGGATGCTATTTATGAGATACTGACTCAGGATCCACGCCCTGCTTATCAATCAGATCCAAATAGAGTGTATCATCTTGATTTTGAGTGTTGGGCGGTGGATTTTGTGGTAAATGGTGCAACCGTTTGCGTGAAAGATTTGCGTAAAATATAACATATTTTATAGTAAAATTTGTTCATGTGAAATAAATTTGCTACCTTTGTAGGCTGAATTCATACTAGTTGTAAAAACACATTAACATAAATCGAAATACAAACAAAACAATTATAACCAATCATGAAAAGATTTACTTTATTTTTACTGTCCGTATTTGTTAGTGGCTTTGTTGCTATGTTTGCTGCTCCATACGGCCTCTTAATTAATGGTACAACCAAGTTGGAAGCTACTTCTTTGGCTGAAAAAGATTTTAACGACCGAGAGCAATTTTTGGTTTCGTGTGTTGAGCTGAAGCAAGGTGATAAGGTGCAACTCTACGATTTTGCAAGTGATGCTTCTTGGATGTGCGCTATTGATCCTTATGGAGAGTATCAGAAATTCTCAGGTGGTAAAGAAGAAGGTTCTCTAACTTGCAATGCGGCAGGTTCTTACGATTTTTATATCAAATTAAAATACGAAGACGATATGCTTTATATCGGTCCTGGCGAGAATTGTGGCGGTACTGTGACCCCTCCAACTCCAGATCCTAATGCAACATACTATGTGACTGGTTCTGAAGAACTGATTGGTAAGGACCTGGCGTGGGCTGCTGATGCTATTGCTATGACTAAAAATGGCAATGAGGCAAGCCATACTTTTGCTAATTTGGCTTCTGGTGTTGTTTATCGCATGAAGGTTACCAATGGAACTTGGGAACAAGACTGGGGTTATACTGCAGTTAGCAATGCACCTGCGGGTGTGGTGGGCGATAGCGACGACAATATCGTATTCCAACTTTCTGCCAAAGGTAATGTGGTGGTAAAATTCACTGGTGCAAATATCACACTGCAAGGTTCTTTCTCATCGGATGCACCTATCAAGCCAGCATTTGCTAGCTCTGTGCCTTCTGAGTGCCCAGATGTGATGCTGCAAGCATTTTACTACGACTCTTATCGCGATGGTGCTCCAGGTGACGTGAAGATCAATGGAACTACCAAATTGGGTAATACAAAATGGGATGTTCTGTTGAAGCAATCTAGCGAGATAGGAACTTATTTTGATCTTGTATGGTTGCCACCATCAAGTAAGTCGTCTGGTGGAACTGGTTATCACCCAACTCAATATAGCAATCAAAACTCTGATTGGGGAAGCCAAAAACAATTAGTAGAGTTTATTAATCGAATGCACGCTGCTGACACTAAGGTGGTAGCGGATATCGTAATCAACCATGCTGGAAACAAGTCTTCTTGGTGTGATTTCTACGAGCAAAACTTTGGCGAATATGGAGTGTTCCAACCAGATGCATCTTGGATTGCCAAGACCGATGAACTAAATAATGCTTCAGATGCGGGTAGTTGCAAAGGTAAAGCAACAGGAGAAGATGATGGTGGTTATAATATGCAAGATAATTATGGTGCAGCTCGCGACTGGGCGCATGCTAAGCCAGAAGTGCAAGAGATGATGAAGGCTTATCTCAAATGGATGAAGGATGTTATCGGCTTTGATGGTTGGCGTTATGACTACGCTCAAGGCTTTAAGGGTAAATATATCAACATGTACAATAGTGCAGCAGCCAACTACTTCTCTGTAGTAGAGTTTTGGAATGGTGATATCAATAATATCAAGAGTTACTTGAACGATGTCAACATGAATACTCTTGCGTTTGACTTTGGAACCAAATATACGGCTATTCAAGGTATTGCAGATGGCAATTACCAAAAGTGTATGGGTTCTGGACTTCTCGGTGCTGGTCTCAGCAAGTATGCTGTGACATTCGTAGATAGTCACGATACCTATTTTGGTTGCCAAGGTGGTCGCGACAACAACGACGAGATTGGCGGTTGTGGCAAGTCAATGGAAGATTACAACAAAGACCGCGTTCTTGGTGCTAATGCATTCATTCTCTCTATGCCAGGCGTACCATGTGTGTTCTATCCTCATTGGGCAAAATACAAAGATGCTATTGGCAAGATGGTGCTAGCTCGTAAGGCAGCTGGTGTGCACTCTGAGTCAAAAGTAAGTGACGAGGCAGGCAATGGCTACTATAAGGCTACTATCACAGGTAAAAACGGTTCGATCCGTCTGTTGTTGGGTCCTAATAGCGGATACGCCACTACTCCACAAGGATATAAGTTGGCTTATAAGGGTGGTAACTTCGCAATGTACTATACTACCACGCAAGGTGAGGTGCCAGTGCTGAATATCACGCCATCTGCTACCTTTAAGACCGAATCTTATACCGTAGAGATGAGTGCTGTAGCTTTGGGTGGAAAACCAACTATCTATTATACCATCGATGGTTCGAATCCTGTTACTTCTGCTACAAAGAAGACGTATTCTGCTGCGTTTACAGTCACAGGTACCACCACAGTGAAAGCATATGCAACACTCAATGGTGCAAATTCTGCAGTGCAAGAGGTGACCTATACTTATAAGGCTCCACAAACCACTCCTATCGTAGTTTCGTTCGAAAAGCCAAGTCATTGGGATAAGGTATATTTGTATAGTTGGACGGAGGCTGGTGAAAAGACCGGAAAATGGCCAGGTACCGAGTTGACAGAGAAAAATGCCAATGGTCTCTATTATCATATCTATGAAGCAGAAATCAAAGAAGTGAATTTTATCTTCAATGGTGGTAATGGTAAAGAGCAAACTTCAGACTTGTGGACAGATGAAGACGTATGCTATAGTTGGAAAGGTGGTGCAGAGGTTCTGCTGCCAGATTGTATGCCTACAGATGTGGAGCAGGTAGAAGTGGAGGTGATTGTTCCTGCTTTGGATATTACACAACCAATGTATAATATATTGGGTCAACAGGTGAATGCAGAATATCGCGGCATTGTGATACAAAACGGATATAAGTATATTCGATAATTGTCGGTAACTACTTGTTATGAGAAAGATATTTGCTATTTGCTTATATGTGTGCTGCTGCATGTCTGTGCTAGCAGCACCATATGGTTTGCTAATCAATGGTACGACTAAATTAGAAGCGATAGCATCATCTGATAAAGACTTCCAAGATCGTGAGCAATTTAAGGTGTCTTGTGTGAAATTAGCACAAGGAGATAAAGTGCAATTGCACGATTTTGGTTCTGGTTCGTCTTGGATGTGCGCAATAGATCCGTATGGAGAGTATCAGAAATTCATGAAAGGAACCAATGACTTGACCTGTAGTGCGGCAGGTACATATGATTTCTATATCAAGTTGAAGTATGGGGACGATCTTCTCTATATTGGTCCTGGAGAGGATTGTGTAGAGTTTGATCCTGCGACACCTTATTATATTACGGGTAATGCAGCGTTGGTGGGAGATGATAAAAAGTGGTCTTCCGATGCGATAGAAATGAATTCGGATGCAACCATTAGCACTTATACGTATACTTTTACGCGATTGTTGGCGGATACTGTGTATAAGATGAAAATTACAGATGGTACCTGGGAGCATAGTTGGGGATATACTGCAGTGCAAAATCCTCATCCAGGTATAACGAGAGATGCAGATGGTAATATCGTATTTGCGCTGAAAACGACGGGCGAGGTGTCTATTGGTTTTGATAGTGGAAAAATCTCTCTGACGGGTAATTTCACAGACGTTCCACCTATAAATCCTACATTCTCTACATCGGTGCCATCGCAATGTCCTGATGTGATGCTGCAAGGGTTCTATTGGGATTCAAATCAAGATAATAAGTATTATGGTAATACTCGATGGAAAACTTTGCAGGGAGAGGCTACTGATATAGCTGCATACTTTGACCTCGTGTGGTTGCCTCCTTCTGCATTGTCAACAGGAGGAGTGGGCTATATACCTAAGCAATATAGCAATCAAAACTCAGATTGGGGCAAGCGCGAAGATTTGGAAACACTCATCAAGACTCTTCATGATGGTGGTGCTCGCGTGGTGGCAGATATGGTGGTGAATCATATTGATGGTAAGGATGGTTGGTGTAGTTTCTATGAACAAGATTTTGGTGAGTATGGTAGATTTCAGGTAGATGGCAGCTATATATGTAGTGGTGATGAGATGAATTATACCCCAGATGCAGGTAGTTGTCAGGGTAAAGCTACAGGTTCGGCTGATGATGGTTATGGTGATGAGTCAAACTATGGTGCAGCGCGCGATTTGGCACACGATAGTGAGAAGGTGCGTGAGATGTGCCGTGCATATGCGAAGTGGATGATAAGTGTGATGAAGTACGATGGTTTTCGCTATGACTATTGCAAGGGTTTCCATATGTCGCATGTGGGAGATTATAATCAGGCAGCAGGTGCATATTTCTCGGTACTGGAGTATTGGGATGGCAATGCTGATGTGTTGTGGAGCCGTATAGCAGATGCGTGGGAAAATACTTTGGCATTTGATTTCGGAGTGAAATATGATGCTTTGAATAACGGTATTGCCAAAGGAGATTATTCGAAATGTCTGGGGCCTGGTTTGCTAGGAAAAGGTAAAGGTAAATGGGCTGTGACGTTCGTAGATAATCACGATACCTTCGAGCGTAATGATAGTGAGTTTGGTGGATATTTTAACTCAATGTCTGACAATATGAGTTATCATTTATTGGAAGCAAATGCATTTATCTTATCAATGCCGGGTGTGCCATGTATATTCTATCCTCATTGGAAGAAATATGGCAAAGAAATCAAGGCGATGATATCTGCTCGCAAGATGGCAGGAGTACACTCAGAGAGTAAAGTAAGCGATGAGGGTGACTATCATGGTTATCGTGCTACGGTGACGGGCAGTAATGCTAAATTAATTTTGGAATTAGGTAATCGTAAGTCTAGTTCACATAGTGGTTATACTAAGATTGCTGATGGTGCAGGTTATGCGATGTGGGTGGAGAATACGAATGCTGTTGCTCCAGAGCTGGATATCTATCCTAATTCAACAACGTATAGCACAGAGTCGCTGACGGTGACAATGACTGCTACCGGTGGTTTGGGAGGAAGCCCCACCATATATTATACGTTGGATGGCTCTGATCCTAAAACATCTTCTACCGTGAAGATATATACTAGTGCATTGACGATTACTGGTACAGTGACTTTGAAAGCTTTTGCTGAGTCGGGTAATGGTCAGTCTGCGGTGCAGACACGTGTATATACCTATCGAGGTGAAGTAAGCACAGATGTAGAGACTGTAGGTGCAGCGACACTAGATTGCTCTTTACCAATGTACAATATATTGGGGCAACCGGTGAATGTAGAATATCGCGGTATTGTGATACAAAATGGATATAAATATCTTAAATTATAATTAACTTATTAACTAACTAAAAAATCATTTTATTATGAAAAAAATCTTTACATTATTTGCGGCATT
>JAEIGA010013084.1_pt1 | contig 12624 bp, 4 predicted proteins | sample 9270691 | NCBI WGS metagenome assembly JAEIGA01 (sample SAMN17057246, study PRJNA624740) | gut metagenome | biome: biome; isolation source: fecal sample | host: Bos grunniens | place: China: Xizang | collected 2019 | reverse complement strand
TTCAGGTACTGTCAGCAGTGACGCCGAGGGTCCACTGATTATGGTGAACATTACAGAGCGTGACAAGAGCAACCGTATCATTGAGGCTTGTGCAACCGATTTCGAAGGTAACTTCTCTATGGTTGTAAAGAACACAAGCAATGTTCTTGAGATTTCTTATATCGGTTACAAGACACAGCGTCTTGAAATTGGCGACCGTACGGTTTTCAATGTCAAGATGGTAGAGGACAATGTGTTGACAGAAGTCGAGATTGTCGCTAAGCAGCAAACACGCTCCGGCGGTCTTGACATTCTTGAGCGAGAAATGACTCATGCAACACAGAAGATCAGCATGGACGAGATGGAGGGTCTTTCATTTGCCTCTGTCGATGAAGCCCTTCAGGGACAGATTGCCGGTCTTGATATCGTCTTCAATTCCGGTAACGTAGGTTCGGGAACACAGATGCGTCTGCGCGGTAACTCAATGCTTGAGGGTGATGCCCAGCCGCTTATTGTTGTCGATGAAAATATCCTTGAGGTAGATACCCAGACATTCGACTTCGAGTCGGCAACAGAGGAGAGTTTCGCATCGCTTCTTATGGTCAATCCTGAGGATATCGCCGAAATCGAGGTACTCAAGGATGCTGCATCATGTGCTGCTTGGGGTTCAAGAGGTGCGAACGGTGTTATCAAGATCAAGACAAAGCGCGGTAAACGTGGTCCGGCCCGTGTGAACTTTACATACAAGTTCAAGGACAAATGGTCGCCCGAAGGTCGTAAACTCCTCAATGGTGACGACTATACAATGCTTATCAAGCAGGCTCTTTTCAATCAGAACCATGTAGGTGTCGATGTTCCTGAACTTAACTATGACAAGACTTTCCCAGAGTATGAGAACTACAACAATAATACTGATTGGGTAGGTGCAGTCTCAAAGCACGGATATAGCCACGACTATTCAATGAATATAAGCGGTGGTGGTGAGAAAGCGACTTTCCGTATTTCCGGTGGTTACACTCATGAGACCGGTCAGGTGATAGGTCAGTACCTCAAGAGATTCACCTCACGTCTCGCACTTGATTACTACGTTTCTCAGCGAATCAAGGTTATTGCCGACTTCTCATTCTCTTATACAAAGCAGAGAAGAAATACTGGCAATATCCTCGGCGATGCGTTGACAATGATGCCTAATATGAGTGTTTATAAGCAAGACAGCGAGGGTAACGATACTGATGAGTATTACAGCATGCTGAACTACGACAACAAGAACGTGTTCGAGAGTTCTGTATATGGCAGGAAGAACCCTGTTGCCGTAGCGAACTTGGCTGAGTACTATACAGAGGATTACAGCATTAATCCTCAGATTACATTCGAGTATAACCTGCTCGGTCTTGAGGACAATGAAAGCCAGTTGAAGTATCGTGGTGTCGTATATCTTGGTGCTTCAACATCATCGGGCACTGTATATACTCCTGCTGCATTGTCAATGGATAACTGGACTGCAGCCGAGAAGAACAAGTCGGAGGCTAATGACAGCAAGAGCTTCAACTTTACAACACGTCATGAGTTGGTATATACACCATATCTTGGCAGCAAGAACCATTATCTTACAATGAGCGGACGTTTTGAACTCCATACCAACAGCGGTAACTCACAGAGTTCAACAGCTGTGGGTCTTCCTACAGGAAATATCGGAAGCTCTACTGTCGGTTCAAAGTTGAACAGTGCTGGAACAAGCAAGTGGGAAGGCCGCGGTCTTAACTTCGTGTTCGACTCTCACTACTCATACAAGTCAAAGTACTCTTTGCGTTTTACATTACGTGCCGAGGGTAATACAGCGATGGGTGACGACCAGAAATGGGGATTCTTCCCTGCTGTTTCAGGACGTTGGAATATCATTGACGAGAATTGGATGGATTGGGCAAGGGACTTCATGCCAATGCTCTCTTTGCGTGCAGGCTTCGGTATTGACGGTCACGCTCCAGGAGAGAACAAGACATTCAACAGTTATTCTTCACTTAACAGGAGCTACCTCGGAATGGCAGGCTTCAAGATGGACGGTATCCGTTTGACCGACTTGCGCCGTTCTGAAAAACGCGAGTGGAATATCGGTACTGACATTGAAATCTTCAAGGGCATGATCAAGGGTACATTCAACTACTATAGCGGTACCACATACGATCAGTTGATTTCAGGCTATAAGATTCCTTCTTCAACCGGTTATTCAAACTTGGCATACAAGAACTCCGGTACTATACGTAATTCCGGTTGGGAGGTGAATATCAGCAGCGGTAATATCAAGCTGTACAAGGACCTTACAATGACAATGTATTTCAATATAGGTAAGAACTACAATGAGATTCTTGAACTCGAAGAGGCTTATCTTGAGGAACGTAACGGAAAGTACGAGGCTCCGGAGAACGGCAAGTATCTTCCACGAATCCAGATAGGCAATCCGAGCGGTGCTATCTATGGCTTCCGCTATCAGGGTGTATATCGCTATAGCTACAAGAATTGGGAGAAGGCTCTTGCCGAAGAGGCTGCCGGACGTAACGGTACATGTCCTATCGTGCGTGATGCCAACGGTGACGTAATATACGAGGCTGACGGTAATCCAAAGAAGATGTCACTCTTCTTTGACAACGAGGAGTTGACAAGCTATGGTAACTATGAGTTCAAGGGTGGTGATGCCATTTATGAGGACGTTAACCATGACGGTACAATAAATCAGCTTGATATTGTATATCTTGGAAACTCAAATCCTGTAGCACAGGGTGGTTTCGGTTTCAACTTCAGATATAAGAAGTGGGGCTTGCGAACATCATTCACATACCGTTGGGATGTTGACGTTGTGAACAGAGCACGTATGGACTATGAGAATATGTCTTCTTTCAACAACCAGAGCATTGCTGTTAACTGGCGTTGGCGCAAGGAAGGTGATATCACCGAAATCCCTCGTGCCGTATATGGCAGCGGTTCGGCATACAACTATTTGGGTAGTGACCGTTTCGTTGAGGACGCATCATATCTCCGTCTCTCATACGTACAGCTGTCATACTCTTTCGAACCCGATTGGTTGAAGAAATTCGGTCTGAGGTCTTTGACATTCTATGCATCAGCCGACAATGTATGTTTCTGGACAAAGTACTCAGGTCTTGATCCGGAGGTTTCAAGCGGTGGCGACGGAATTGCCTATGACTGGTCAAATACACCCCGTCCGCGTTCATATACAATCTCAGTATCTGTTGGTTTCTAAAAGTTGATGAATATGAAAAGAATAGTAAAAATATATAATAAGCTCGTCCTTGTGGCGATTGCTGCAGTTGCTGGCATATCGTCATCATGTACCGATTATCTGACAATCATTCCACCTGATGTTGTGGTGCAGGAGAACTTCTGGCATACAAAGGACGAGGTGAACGGTATGCTTGCAACATCTTATATCAAGCTTATCAGTACTGATGCAATCCAGAAAGCAATAGTATGGGGTGAATTGCGTGCCGATAATATGACATATCCTGCAAGCTACAATAGGGACATCAAGTATATCGTAGAGGCGAGTATCCTTGATGACAACTCTTTCTGCCGTTGGGGTGTCTTCTACGAGGCTATAAATAACGCCAATCTTGTGATAGAGTATGCTCCTCTGGTTATAGATCGTGACCCGGACTTCTCAGAGGGTGACCTTCAAGTCGTTACAGGAGAAATGCTTGCAATGCGTGCATTGTGCCATTTCTATCTTGTGCGTTCATTCCGCGATATACCTTTGGCCCTCAAGCCTGCAGTAAACGATTCCGAGCTCCCTGAATATGTCCAGGTGCATCCTCTTGTAGCTCTTGACAGTATCATGTCCGATCTTGACCGTGCCGAAAGAATGGTTATGCCTTCGGGTAACTTTACTAATAGGGAACACAACTTCGGACGCATAACAAAGAATGCTGTATTGGCATTGAAGGCCGATGTTAATTTGTGGCGCGCTGCTTTCGCAACATATTATGAGGGTGAAAGTGAACAGGTTCAGCCGGGCGATGCCCAGAGATATTATGACCTCTGTGTACAGAACTGCCAGGATGCAATTGACAATATGGACCGTAAGCTCGAAGAGGAGTGGGAGAAGAATAACCGTTCCGAAGTAAGATATACGTATAACCTTCTGCTGAACTATCGTGACGAGGATGACAGGTCTTCAAAAATAAGTACTGTTTATAACGACATCTTCGGTTACCAGAATTCAGAGGAGTCTATATTCGAGTTGCAGATTAAGGATGACAACAGTACTAATGGCGAGAACAAAGGTATTGTAAACATGTACGGTACAGAAAACCGTTCAGGTTCTGTTGTGGTGCCTTCGGGCTTCCTCAGCAAGAACTATACTACTGATGACTTGCGTGCATACTCTTATACCAATGCCAAGACCCTTTCAGGTACAGGCGGTTCATCATCTTCAAGTTCTGAGCCTACAGACATCTGTATTGCAAAGTACTCGGCCAAGGAGTCACCTGCAACTAACTACAGGTCTAGGGATGAATTTGATGCAAACTGGATAATCTACCGCAGAACTGATGTCTTGCTTATGATGGCAGAAGCTATGGTTGCACGTCCGTCAGCAGGTGTCGATGACTTTAAAAAGGCTTTCGATATCGTAAATGCTATAAACACCCGTTCAAGAATGGATACGGCAAACGTAGTGAAACCATTGCAGATGAACAGCTATCTTACAAAGGAGGCATCACTGGAATTGGTTATGAAAGAGCGTCTTCTTGAACTTTCATTCGAAGGAAAACGTTGGTACGACCTTGTACGCAAGGCTCTGCGTGAAAAGAATACAAACGGCATACTGTTTGTAGCCGACAAGCTCTCAAGCAATGCCAGTGTCGTGAAGACCAAGATGGCGACAATTGACGGTCTGTTCTTCCCGATACATATTGACGAACTCCGTTACAATAAGTTGTTGAAGCAGAATCCTGCTTATGAAAAGGAGGATTCATCAACAGAGATGAATTAACTAAGGTGAAAGTTTTTTGCAAATGACTCCCTGGGGATTGTATGATTCCCTTAGGGAAGTCTCCTGAATAAAGAAAAAACATCATATATGAATACAAGTTTGAAAAATAAGATTCTAGCAGGTGCAATGCTGTTTTCTGCTATGTTTTATGGGGTTTCGTGTGACGATAGCGTTGAAGGCTTGAAGGTTACTCCTGAAACTCCCTATGCAGACAAGACTTTATACGAAGTCATGGTCAACGATCCCGACCTCACTGATTTCATGGAGGTTGTCAACAGTTGCGGTGCTGAGTGTGCCGATTCTCTGTTCAATCACTCAAGGGTTTATACCGTATGGGCTCCGGTCAACAACTCTTTCAATAAGGATTCGTTGATTGAAGAGGTGAATGTCGGAAATAGGGACATTGTCTTCAAGACCTTTGTGATGGCTCATGTCTCTAACTTCCTGAAACCGGCAGCCGGTAGTCTTGAGGACAATTACGTAATGCTTCTCAATGACAAGATGGCTAAGTTCGAGGGCAATTATACAAAAGGATATACATTTGCCGGGTGTGCAGTAGATTATGCGAATATCCGTGTTCTTAACGGTATTCTCCATAAGATTGCCAAGGCATCCGAATACAGGTATAATATCTGGGAATACATAAATCTTGCCGAAGGTATTGATTCTGTAGCCAGCTATCTATACTCTTTCAATGAGTACAGGTTCAATGAGGGACAAAGCATTAAGGGTCCTATCATTGAAGGTGAGCAGACATATCTTGACTCTATATTCGACTTCAACAACCAGTGGCTCACCCCTTGGGGCGGTATCGGCAACCTGAATGTAGAGGATTCTTCGTACACTGTATATTTCCCGACTAACGATGTCTGGGAAGAGCAGTTGCAGAAGATTGACAAGTACTATAATTACAATAGAACTTCAAAGAATCCGGTTAGTATGGACAGTACATACCGCGACTCTCTGCGTCTCTATTATCCGCACTTGAATCTTCTCAAATATCTGACATACAGCAATGTTGAGCAGAGATTCGTTGACAGTCCCGATTCAATAATGCCGGTTCACCGTTCAGGCAAGCGTGTCGAGTTCTTGAAGGCACAGCTTGAAAGGAATGTGATATCTACAAAGGAACTCTCTAATGGTGAGTTCAAGATCGTTGACCAATATCCGTTCAGTCCGCTTGAGATATGCCACGATACAGTCTTCATGGAGGCTGAGAATACCAATATGCTTACAGGTCAGGATGAGGGTATCATAGCTCAGATGAAAACAGCATACAAGAATCAGATAAACAAGGACTCTACATTCAAAGGTGTTGAGATCTCCGGCGGAGCATACTATCAGTTCGGTGACGAGAACACTAAGAGTGCTGTAAGGGCAGAATATACAATACCTGATATCCTCTCTGCAAAGTACAAGCTTGCACTTATTCTTGTTCCACGCAACATCACAAACAGTGATATCAAGAAAGAGGACCTCTTGCCGGTAGTGCTGCGTGTAACTCTGTCTCAGAATGGCAAACAGATAAAGAATGTGAATAACATTTCTATAGATCAGACACGTGTGGATACAATATTCTTGTCAGATACGAATGGTCCGTTGGTTCTGGATATGCCTACTTGTGAATACTACAAGACATGGGACAATAAGGACTATACTACAAAGGTTGAGATCAGAACAGTCCGCGGATCAAAACGTGATATGTCGTTGCGTCTTGACAAGATTATGTTTATACCGGTACTCGATGAAGAATAGTTAGTAAGATGAAAAAAAGGAATTTAACTATGTATATGCGACAATTTATGCAAATTTCGGTGGCATTGATGATGTTGGTGCCATCGGCCGCCATAGCGTCAGGCGTGAAACATGACGGTTTTCTGGCTGGCGATTCTGTTAAGGTCGAGGAAAAGGCTGTAGCTGCAGTAGAGATGCGTACAATAACAGGTACTGTATATGATGCTGCAACAAACATTCCTATGGCCGGTGTTCGTGTTCAGGCTACAGGTCATAAGAAGATTACAACTATGACAAATGCCGAAGGTAAGTTTACCTTGAGCGTTCCTGAGTATGCGACTCTTTTGAGCTTCTCAACTCAAGAATATCTTCTTGTGCAGCGTCCCATCGGCAATAGCGATATTATAAATGTACGTCTTTATTCCGATAAATTCCAGGATAACTACAGTGACGACATGCTGGTTACTGCAGACAAGGATTATAGGCCCGGAACGACTACTGCATTTACAATTGACGAGGATATCCAGAACAAGTTGGGTGCCGATGTCCGCACTATAAACCGTTCAGGAACTACCGGAATGGGTGCTGTAATGTTTATTCGCGGTCTTAACTCAATCAATGCCAATACACAGCCTCTTTTTGTTGTGGACGGTGTTATTTGGGATATGCAGGAGGGTAATGAGACAATCCACATGGGTGCGTACAACAATGTACTTTCTGCTATTGACGTCAATGATATCCGCGAGGTGAAGGTACTTAAGAACGGTGCTGCGATATATGGTGCACGTGCTGCCAACGGTGTTGTAATCATAAACACGAAGCGTGGCGAAAGCATGGCTACACGCATTACAGCCAATATCTATGCCAACATGACCATGGTTCCAAAGACACCTGATATGTTGGGTTCTGATGCTTACCGTCGCTATGCCAACGATATTATAGGTACAATGGATGTCAATCCGAACCGTAATATACCGTTCTTGCGTGAGGATAAGGATTTTGTATATTACAACAAGTTCCATAACAATACAGACTGGGCCGACCTCGTATATAGCAATGCTGTTACACAGAACTACCAGTTGAATGTAGAGGGTGGTGACGATATTGCCATGTACAACTTTTCATTCGGTTATGGAATGGGTGAAGATCCGGCAGAGGGCAACTCTTTTGACCGAATGACAGTACGTCTTAATTCGGATATCTTCCTGACAGAAAACTTCAAGACACGCATTGACATTGCATATTCGCGTTTTGCAAGAGAATTGCTTGATGACGGTTTCCGTGAAGACCAGTCGGCATTCCCGTTGACTTCTGTCGGTGTGCTTTCTGCAATCAAGGCTCCTTTCCTGAGCCCATACCGTTATGCATCAACAGGTGAGATAAGCAGTATCCTTGATGTTAGCGACGATTTTGCCTTTGATGTTGCAAGGTCTGCCGGAATCCTTTATCCGAATAACTCATACTACAATCCGATGACAATTCTTAGCAAGGCTTCAGACCCTCACAAGAATGAATTGGAATACACAAATATGGGTATTACCGTTGCTCCCGAACTGAAACTCGGTGACTTTACCATTACCGAGACTTTCAACTATTCGCTCTACCGTGTAAGTGAGAAGTACTATCTTCCATATCCTACTTCTGCCGACAGCAACTATTACCATTTCTATGTATCTTCATTGAACGGCAAGATAGGTAACTACATATCTTCATTCTTCGGTAAGGAAACTGCACTTTCCAGTGACACACGTGTTTCTTGGAGCAAGGTATTCGGTGCACATAGCCTCGACGTGTTCGGCGGCTTCCGTTATACTAACTTCAACTTCGATTCCAGCTCAATTGCCGGTGCTAACTCAGGTAACGATAACTCATTCAACATCAATACCAGTCTCGACCATTTGAGCAGTGACGGTGACAAGAACGTATGGAGCAACATGTCATGGTATCTCTCTGCAGACTATTCATACAAGACACGCTACTTCCTGCAGTTGGCTGCATCTCTTGAGACTTCTTCACGTTTCGGTAGCAATGCCGACGGCGCGCTTAAGCTCGGCGGTGTTGCCTGGGGACTATTCCCGTCTGTTCAGGCTGCATGGCTCGTCTCTTCAGAATCCTGGTTCAAGTTCAAGCCGATCAATATGTTGAAGTTGCGCGTAGGATACGACATTACCGGTAACGATGCCATCGACTATTTTGCTGCACGCAGCTATTTGCAGGCTGTCAAGTTCTATGACCAGTCAATGGGTCTCCAACTCGGAAACGTTGAGAATGACGGTGTGAAATGGGAGACAACGGCACGTCTTAACGTGGGATTTGATGCAATGCTGTTCGATAACCGTTTGGCAGTTTCATTCGACTGGTACAAGGCAAAGACAAGCGACCTCCTTGTTCAGAAGCAATACTCTTTCGTGACAGGTATGGACCGTTATTGGGCTAATGGCGGCGAACTTGAGAATATGGGTTTTGAGGCTACAGTAAACGCGAAGGTAATAGCAAAAAAGAATTTCCAATGGGAACTCGGTGCATCTGTAGGCCATTATAAGAACGAGATTACAGCTCTCGATGAAAATATAGCACCAAGTAAGGTATATGGTGGTGAGGTTGCAACTATGGTAGGTAATCCTGTAGGTGTATTCTGGGGCTACAAGACCGACGGTGTCATTGCAAGTGCGCAGGAGGCTGATGAACTCGGTCTCTTCCAGCGTGATGCGACAAACGAGAGAATCGACTTCAAGGCCGGTGACGTGAAGTTCGTGGACCTTAACCCAGGCAATGACCCTGGTTGCATCGACGAGAATGACAAGACCATTATCGGTAACCCGAATCCCGATTTCTACGGTAACGTGTTCACAAGACTCTCATACAAGGGAATACGACTTGATGTCCTTTGCAACTATTCTGTTGGCAATGATGTTTACAACTTCTATCGTCAGCAGCTTGAGAGCGGCTCAAACTTCTTCAACCAGACTGTGGCAATGGCTAACCGCTGGTCTATTGATGGTCAGAAGACAGATATGCCGGCTGTCGCTTATGGTGACCCTATGGGTAATTCACGTTTCTCAGACCGTTGGATAGAGGACGGTTCATACTTCAGGGTAAAGTCAATCAAGCTTTCTTATGACGTGCCTCTTAACTTGAACTGGTTGCAGGGTCTCACAGTGTGGTGTGCCGCAGAGAATGTATATACATTTACCGATTACAAGGGTATGGATCCTGAGTTCTCTGTAAGCAACAATGTAATGTATCAGGGAGTGGATGCCGGTCTGTTGCCGCAGTCACGCAGTTTCCACCTTGGTGTTAAGGTTAATCTCTAATGAACGAATACTCTTCGGGTGCTCATGAATATGGGCATCCGAGGAGACAAACAATATAAAAAGATGAAAAAGAATTTTATTTATACAGTGACATTCCTGCTTTGCGGTGTTCTCTCTTTCAGTTCATGCGAAGACATGCTGAATGTCGAGTCGAACCGTGTTGAATATGAGTTCGAAGATTGGACCTTGAACGACTCTGTATATTCTGTACTAGGTATCTTAAAGTCTGTTCAGGCTGTAGGTGACCGTCAAATACTCCTTAACGAGCTTCGTGCCGACTTGGTTACAGCCAGTGAAAACAAGGCGGTGGTCGATGTCAAACAGTTGTGTAACTTCATATACGATGTTGAGAACAACCCGTATCTTGACGTAAAGGATTATTATGCAATAATAAATAACTGTAACATTTATCTTGCGCGTGTCGATACGACACTTGAGAAGAACCATGTAAAACTGATGTTGCCTGAGTATGTAGCAGTTAAGAGTGTGCGTGCATGGACTTACCTCCAGCTTGCTATAAACTACGACAATGTACCGTACTTTACGGAGCCTATTCTGACACATAGTGCTGCAGAGAATGTGATGAACAGTCCAACCCTTAGCCGCGAGCAGTTGATGACAAACCTTATCAATGATATATTGCCTTATGAGAACCCGGCTATCTATCCTATGCCGGCATGGGACAAGGACGGTAAGGTTTTGAAGTTCGGTTACGGCAGCAGCGGCGTAGATGTCGATACCAAGAAACTTTTCATGCCGGTACGCATGTTGCTGGGTGAACTCTATTTATGGCGTGGCATGAACGGTGACTATATTAAGGCAGCCCAGTGTTTCTATAACCAGATTACAGGTGCAGGGACAAATGCTACAGCTCCAAAGTATAATGACAGGAATTACAGTATCCGATACACTTCGGAGAACGGCAAGAGTATGAATGACTCGTACTCAAGAAGATTTTCGCTTAAGGACTTCACTGCGAACAGTGATGCAGGTGTATTGATGCTTATTCCGTACGCAAACAGCGAGCTTATCGGAACAACATCCAATCTAGCCTCTGTATTCTCTCCTGAGAATGAAAATGGCGGAGCACAGGTGTTTGCTTCTCCTGCAATGATTTCATTGGCACGCCGTCAGGTTTACCGTTACTATCAGGGAGAGGATCCCAAGAAGCCTGACCTTGTAGAGTACAGTACAAATTATGAATATCCAGGTGACTTGCGTATAAAGGCTACAACCTATTCACAGTTGGGTACAGATGATGCAATGACAGAATACAACAATATAATTGCAAAGTTCAACCTTGAGAATGGCAACATCGGTTCGCTGAAGACATTCTATACTCCCGGTGTACGTACTACATGTATTGTTCTTTCACGTCCTGAGCATGCTTACCTACGTTTTGCCGAGGCCCTTCTTGGAATGGCACGTGAAGGTTATGCAGGTGCTTTGGAACTTGCAATGGAGGTACTTAAGGTTGGTGTAAAGGACAACTATACGGTACTGAAGAATCCTGTATATGCAGAACGTAATAAGCTTAATGCTAATGGAGAACCCATAAAGAGCGGATATGAGATTGCAGATAATGGCATAGATACTATTTTTACATATGTAAAGGAAAAATATCTTGCGCAGTTCGATGACTCTTTGGGCTACAACTTTACCGATCAGGCGTTCGATGGCAACCTCGGTATCCACTCACGCGGCTCCGGCGACAGCGAGCGCAACATCTATTATGCTCTCAGCGATACTTGTATCGCACGTTACATCGGTGTACTTGAAGAGGGTGTCATAACCAGAACCCTTACAAGAGAGGATTCAATTACATACGTATCAGACCTTGTAATTGACGAGCTTGCTCTTGAGTTTGCATGGGAGGGTACACGCTATGGCGACTTGATACGTTTCGCTAAGGCTATGAATGACAATGATGTCATTGCAAAGCGCATTGCAGGCCGTGATTTCAGCAATGATGTTTCATATCGTCATCATGAGTTCCAGTTCGACCAGGCACTCTATACGAAGTTCAGCAATGAAGCGAACTGGTATCTTCCGTTGCCGGCGGATGTAGTCGCACCGGTAAACCCGGACGATCTCCCGGTTGAGGATCTTCCTACTGTAGAAGGTGAATAAATTCTTAACATAGAAGATTGGGAGTCTCTCCCAATCTTTTTTTATTTTATATTATGAAAAAGATTGTTGTATTGACAGGTGCCGGCATGAGTGTCGAAAGCGGGCTTAGTACCTTTAGAGGCGGTGGAGGACTATGGGATGAATACCCGGTAGAAGCTGTAGCGACTCCCGAAGGCTATTCTGCTAATCCCGGCCTGGTACTTGAATTCTATAATAAGAGAAGGCGTGAGCTTGCGGGCATTAAACCCAATAAAGGTCATGAACTTCTAGCCTCTCTTGAGAAGAGTTACGATGTAACAGTTGTTACTCAGAATGTCGACAACCTTCATGAACGTGCAGGTTCAACAAAGGTAATTCATCTTCATGGTGAACTTATGAAGGCATGTTCATCACGCCAGCCCAATAACCTTGAATATGTCAAGAGCTTCTCATCGCCCCTTGACGAGATAAATGTCGGTGATC
>JAEIGA010013083.1_pt1 | contig 12624 bp, 30 predicted proteins | sample 9270691 | NCBI WGS metagenome assembly JAEIGA01 (sample SAMN17057246, study PRJNA624740) | gut metagenome | biome: biome; isolation source: fecal sample | host: Bos grunniens | place: China: Xizang | collected 2019 | reverse complement strand
TTAGGAACGAGGGCAGGACATGGTGACTTTGAATTTTCTTCCATTAAAAGTGAATGAAAATTCACGCTCAGCATTTGTGACCTCGTAGCTTTCGCACATGGGCAAGATTGCAGAGAACATGGCATTTAACAAGATTTCCTTATCTTTGTCCTGCTTTTTCTCTCTTGGCTTGCGTTCTGTGGGTTGCTTTCGGTCTGCCTGTCTAGCTTTCTTCGCCCCTGCTTCCAATTCGGGGTCAAGCTCAAATAGCTTTGCCCCTCGGTCAATTTCCTTGTCTGTGGCTTCAAGGTCTGCCCACTCCGCTTCTGGTATGCCACATTTGCGGAGTGCTTGTTTTTGTTTTTCAGTCATGGGTTATCCCTCAGAGGGGAGAGGGGATTGCTCCCCTCAGTCCTCAACCTCGGCGGGCTGAGCGTACTTGAAGTACGCCTTGCCCTTGTCCATCGTGCGGGAGAGGAAAGGCTTCACGCTTTCCAGTCGCAGAATTGCGGTCAGCTTCTGGTTGGTGATTTCTGCGGGCAGACCCTCAACAGACTTCATCAGCTCAGTGACCGTGAACATCTGATTGGGGTTGGCTCTCAGATGGGCAACCACCAGTTCACCCAGACCCAGATTTGCGGTCTGCTTAGCGGTAGGCTTGCCAGAGCCTGCGGACTTCTTGGAGATGTTTTCAATCTCCTTGGCAATCTTCTCAGCGACTGCCACCTTGTCGGGGTGATTGGACTGCTCTACCAGAGCCAGAGCGATGGAGAATGCGGAAGCCTTAGTCATCTTAGTAGTCTTTTCCATGGTATCAATTCCTTTCGGTTTTAACGACTTGAACCTGTCGATGAATTTATTAGCAGAGGTGTTTCCCTCATTGCTTATTTATTGTATCACATCTTGAGCCATTTGTCAAGAGGTTTTTAAATTTTTTCTCAAAGTCGCAGAGCCTGATACTATCTGCCGTTTAAGGTGGTCAAATCGTTTCACCGCTTTGAGAAAGTGGCTTTTGTATCCTGCGTATCCCTGACATTTTTTCAGCCTGCAGGGTCTGGTTCACATTTGTATCCCGCACACAGGAACACCGTGCGGTCGGGTCATGGGGTTAAAGGTCTTACCGACTCTCGTGGGTCTTTCCCTTTGGGACTGCCTTGCCCTCGCCTTTTGTACCCTTATTGTATCACAACTTGGGGAGTTTGTCAAGAGGTTTTTTGAATTTCTTCAAGGACTTTTTTTACTCGGTGTACCCAATCACCCATCATGGTGTCCCTTGTGGGGACCCCCTTGACTTCTCTTACATTGTATCACACATCGGGCGGTTTGTCAAGGGGTTTTTTACATTTTTTTTCGGCTGTCTGTTCTCGCCAGACCAGTTGGGGCGGGTTTGCGACCTCGCCACCTCCCCTTGACACTACAGATTATAGCACATCCTATCCCAGATTGCAATAGGCAAAATACACAAAATCGGGATTTTTATTTTTTTAATATTTATACATATTTTCTCTTGACAAAAGTTGGTCGACATGGTATAATAGAATTTCCGGCCAGGCGCGCGAGGATGGGCCGGCCAACTTCGTCATTATGCACAAAAGCCCAGCACCCTTTTTATAGCCGAAGCTCAAGGGTGCTGGGAAATCATCTCAAATTGTATGGCTGTTCGGGGAGCCACCCCTAAATCCAATCCATTTTAACCTCCAAACAAGTCGATCGGGGTGAAAAGACATCGCCGAGCCGAGCATCATCGGCGACCACATTACAAGCAATTCTAATCAAAGTTGGCTATTTCGGGCGCCACCCCTAAGTCCAAGTCATAAGCCCCTCCAAGCACTCGCTATCTTACATTCTATTACTTTACTTTACTATGTGGTTATCAGACAATCATTAGGCATCACTCTCTCTTTCTGCTATTAGTATAGCACACTTAAGCGTGTTTGTCAAGAGGAAATTTGCTTAACTGTGGAAAATCTTTCCCAGAGTGGAACAGACCACACGAGCAGACCAGACCAGACCGACCCAGTTCCAGTAGCTCAGCATCAGCAGAGGAGCGGCTTCAGGAATTACAATGGCAACTGCATTTGCTGTCCACATCATCACAGCAGGGTCGAGGAACACACGAGCCAGCGCATTGGTAGCGGACTGAGTAGCAACCTTAATTTCAATCTTATTATTTTCCATGTTTCATTTCTCCTTTGTTCTTTTGGATGTATTTATTTTATCATAGATTGGGGCATTTGTCAAGCCCCAATTTTCACAAAACCGTAAATCTTCTGCTTTACCTTGCAGGGTTCACCCTCAACCCAGACCTTGGAAGCACCAGGGCGAACGAACTTTTCACCGTTAATTTCCACGCAATCCTCGGGGCGGTACTCCCACTTGCCCAGACCAGAAGCGACCTCAACTTCTTCTTCGGAAATCAAGACTCGTTCAACCAGACCCAGCGCACGCAGATTTCTCAGCATTGCAGTTGCCTTCTGGCAGGTGATGTGGCGACACTCAGCAGGAATCCACTCGGGACAATTGGGAATCTCAACCTTTGTGGCGATTGCCATGGCTCGCATGGGTCTGGTAGTATCAAGAACTTCCAGAATCTTCTCACACACAGCCATCTGGTTATTACGGCGAGCAATCGCACGCTCCAGCCAAGGGGTCAGTTCATTAAAGTTGTTAATCATTTGTATCATTTCCTTTCAGCTCTTTAAGTTGTATTTATTATATCATAGAAGGCTTGTTTTGTCAAGCCTTTTTTAAAATTCTGTAAGAATTTCTTTTGTGTCTGCAGTAGAGATGTTGTACAGTTCATCGATACTTACAGGGACTTTCTGTAAGACATCCTCGATCAATTCATCTATTAGCACATCAGTTTCATTGGTGCTATTGAAATTGTAGCCACGCAGACGATTAAATTTGTCATCTACTTCAACAGTTCTTTCGATGATACCGTAGTATCTAACAGCAATTTTCATTTTTATTCCCTCCTTTAAGCCAGCAGGACAGCCACACAGAGCGCCATCAAACCAATCATGCCCAGACCCAAAGCACACAGAACATTTTTACAAATGTTATTGTAGTTCTTGCGGTTCTCAACAGGACACTGATCTGCATAATAGATGCTTCGGCAAATGCGGTAGCGAATGTATCTCAGTTCCTTCTTCATTGGTTTATCCTCCCTTGTTTTTGTACCCTTATTATAGCATACTATAATAAATCTGTCAAGAGGTTTTCACAAAATATTCCGGACTATTTTGTTTATCTCCGCTACTGAACCTCGTCTCTGCCTTGTTGCTGTCCCTGCCGTGAGTCTATCCTCACCACGCTCACAGGTTGCCTCAACTGGCTGCCATTGTAGGTGGCTGTTGGATTTCAATTCGCTTCGTGTCTGTTTCCACAGTTCTTTGAGTCCTTCGCCGTCGAGGTTCCCCTCTTGACACATTCATTATAGCACACTTTAAGTTGTTTGTCAAGAGTTTTTTTAGGGTTCCCAAGCTTTTTTATACCCCTAGTTTTGTCGACCTGCGGGAGCGTGCGGTTTATACCTTGCGGTGGAAGTCTGTCGCCCTTCCCTCTTGACACCAATAGTATATCATAAGTTATGGGATAATACAAGTTGGAATATTGCACAAAGAAAATGGCCTAAAAATTGCTGAATTTATGTATTATGCGAAATACCGCGCGCAACGAAGCTGATGCGTCCGTAAGCGCGCGGCGCAATAAAAAAAACGTGGAGGTTAATCCTCCACGTAGTATGCGGGATAGCGACCTCGTTCATTGTCGCAGTTGTAGTAGCTGAAACTGTTGACCATGGTATCGAATGGGATGTCGGCCATGCGTTCAAAGCTGAGAGAGCCAATCAGAATGCCGGCTTCAGGTCTCATATTACAAGCGGTAATCCAAAACTCTTTGCCCTCATTGTAAAGCTTTCTAGCAGTAGTCTTATTAATTTTTTTCATAGTTTTCATTTCCTTTCTTTTTTGTACCCTTATTATAACAGATAAAAGGGGTTTTGTCAACCCCTAATTTTAATTATTTTCACTGCATTTCCATTCCCATCTCGCAGGATTTTAACTTGGACGTTTGCCATTACAACCACACCTTTTCGAAGATACTGAGATAGGGCTTGGGCTCTTCCTCAATTGTGTATTCTTCTCCATCGTCATCACACATGGAGTAAGTTACATACACAGGAGCATTCATGGGCATTTCCATTAACTCCTCGATTAATTGTGCAACAGTCTTCATTTTGCTTCCTCCCTCTCTTGGATGGTTCTATTGTATCATACCTTGAACCATTTGTCAAGCAGAAAATCACTGAATTTATCTGCAAAATCAACAGCGAGATTAATACCTTTCCAATAGATAAAAGGTAAGATAAAGAAATGGAATAAGACAATAAGTAGTTCTAGCATTGATTTTTTCCTTTCAAAAACGGACAGTTTGGCAAGAAACCTTTTTCTGCAATTGGATTGTAGGGTGGGAGTTTAGTGCATTCAGTGGCTGAATATCCTTGTTCACGCACATGAGTATGAAAAGGACATTCTTTACAGCTTTCAATTTCCATTTCAATTTTAATTTTCATTTGTCATTCCCCTTTCTTGAACTTCTGGCGGTTGTACTTCTTCTTACTTTCTACCTTGCTTCCACGCTTGCGGAATGCGAGCCACTGTTGGAGTTCTTCTCCCTCTTTCTTAAATACACGGCGGTCAAGTTTCTTATTTTTTTTCATTGAAATCATCTCCTTTTGTTTGATATTATTTTATCATAGATTGGGGCTTTTGTCAAGCCCCTTTTTAACTTTTATTCCAGTAAATGTAAACGTAGCCAATTTTACCAGAACGACTGACCCAACTGGAAGTGTACCAATGCGGTTCGGAGACTGTGTAGCCGTGGCTTTTTAACATTTCTGCGACTCTTGATCCAACAGTTTTCCAATCAGAAGCAGAAACTCCAAATGGATCTTTACCACTTGTGTGCCATGCCAGTTCTAAATGCTCTTTTCCCTGCTCGGCTTTGGCATTGATGGCATCAGCAATTTTGGTAAGGACTACAAAAGATTGCTCCCTCAGCTTGCGCTCTTCTTCCTCTTTTCGGATGCGCGCAATCTCCGCCAGTCTTTCTTGCTCAGCCTGCGCGATTGCTTTGTTCATGGATGCAGGTCGCAGTTCTGCGATGGTAAATTCTTCTACTTTCTGGTAAATTTCAACAGTTGCCATGATGTCTATTTCCTTTCTTTAAGTTGTATTTATTATAGCACATCTTATTTTATTTGTAAAGGGGTTTTTTGAAAAACCCCTTAAATTAAGTAGCTGTAATTCATTTCATTGTATCTAACCATTTTGTAAATGTGATTGGGGATTCTCTGATATCCTGCGCCCCGATACAGTCCAGACAGATGGCGGATAGTGCCGAGATAAGCAGTGATAATCATGTTCTTTTCCAAATCGACTACGAATACCAGACCAGTGGAGGTCACACATTCTACGACATAGCCAGGCATTTTCTGCTTGATGCTCTTGGTTACAAATACCACATCGCCCATACCCAGAGTATTGATGCAGTTGGTAATCCGTGCCTTGCGCTCATACTGTGCATGATAGCTCATTCTCATAGCAGTCAGGTTAATAGAAGTAGTAGTAATAGTCATTTGATTGTTCCCCTTTCTTTTATCTGTCTGTATTATAGCACAGATTAGGCGGTTTGTCAAGGGGTTTTTTACATTTTTTTTCGAGCCTGCGCAGGATAGGTCATTGACCCCGCTTGCTCCAATCTCCACGAGGGAAGGACACAGCGCTTGAAGGTTTGTACCTCTCTCCCCTTGACACTACTAATTATAGCAGGTTTTCAGGAAAATGCAAGTGGTAATATTGCACAAAGAAATCGCTTATAAAATTGCTGAAACTGTGCATTTCGCCAAATACCGCTCGTCTCGGACTGCTGGCAGTCGTCGGCGGGCGGCGCAAAAAGACGCCCTCAGATGTTGAGGGCGCCAATGTAGGTATAGTATTCCATCCAACCACAGAGGTTTGTGGGGCCTCCACCATCGTAGAGCTCAGCCCATTCCTTGAGCATTTCGGGGTAGGTGAGAATGTTTCCGCATTCACGATTCTGATAGTACATCTGTTTCATAATTTTCATTTCCTTTCTTTTTTGTATTTTTATTATAGCAGAAGAAAGGGCTTTTGTCAAGCCCTTTCTAAAATTTCTTTTGCTTTTTTGTAGTAGTCACAGAAGGGAGAGTCGCTTTCGTAGAGATAATGATAAGTGATGTGTCGACCCTCGATTTCAAATTCTTTCAGACCGCCATCCCACAGACACCAAAAGAATTTGAAGACGTGAACAGGAATGAACATCAGCAGATAGCCAAACCAGCCGATTTGGACTTCCTGCTTGATGGTTCCCTTCTGGATTTCTTCCAGAGTGTAAACGCAGAAGGGGCGAACCCACTTTGCGCCTGCGTTGTGAGTGCCAATGTAATTCCAATCTTTCTGAGTGATACGCTTTTTCATAGTTGTTACCTCTTTCGTTTTTCTTTATTATACTATGGATTAGGGGTTTTGTCAACCCCCTTTTTACATTATATCATTTTCTGCGCGGTCTACATACTGAACATCAGCCAGAGTAACGCCAGCCATCACAGCAATGTCAGCCAGGTCGAGATCATCGTTGTCAAGCAAGTTGCAAATCAGCTGATAAGTATCAAAATCAATGTGAGTCATTTTATTTACCTCTTTCATATCGTTTTCTTTATTATACTACGGGATTGATGATTTGTCAAGAGTTTTTTCAAATACCTTGAAAAGTAAATACTTGCGATTTGCTATTTATTTTAAGAGATTAGCGGAATCTCTTTCCCACTTGCGTGGCGTTGTAGGTTTGTTTTAGGGGTTTTTCTTCCTTCCCCTTCCCACTTGCGTGGCTTGTAGGTTTGTCTATCGAGAGTTTGATACCTTCTCTCGTCCTACCTTGCGGTAGCTTGTAGGTTTTTTGTTTTGTGGAGTTTGTTTACCCTCTCCCATCGTTCTTGCGAACCTTCGTGGGTTTATTCATCGGAGTTTTTGCCCTCTCCCTAGCAAGTATTCACTTTTCAAGGTACTGCAATCAATCTCTCAATTGATTGTATAAGTATTATAACCGATAAACTGCGATTTGTCAAGTGTTTTTTAGTTCGATTTATTGGACTGATAGTATGTTAGAATACAGATACAAAAGAAAAGGAGGTACACCGGATGTACAAATACTATTTCCACATTATCGACCGCGAGTTTGATGACGAATACGACTACCAAGGTTATTTCGATGACCACATGGAAGCCGACCGCTTTATTACTGATAATGAGCGAGTAGGCAATACCATCGTAATGGTCGCCCCCTTTATTGAGTGGGTTGCCAAGGATGATTGCCCCGCTTGCTACAACTGAGGCTGAGAAATCAGCCTCTTTCCTTTTGGGCAAATTATTTGTGTAAAATGACGAATAAAAAATGCTTGACAAATTGCTGAACTGGTGGTATAATGGAAAAGCGGGGCGCTGGGTTCGTCGGCGGCACGTTCAAAAAAAGACCCATGGGATTATTCATCCCACAGGTCATCGGGCCACTCATCATTGAAGAGGGCTTCGGGGCAGTCCCAGTATTGTTCAAGGGTCTGCTCATAGGAGTAATCGCTAATCTGATTCATGTCGAACATTGTTTTGTTCCCCTTTCTTTTATCTGTCTATATTATAGCACGCTTTTGGAAGTTTGTCAAGTATCATTTTTGGTATCTGGTGAATTATTTCACCAGATACCAGATGATGAAGTACTCACCATTTGCGTGGTCTTCATTGGAGCGACCATTGATGATGCCTTCCTTCTTCATCTCATCCATAATATTGATGATGCTGAAGCGGTTGACTCGCAGGTACATCGCAATCTCACGCAGGCGGAGACCATTGGGATGGTGGGCAAGCAGTTCTCTAATCTGTTCTTTCATGTTTATCAGTTCCTTTCCTTTTTTGTACCTTTATTATAGCATGAGAATAGAGGTTTGTCAACCCCTATTCTCAATTTTTTTTCTTACTCTTGGCAAGGCCCGAGCAGTCGATACTGATAAGTAATACTGCCGTCAACCAGTTCAAGTTCAGTTACTTCGACTTCTACAATGTCACCAATCACAAACTGTGCAAACTGATTGGAACTAATGTCCAGAATGGTTGCGAAATCATCGCATCTAACACCCATTTTGTACACAGGGCGAGAGCTGTGACGACTCACAGTTTCTTCTGCGTAGGCGAGCTGAGACACTTCACAACCAACAGAGTAAATCTCAACAACTTCTGCACCCTCAACACAGAAAATTGCAAAGATTGCAAAAGAAACAACGGTTACAATACTCAGAACCAGAATCACATCGATGAAATCAATTCTTCTTTTCATAAGTTTTTACCTCACTTATTTGTTTTCTATATTATATCACAGAAGGGGGTTATTTGTCAACCCCATTCTTTAATTTCCTCAGAAGGATCGCAGTAAGCGACCTCTTCGCCAGTCTCATCCCACACGAGGGAAGCACACTTGCCAGTGTACTCAGTGAGAGCCTTTGCTGCTTCGTAGCAAGCATAAGCAGCGTTGGCACCTGCTACACAGGCAATGGGAGTAGAACCGAGGTAAATAGTGTAAGTATTCATAATCTTTATCTCCTTTGTTTTTTGTACCTTTATTATAGCAGATAAAAGGGGTTTTGTCAACCCCTTATTTTGATTTAGTAGCCGTACCACTCTCCACCAATCTTACGCTGGATTTCTCCGCCGTGTTCTTTCTGGAACTTGACTGCTTCACTCTTCTTGTAGAAGTAGGTGGGGAAGTACTTACCATTTTCAAAATATACTCTGTATTTCATAATCATTATCTCCTTTTGTTTTCCTTTTTTGTATCTTAATTATAGCATGAGAATTGGGATTTGTCAATAGTCAGATTGTACAAAAACAATAGTATTTTGAATTGTTGTCTTGTACATTTTGCCGAACTTTCGGAGGGTTGCGGATCCAGCGCAATAGAACGGGGAGCGCATTACTGCACTCCCACAATGATGTCATCGTAAATTGTATCAGTATTATTTGTATTAAAGCGAATCTTAATCGTTTCATTTACAAAATAATCTCTCTCACTCTCGAACTCCCACAGGTTGCCATCGGCGGTCATTGCTGTGACCACTTGACCATTGACTTCCGTGATCTGTGCCTTTGCGCAGTAGATGTTTTCGTATGCTTTATTCAACATCCAGAACATTCCAAGACAACCGCCAAATAACAAAGTCGCAATCAGAATGGAGCAGATGATGGTGATGATGTAGTCTTTCATAGTTTATTACCTCTTTCTTTTGGATGTATTTAGTATAACACAGGAAGGGTGATTTGTCAAGTATTATTTTAGGATATTTTAATAAATATTTATTTACTGATTTGTTTGCTTTTGGAATTGGTTAGCCTATGCTAACTGTGAATCAGGGCCGCCCACGCAGCCAGGCGTATCACGACGGACGCAATAAGAAAGAGAGGAGAGCTATTGCTCTCCTCTTATCATCTATGGACACCATACTGCTGTGCTACTCTCTGAGTACCTTCCGCATACACCATGCGACCGAGCAACTTATTGAGATTGCGATCACATCTTTCAAGCTTAGCTCTCTCCTGCTCCTTGCGCCACATAGCGAACTTCTTCTGCTGTTCCTTTGCTTTCTCTCTAGTCATCAGCACCACTTTCTTATGAGGATAGCGTGCCTGGATTTCTTTTGCGTAAGCGACCATTACTTCTTTGTTAGAAGACTGCTTAGTGTATACCCACATATCCTGAGGCTCTAACATTACCTTGCTCATTGCGACTACTGCGTAGATAGGACCGACTGCTTTTGCCATAGTTATTATCTCCTTTACTCTTGGGTGGTGTACCCTTCCTTGTTGTACTTATTGTATCACATGACACATCATTTGTCAAGAACTTTTTTATTTATTTTATTATTTATTTCTTTATTCTTTCTTCTTACTTAGTGAACACCTGTACAACCTCACAGTGTTTAGCCTTTACAGTCACACTGTTGATGGTGATGTACTGATGGATGCCACTGGGTGTGCGCAGGGTCTTCTCGTTGGTGACCAGATGCCAACCTTCTCCGATCTTGCTTGCTTCCCATCCAGTAGTGAAGTTGTATCTTGCATAAGTGGCCATTGTTTATTCCTCCTTATGTGTTTCTCTTTCTTTGTATCTGTATTATAACACACAGTAGGGAGCTTGTCAATAGTCAATTTGCACAAAATAAATAAATATTTTATTATCAATAAAATTGTATCGATTGGCATCGCTACTGGTGGCAGGTCATCGTGTGCGCGGGTGATGGACACTACTGTGTCTCTGAGTGGTGGACAGTTAGCACAGGCTAACTCGCTAATCACGAGATGCGGGACATTAGGTAATTATTACAAATAGTTACAATTGGTAACAAAATGGTTGAACCACGTGTTTTATGCAAAATGCCGGCCGCTGCTACTGTCACCGGCCGGCCGTTTATAGGGGGTATACCAGGACTCCTGGCTGTGTCGCCATGAGAAAAGGGACAATAGACCTTGTATATTTTCTCAGAAATTTTTTTTATTTTATTTTCACCTCAAAGAGGGGGGGGTGGTTTTCGGGATAAAAATTTTATTTTTTTTAAAAATCGTATATATGTGACCAAAATTCCCACTAAATCCATTTTTGATTCCAAAAAACGAATCCTTCCCTCCCCCGTATCGTTTTTCGGGAAATAAAAAAAATGGGTCCCATTTGGACCCATTACTTATTATGTTCTGGATTCTTTTCCGCACTTATCTCAAAATTCTTAGTGGCACATAAAAACCATTTACCATCCACATAAGCAGTATAATAATCCATGTAATCACCATTTGCAATCTAGAATTTATTTCTCATATATGCGGGAATAATAATTCTGCCAGAACCATCAACTTTATATGAACCATGCTCTGGTACTAACTCAACATCTTGTATTCTCATTTTAATCTCCTACCTTTCTTATGGCACAAGTATCCCAAATGGGGCAAAACATATTACATTGGGCTTCACCTAAAGATTCACAAGGAAAAACTGTATTTTTAAAATCTTCTCTTACTTTACTATATATTCCACATTCCGCAAGAAATGCATCATATCCATATTTATGAAACATCTATAAAGCAATCCATTCATCTCTTTGCCGCATATACTCATCTCGTTCAGCTTTCCAAGCAGTCATTTCTTCTTCAGTTGCTTCTCTATTATGAACTTCCCATCCTATGCGGCGACCCTCAACAAGGACTTCTTTCCTATCAATTATTCCATCAGGTCTATGATTCCAAGGATTGCGCAAGCCTCTTTTAGGAGCCTCTTCATATTCCCACTGAAAATTAAAATCCATGCGAGAAGCTCCTTTTGCGCTTACAGTAAAAACTTTATTGTCTTCATTATGAACCATGCGCAAGTACCTCAATTTGAATATGTTTAGGAATAGGCAATATTATTACTACATTTTTATAATGTTCGCACAAATCCGCTATTTCTTGATTTGCTTCATCATCTGTAATATCTTCTGGATACCAATAAGTGTGTGCTAATATTTTTTCTCCTAGTACAGTTTCTCCCTGTACAAATACATATTCATCTTTATCAGTATATCCAATTTCTACTATAGCAGTTTTACATTCCAAACCCACTATCGTCGTCCCATCCTTCCGGCATAATTACGTTTAAAATTCCTTCTAACACATTAACAATAGCAAAAAAAGGTCCACCAATAATAAAGATAATGCCTGCTAATATATAATCATTTCTAGGCATATCTTTACAATAAGGTGCATACTATATCATAACTAATAGCGAGCAAGTAGCCCATAAAATAGCAATTATAATACCTTCCATAGCCATGTTTCTCCCATTCGGTATACAACCGCTTGTTTATAATAAAGCGTATGCTCTTCACAGTCTTTTTCTTCTGTTTTATTTAAAATAAGACCAATGACACCTTTTTCCTCATACTTAGAAAAATCAGTTATTATAGATTCTTCATCTTGATTATATCTATAAATAACTGCTAATTTACAAGGATATATATCATCAATTACATCATTAACAATTTCTGTTGAAACTTCTTTTGCGGCATTATATACTTTTTTACTAAGATGCAAGAAGCAAACTCCTGCACCTGCGAAAAATGCTAAGATAATTGCGAAAATATTTTTCTATTTCAATTTATACACCTTCCTCATATTTTTATTATACCAAAAAATTTTTTTTAGGTCAACTTTTTAGGTATTTTTTAGGTCTTTGACATTGTAAAATTTTTCTGGTATAATGTATATATTAAGACTGGAGGTAAAAAATGATAAAATTAGATTATTCTTTACAAACTCCAGAAGAAAGAAATGAGTTAGTTCAAAAAATCCTCGAAGAAAACCCCGATGTATCAGAGGCTTACTTAGAAGTGCTTGCGGACTACTTAGTTCTTTGTATGGAGAAACAAGAGAAAAAGGAGCGCAAGCTTTTAACTGACAATCGCATGGCGACTGTCACAAAGAGAGAAACTTCTTTTGAAGGTCTTGTTTCCCAATTAGAGAATGGCGAAGATGGTATTTATAATTTAATGAC
>JAEIGA010013082.1_pt1 | contig 12625 bp, 5 predicted proteins | sample 9270691 | NCBI WGS metagenome assembly JAEIGA01 (sample SAMN17057246, study PRJNA624740) | gut metagenome | biome: biome; isolation source: fecal sample | host: Bos grunniens | place: China: Xizang | collected 2019 | reverse complement strand
TCAGCGATGTTTACTACAACACCAAGATTGCCTACGGCTTCAACTACGTGGACAGCAATCTGAACATCACCCATGACTATGACGACCGCGGTCCCCACGGCACCCATGTTGCCGGTATCGCAGCCGCCAACAAGATCGAGGGTGTGGGCGTTGTGGGCGTTGCTCCCGACGCACAGCTGTACGTCATGAAGGTCTTCGGCGCCAACGGCGGCGCTTACACCGAGGACATCCTGGCCGCTCTGGAAGATGCCCTGCTGCTGGGTGCCGATGTGGTCAACATGAGCCTTGGTTCTCCCGCCGGCTTCACCACCGCTGCCGACGAGGTCATGGCCATCTACAACCGTGTTGCCGAAACCAACACTGTCCTGTCCGTCTCTGCAGGTAACAACTACACCGCAGGCTATGACAATGCCTGGGGTACCGACAAGAACCTGACCTCCAACCCCGACAATGCTGTTGTTGGTCAGCCCGCTGTCTATAACAATGTTATGTCCGTTGCTTCCGTGGAGAACCTGGCCATCCAGCGTGAATCCATCCTGGTCAGCGACGGCTACCGGATGTGCTACAACGACACCGGCATCAGCTACGGCAGACCCGCCATCACCTCCATGACCGGTGAGTACGGCTTCGTGTTCGTGCCCAATTACGGCGCTCCCAAGGATTTCGAGGGTCTGGACCTGACCGGTAAGGTGGCGCTGGTCTCCCGCGGCGACATCAGCTTCTATGAGAAGGTTGACAATGCTGCAGCTGCCGGTGCAGCCATCTGTATCGTTTTCAACAACACTGACGGCGAGTTCGGCATGGACCTGACTGACAGTGCTTCCAAGATCCCCGCAATTTCCATCATGCTGGCAGATGCAGCCTATCTGTATGCTGCCCAGGAAGCAGATCCTTCTGTGACCATTTCCTTCCCCACTGATCTGATTGGCTTCCCCAGCGCTACCGCATATCAGATGAGCGATTTCTCCTCCTGGGGTGTTGCTCCCGACCTGAGCCTGGAGCCCGATATCACCGCCCCCGGCGGCAACATCTACTCCACCGTGGACGGCGGCTACGGCCTGATGAGCGGTACCTCCATGGCTGCTCCCAACATCAGCGGTCTGACTGCCCTGGTGATGCAGCACATCAAGAAGACTATGCCCGAGGTACAGGATGTCCGTACTCTGGCTCAGTACCTGCTGACCAGCACCGCCGCTCCTCTGCCTTACGATGAAACTTCCTACTACTCTCCCCGTCAGCAGGGTACCGGTCTTGCCAACGCTTTCAGCGCTGTGACCACCAAGACATACCTGACTGTGGACGGCATGGATGTGCCCAAGGTGGAGCTGGGCGATGACAACGGCAGAACCGGTGCCTATGCCTACAGCTTCAATGTCCATAACTTTGGCGATACCAAGGCATTCTACGATGTGGATACCATCATCCAGTCTGAGTATGTGGATGCCTACGAAGGCGGCTTCTACTTCATGGCTGGCGCTCCCATTGCCCTGCCCGGCGCGACCGCTGCCGGCTCTGCCAACATGGTGCTGACCCATGACGTGGATGACAACACCGCCACCAACTCCCACGACGCTTACATCATCTATCAGGCAACCGTGGGCAACAAGGCTGAGTCCTTTGTTTCCGAGGAGTTCCGCTATGATGTGGACGGCAACGACGCTGTGACCACCGATGACGTTCAGGCTTACCTGGATGCTCTGGTTGGCAACGAATCCGTTGCGGATCTGGAAGATGAGTCCCTGTGCGTGGCTGCCGGTGAAACCGCTAAGGTCAATGTCAGCCTTGCTCTGGCAGACAACTCCAAGGCATTCCTGGATGCCTACTTCCCCAATGGTATTTACGTGGAAGGCTTCACCTTCCTGAGCGCTCTGAACGAGGGTACCATGGATCTGAGCCTGCCCTACCTGGGCTTCTACGGCGACTGGGATGCCGCTCCTGTTCTGGATTCCGGCTTCTACTGGGATTACTTCAACGGCATTCAGAACTTCAGCCAGTACGTGAACATTCTGTTCTCCGAATATGGCAGTGATGATTACGGCGGAATTCCTGGTGTCAATGCCTATGTGGACGAGCCTGTTGACGTGGCCCACATCTCTCTGTCTCCCAACGGCGACAACTATCTGGATACCATCTCTGATATCTACACCTCTCTGCTGAGAAATGCCTCCGAACTGGTTTACAGCTTCACTGACGTCACCGATCCTGAGAACCCCGAGGAACTGTACGCGCTGACTGTTACCAATGTTGGCAAGACCGTCTACAATCAGAACTACGATCAGATCGTTCCTGAGCTGTACTCCTGGTACGAGGGTCAGGTGCCTCTGTTCGACTGGAAGGATGCTGAGGGCAATGACCTGGAAAACAATGACGTGATCGAGCTGAAGATCAGCGCAACCGGTGCATACGAAGGCGCTCACACTGACAGCTGGTCCGTGCCCATCACCATCGACCTGGAGGCTCCCCAGCTGCTGGCTGCCACCAGAACCATCGGCGAGAACGGTGAGTCCCTGCTGACTCTGTCCTTCCGTGACAACCTTTCCTGCGCTGTGGTTGCGCTGCTGAACAGCAATGGCCAGGAAATCTACGGCATGACCGGTATTGAAGATGTAGCTGAAGACGAGAACGGCTACCAGAACTACACCATCACCTTTAACATCACCGGTCTGACCGGCAAGATGATGATTATTCTGGGCGACTACGCTCTGAATGAAGCTTACTTCGGCCTGAACCTGGGCGGTGAGGGAACTCCCTACGGTACTCTGGTTGGCTACAGCAACTACATCGGCATCACTGATCCCGGCTGGGTCTCCTTCAGTGAAGGTGTGAATATGGACGAAGTGGCCATCTTCCTCGGCGAAGCCAATGTGGTGGCTGCTGAGTATGTTGGCGGCTACGTGTTCGCTCAGACTGACAACGGTGCCCTGTACGGCTTCAAGTATGAGGATATGCTGAAGGATACCTTCGTCCTGGAGTCTACCTTTGTGGCACAGCTGGACAATGTCTATCAGGATATGGCCTACAGCTACAAGGAAGGCAAGCTCTACGGTATGCTGACCTATGAGGATAACGACGGTTATCCCACCACCGAACTGTTCACCATCAACATCGGCGAAGCCTACTATGATGAGGCTATGTATACTGAAGTTGGTGTCTATGACGAACTGTCCATGGTTTCCCGCTCCGGTCTGTACGGCCTGGCTATGGCCATTGACGATGCCGGCACCATCTATGTGATGGGCAATGCCTATGACATGGACTGGGACGAGAATGATAATCCTGTTTACACTGCCGATGAAACTGCCTCCCTGTGGAGTGTGGGCCTTGAGTATGACTCTTGGTCCGAAATGTGGATGATGGGTTGGGAACTGAAGAAGATCGGCAATGTGGAGCAGACCATGGACTTCCTGCAGTCCATGACCTGGGATCACAACACCGAGAAGCTGTACTGGGCCCGTATGGCACTGGAAGGCTACAACCCCGTCAGCGAACTGTATGTGGTTGATGTGGAAATCGAGGCAGATGAATACGGCGAAATCATTTCCGGCACTGTGGCCACCACCAAGGTAGGCAACCTGTCCGGCGAGATCAGCGGCCTGTTCGCTCCTCTGTCCGATGCGGCTGCTGCCAAGGAAGCACATCAGAACATCCCTGAGATGAATCCTGAAACCGTCGGTACTCCCATTCTGCGTGACAGCGTGATTACCATGAATGTCACTGGCACCAAGAAGCTGACCTATGACATGGATCCCTGGTACACCAACTACAAGGATGTGGTCTGGTCTTCCAGCGATGATTCCGTGGTCACCGTTGACCAGAACGGCGTGATCCACTGCCTGGCAGCAGGCTCCGCTGTGATTACCGCAGCCAATGCCGCTGATGAGAGCAAGCTGGACACCGTTGAGGTTCAGGTCACCGCTCTGGATCTGAACATCAAGGGTATTGTTTCCTCCATGGGTCAGGGTGTCGGCAATGCTGGCGGTGCTACTACCTATGAGTTCAATATGGACAAGGGTGTTTCCACCTTCGAGACCCTGCTGCCCATCACCGCTTCTGAGGATATGAACTACGGTCTGGATCTGGCAACCTCCGCCATGGGCCGCGGCTCCGTCTGGGCCTGCGAGTACGGCAACACCGGCATGGTCTATGAGATCGATGCTGCCACCGGTGCGGTCAAGGATGTCATTATGCCCATCGACGGTGATATGATGTTTGGCCTGAGCTATTCTGAGTCTCAGGATACCTTCACCGGCATTATGAATATGTACATCTATGCCGACCTGAAGCTCACCGCTGAGGAAAGCGAGGAGATCCTGGGTAGCTACGATGAGGAGCTGAACCTGTTCAACTACCACCGGATCAATATGCTGCCCTACCTGAAGGAATCCGGCGGCAACTTTGTTACCGGCGAGACCGGCCAGGGCGCAAGCTCTGAGGTGGTCTTCTGCGGTATTACCACCATCGAAGGCGGCGAGCCCACCTATCTGTCCAAGGATTACCTGGGCAACTTTAGCGCTGAGCTGAACTACATCCCCACCCAGACCCTGGTTCTGCTGGACAATGTGGGCCGCCTGTGGTTTATCGACGAGGTCAAGAACATGAGCATTGCCGATGCCACTGAGTGGGGCACCACCTACATGGCCGAGGATGGCAGCATGCTGTCCACCGAGTTCCATGGTGTGGAAGCCATCGAGACTGCTGAGGGCGTTTACAGTGTCTTCGTTATCCGGGAACTGGCTGAAACTGCTCTGACCGATATGTTCCGCGACGGCTCCATGCCCCGGATCACCTACCACTTCTCCGACATCGAGCTGGCAGGCTTCACCGCTGATGGCGCTCCCATGATCATCATGAGCATGTATGATTACTGGAACAACGGCACCACCAACGAGCTGTACCTGTACATCCCCGGCGTGGGCACCGGCGAGTTCACCTTCGACGAGAACTGGAACTACGTGGAGATCAAGACTGCTGACCGTCTGTACAGCCTGGGCAACACCGGCGCGTACAATATCATCGCTTCCGTCCATGATGCTGAAGTTACCGGCGGTGTGGACGATGTGATCGATAATGTTCAGACCGAAGAAGAGTATCTGGAGGATCTGGGCATCAATGGCCTGACCTTCAATGCCTTCAAGAACAAGAAGTAATCGGAAAATCCAAACAAAAAAGGGGCTGCCACATTTGTGGCAGCCTCTGATTTTATAACAACAGAGCTCTGCCGAATGGCAGAGCTCTCAATGTTATTTAACCTCGGGAACAACGGTAGGTCTTTCGCCGGGAGGCAGCTGATAATCGCTGTCGTCTGTTTTTTCGGGAATGGTCTCAATGGAAATGCTGGGGGTGGGGAGGGGAGTGGTCTCATCAGGAACGATCAGCGTCGCTTCCGTTGGATTCGGCGCAGGTTCCGTACTCTTTCCGCCGGTGCCCGAAGCGATGCAGCCGCTCAGCAGTCCACAGAGCAAAAGCAAGGGCAGGAGCAGAATTGTGATGCGTTTCATGGCATTACCTCCTTTTTCCTCATTATAGCAGACCGGAAAAGGATTGTATGAGCAATTTGTAAATATTACCCTGGCTAAAGCATGAAGAAAAACGGACGCTTTCCGCCTGTGGGCAGAAATGCCTGGATAACAGAAATTTCTGCGCGTTCAGATTCCGTCCAGCTTATCTTTTTTTCTCTGGATACGGATTCTGCGCCGCTCTTCACCGTGGGACCAGGCCAGATGCTCATCCTCTGTCTGCAGAATCAGACGGGGAACGCGCACGGGCATATCATTCTCGTCCAGAGCAACCATCATGAAGTGCGCATTATTGATCCGGTTGCGTTCGCCCAAATGGTTTTCCACATAAGTATCCACGCATACTTCCATGGAGGAAGAACCGACCCAGGTCATTTTGCCTTTTATGACGACCATTTCATTCTGATAAGCGCCATGCAGGAAAGTCAGGTTATCCACAGAGGCGGTGGTGACATTGCACATGGAGTGCCTTTTCGCAACGATACCGGCCACCTCGTCAATCCACTGCATCAAGATGCCACCAAAAAGACGGTTGGCTCCATTCAAGTGGTTGGGCCGCACGATGTGGACTGTTTCCACCCGGGAATCATCCACGGTTTTCGCTTCTATATTCATGTGTTCTCCTTTCGCTGTCTACGGTGGTTTTGATTAATTACTAACATCAATATAGCATTATTATGGACTTTTTTCAATCATTACCAGGTTGGTTATTCTGGAAAAATCGCAAAATTCCGGGAAGAGCAGAAAAACCGGGATGGGGAGGATTGTGAAGATTTTTTTCGCAAACAAGACCGCTCCTTCGCCATTGCGGACAAAGGAGCGGTAGATTTTTAGTGCGCATTTTTGATATTCATAGCATTTTGCCCGTCAGCTCAAAAGCCAAACTCAGAAGCAGTGCAATCAGTAATTGCCTACCTCGGCAGATTTCAGTTGAAGCTGGAGTTTATCAGCGATCAGGGCAATTCGTTCCCGTTCTTCTCCTGCGCCAAAAGTATGCAGCAATCCCGCCTGCAAAGAGAAGATTGCAAAGATGGCCTGGGACAGTTCCAGCATCCGCACGGAGGAATCAATGGGGTGGGTGTGTTTCCGGTCTTTGGTAAGGGCGATGAATGATGAAATGAACTTATAAAATGCAAAAGCGGCGGTGGCGATGATCGTGATTTCACCCGATTCTTCCATCCGGTGCCAGTTGATCATTTGAAACACGATGCCGATGAGGGTTAGGTGCATCAGCAGAATCAGCACGCCACAAAGACGGTTCTGCTCCCCCTTTCCAGAAGTTTGCCGAGCAGGAACGTGCAACCGTGAAAAATGCTGTACTTTTCTTCTGATAATGTGTATAATACTAGAAAACAGATGGATTACAATCGAATCAGAAAGAGAGAATACCATGTTATCTGACAATCAACTGACCATCGCTTTGTGCGATGACAACCCGAAGGATCTGGAGCTGATTCGCGATATGATCCGTCCGGTTCTCAAGCGTGAGGGGATTTCTCACGGCATTTCCTGCTATACCGATCCAAAAACCCTCCTTGCGGACATCCACAGCGGAAAGAACTTTCACATACTGTTTCTGGATGTTCTCATGAACGAACTGAGCGGACTGGAGCTTGCTGCGCTGCTGCGCCGGCAGAAGAAAAGCGTACCCATCGTTTTTATCTCTGTCAATCGGGAAATGGCGCTGAACGGCTATGAAGTTTCCGCTGTCCGCTATCTGGCTAAGCCCGTGGACACGCACAAGTTCGAGGAAGCACTGCTGCACTGCGTGGACATTTGGAGAACAAAAAAGGAAATCCTGCTTCCCACCGAACAGGGAGAATACAGGATTTCCGTTTCCGATATTCTGTTCATAGAGGCATTCGACCGAGGCATCCGGATCAATACCGAACGGGAAACAATCGAGAGCCGGCTGAAATTCCGGGAAGCTGAGTCCCTGTTGCCGCTGGCCGCATTCATCCAGTGTCATCGGTCTTTTTTGGTCAATCCCGATCATATCAAGTGCATCCGGCCATATATGTTCGTCCTTCACACCGGACAGCATATCCCGGTGGGAAAGTCCCGCTATCCCGAAATTCGCAGAAAATTCATTCAGTACCTGTCCGCTTAACCCATCGGAATCACTATCCGAATCCGGAACATGCCGTTTTCGAATTCCATATCCGTCATACCCTGATAATTTGCGGCAACCTTACGGATGATCTTCAGACCCAAACCGTGCTTCGGCACGGTTTGATTTTTTTCTTCCCGGATATATTCCTCGTCAGCGGCGGAATTCTCGCACACAAAGACAAAATATCCGTTCTTGGTATGAATATCCAAACCAATCACCGGGGATTCATTTCCGGATCTGCGGACACCGTCAATGGCATTGTCCACTATATTCATTACCAGGGAGCAAAGATCCGCATCCTGAAGCGGCAGATTGGAGGGCGCCTCTGCCCGGATCACCTCCACCTGGATTCCTGATTCCCGGGCAAGGCCCAGACGGCTGTTGAGAATGATGTCCAGCATTTCGTTTCCGCTCCGGACCACGGGGTTGATCTCCTCATTCTGACCGATGATGGTGTCAATATACTCCATCGCCCGGTTCTGGTCAGAAATGCTTCGCAGCGTCAGAAAATGCCTGATCATGTCATGCCGGATCATCATGATTTCTTCGTGCTGGTGACGAATGGCTTCATAGCTTTCCTGCGCTATTTTCAATCGGCTTTCCATCAGCCTTTCCTCGGTCCGTCTGTCGATTTCCATTCTTGCGGTTTCTGCCACGGCAGTGAGCATCGCAGCAGCCATGATCGCAGGCGCTACCTTATAATATGCGTATGTGATCTGTCCGCTGGTGATCATCGTCATCAGCTGCATCGCCACATGACCGCTTCCTTCCCGGAGAACTGTAACGATTCCGTGGACGGCCATGCCGCACAGAGCCAGAGGGGTAAACATCCGGTAAAAGCCGCGCTCCCGGCTCCACTTCCTGGTCCCAAGCACCAGCACTATGATCATACCGCAGAATGCCGACCAGTAGGCCAGCCGATCCACCCCATAATGTATCAGGCTCCAGTGCTCAGTAAAAGAGGGGAAATAAATAAGCGACAGCACATCGGCGCACACTGCGATGCCGTATACCGCAAGAATAATCCACAGGACTTTTTTACAGGATCCGCCCCGGAGCGTCAGAAAAACCAGCAGGAATCCGGCAGATACCAGCGGGATCAGCGCAGTGGGGGAATTTACCATAGGTTCGAAATACCGCGAGAAGAAGGATGTTCCGATCATTTGCTGTACCATTTCCAGAAATGCCACCAGCGCCAGGTACAGCATGCTCCAGTCACCGCTGCGAACAAATGTATACAGCAGAATACATCCCACCGCAAAGATGGACATCTCAATAATGGCGGTACGGAAGCTCTCGGAAATCAGGCCGCTCTCATAGGCATAGCCGCAGTAAAGCACCACACTGGTAGGAAATGCCTTGACAGATCCGGTTTCCGTATACTCCGGAAACGACTGAGCGATGGTGAGTGTTTTGCCCCGGTAGTCTGAGGGTAGCGAAATATGAATGTCTTCCTCTCTGAACCAGTCAAACATGGGCAGCGTCAGGCTGCCAATTCGGTTGTCCAGTTCAGGACAGTCGGTATAGATCAGGTCATTGTCCAGCCACACCGCAAAGGACCGATCCACGGGGGCGATCTGAAGCGTCGGGCTGTCCAGATCCTCTTCCAGAATACGGGAACAATAGTAGGTCTGACCCAGTTCCAGACCCGAAAATCCACCGATTCCGTCCGGTTCCAGTTCTGTGACTATATCGCCCTCCTGCGTATAGACCTGCCAGCCCTTGCTGTCATAGTCCTCAAGCGCCTGTCCGTCTGCCAGCCCCAGGGACAGATTCAGGGACAGATCCTCCATGGGTTTCATATACAGCAGCAGACAAAACCAGAATATCAGACCGATCGCTGCAGCGATGATGATTTTCAGTTTTTTGTTCGATGCCAACTGTGGTTCCTCCATTACGATGTAATGTATTCATACTAGCGTATAATCTGTTTTTGTCAATACATCTTCCGTAGCCCGTTCACGCACGATTACTCCTGTTCATGCAAGGTGCATTGCATTCAATCCTGTCTTATTTTACAATAAAAAGATAAATTGGAGTATTGTGGAAATGCTATGCCCACCATGCTCAGTTTGATAAGAACCAAAGGAGGAAACACAATGTTGAAACGACTGCTGAGCATTTTGCTGGTTGCAGCAATGCTCATCGGCTTCTTCCCGGCAAGTGTCATAATCGTGGCACAGGCTGAGGAAACAGTCGAAAAAGGTGAAATGGACAAATCCACGCTTGAGAATTTGGGTTTCACCATCGATGCCGATGCCCCGGACGGATCCTATCTGGGCCCCGGCAATACCACCCTGGAAGAAAAAAGTGAGCTTTATCTGAACTATGGTGGTTTCAGAAACTATGGCTGGATGCTGAGAGAAAATCTCAAGCTGTACAATACCTGGTCCGGCTATGGAGATTGCGGTGCATACAAGCTTTACGGCGAGTTTCACAACGGCGACTGGGCCGATCTGGACAAGGGCAACGGTTATACCGAAGGTAGCACCGGCGGCACGGATTCCGTGATTGGCAGCAACATCAGAAGCTCCAACTCTCATCTGGCCCGGAACTACGAAACCGCTGTGGAATACCGCAGTGCCAGCGGCAAGAATGACCGTGTTGCACAGATCTATGTGGCATCCGCCAAGGACCGCGTGGATTTCACTGCGTATCTGGAGATCATCAAGTTTAATCAAAATGACGACGGCAAATATTCTGAGCACGTCATTCGATCCATCCGTCTGTGCGATACGCTGGAGGCGCTGGATGAGGCCGGTATGTTCTACAACCAGAGCTTCGACGCTCTGTTTGAGATCACTGCCGGTGACTTCAATGGCGACGGTCTTGAAGAGATCGCCGTGTACTACGGCACCAACGAGGTCAAAATCTACTCCACTAAGGATGACAAACTCACCCTGTGGAAGACCATCAACTTCAACGATGAGGGCATTCTGGATCCTTCCAAGCCCATTTCCGCCCCCGTTAGCACGGACTATAAGGATTACGGACACAACGTCTACCGTGCAGCCATCGTTACGCTGAACGCGGGCGACCTGAAGAAGGACTTCACCGATGATCTGGTCATTACCGTGTCCATGCCCCAGGATTGTACGGAGTATGCCCATCAGAACTACTCCAAGGCCTATATCTACGGCGCAAATTCTGAGGATAAGAACGTTTCCGGTTCTGAGTTCACCAAGGATCTGACCGTGAATATGACCACCGACGACCTGCAGGGTGATACCAGTAATCCTCAGGTGTTCAAGTCTGCCAACTCCGCCATCGGCGATCTGGACGCTGACAACTGCATGGAGCTGGTCATCGGCGGCCGTCTGGTCCAGTCCAACGGCGGCATGAGCCACATGGGCGGCGTCGGCGGTCTGATCACCGTCGAGTATGACCATCGTAGCAAGAAGTACACCGTCAGCAAGCCTTATCAGGTCGAACTGAATGAATACGATGAGGAAAGCATCCTCGAAAACAAGGTCGGTAACGACATCGACTACTACGCCCCCGTTGGCATGGCGACCGTGGATCTGGACGGTCTGGGCAACGACCTGCCCTATCTGTTCTTCTTTGCCGGTCTGTTCACCTATGAGAACGGCACCTACGCAGATACCGGTCACTATCTGGACACCATCAAGAAGATGACCAACAATGCCAACGAAACATGTCCCAAGAATGACCACTGGATTTCCGACATTGTTGTTGGCAACGTGAACGGCAGTGAAGACGATGCCCAGCAGCTGATCGCCATCGTCGGCTGCCGCGGCGGCAGTAAGAAGAAAGTCGATGAGTCGAAGTCTTACTGGTACTACATGAGCTACATCGCCAGAGATAGCAGCGGCAATATCTACAAGGCCTCCGAGGGTATCCTGAATGCGGCTTACAGCGACAGCAATACCGCGAAGTATAAGCGTCCCTCTCCCTACGTTTCCATTGCACTGCCTGACGTGGACAACGACAGCATTGTGCTGGAATATGTGACCACCGATGTGGTCTACACCGCTCCCGAGGTTCAGGCGGTTCTGCAGTCCGTCCCCTATTTCCAGGATGTGGCGGATGTGTATGACGAGTATCTGGCCAACGGCGAGACCGGTTACGGTGTCTCCTCCGGCAGCGGCTCCGGCGGCACTGCAAGCGTTGAGGCTTCTCTGGGTGTTTACTGTGATGCTGAGATGTCGTTAGGTGTTTCTGCCGAAATCGAGGCGGAGCTTGCGGTTGAGTCCAGCTACGAATATTCTGGCACCACCACCGAGGAAACCAGCACCGGTTATGCCAGTGAGCCGGGCGATGACTACGCGGTGATGTACGTCATCCCCTATTACCGGCATACCTACAATGCAATTTATACCGATGGCACCACCGATATCATCGTCATCGAGGATCCCATGACTCCCTCCGTGATCACGGTTCCCGTGGATACCTATGATGCCATTGCCGCGGTCACCCAGGGCCTGGAGCCCATCCGCGGCAACATCCTGACCAGCACTCCCGGCGATCCTGCCTCCTATCAGGACACTCCCAAGGGCAACTGGATTCCCATCGGAGATCCCCATCTTCTGACCAACTCCGGCAACAGCAGCACCAATGTTTCCGTCAGCCAGAGCGTCAGCGAGGAACATGAGCATAGCTTCTCCGTCGGCATTTCTGAGAGCTTCCAGATGGGCTTCGGCGGCGGTCTGCTGGGCAATGATGCCAAGGTTGGCTTCACCCAGGGTCTGAAAGTTGCGGGCGGCGGTGTCTTCAGCAACATGGAAGGTGTCGAGTATTCCTGCACCGTCGATAACCTGCCCGCAGGTGTTAGCGGCTATGCCTTCAACTGGCAGTTCGGTATTTCCGAAACTACCCTGAACGGCGAGGACATCATCGTGGTCGGTTACCAGACCAGTAATGTCAAGCGGGCTCCCAACATGCCTCAGGGTCTGACTGTCACCGAGATCACCTCCAACACCATCGCTCTGGAGTGGGGTGTTCCCTCCGACTCTGCGCTGTTTGAGGTTTTTGCAAG
>JAEIGA010013081.1_pt1 | contig 12625 bp, 8 predicted proteins | sample 9270691 | NCBI WGS metagenome assembly JAEIGA01 (sample SAMN17057246, study PRJNA624740) | gut metagenome | biome: biome; isolation source: fecal sample | host: Bos grunniens | place: China: Xizang | collected 2019 | reverse complement strand
TCTGCCATCTCGAGGTAACGAGGACCCTTAGCGAGTGTACCGTAGAGAGTACCAACCTGTGAACGGAGACCCTTTCCGAGGTCCTCGAGACCTGCACCGATCATAAGACCACCCTCAGAGAAAGCTGACTGGGTACGTCCGTAAACGATCTGGAGGAAAAGCTCGCGCATTGCAGTGTTGATAGCGTCGCAAACGAGGTCAGTGTTGAGAGCCTCAAGGAGAGTCTTGCCAGGGAGAATCTCAGATGCCATAGCAGCTGAGTGAGTCATACCTGAGCAACCGATTGTCTCTACGAGAGCCTCCTGGATGATACCTTCCTTAACGTTGAGGGTAAGCTTGCAGGCACCCTGCTGAGGTGCACACCAGCCAATACCGTGAGTAAGGCCAGAGATATCAGTAATCTGCTTTGATTTTACCCACTTTCCTTCTTCAGGAATTGGAGCCGGACCATGGTTTGGTCCCTTCTTTACGCAGCACATCTGCTGCACTTCGTGTGAATAAACCATAATAGTACTATTGTTTTATAAAACGTTGTTCTCAAAATCACGCAAAGATAATAATTTTTCTGAAAGAGAAATGAATGATATTCGTTATATTTGCATATAGATTCCCGCCAAACAAAGAATGACGGATATGGCAAAGTTCAAGATCGACAGCGAATACAGACCTTCGGGAGACCAGCCGTCCGCAATCGAAGGAATATGCAGCGCTCTGAATCAGGGCGTTGACTCTGTCACTTTACTCGGTGTAACTGGATCAGGCAAGACCTTCACCATGGCCAATGTCATCGAAAAGCTTCAACGCCCTGCTCTGATACTGAGCCACAACAAGACCTTGGCTGCTCAGCTCTACGGCGAATTCAAGTCATTCTTCCCGAACAATGCGGTAGAATATTTCGTATCATACTACGACTACTACCAGCCGGAGGCATATCTCCCGGTCACCGACACATATATTGAAAAGGACCTGAGCATCAATGACGAGATCGAGAAGCTCAGACTCAGCGCAGCATCTTCCCTACTCTCAGGACGACGTGACGTAATCGTGATTTCCAGCGTTTCCTGCCTGTACGGCATCGGAAACCCCGCTGACTTCCACGAACAGACTGTACATATAAAGAGAGGTGAGCAGAGAAGCATGACACGCTTTCTATATCAGCTGGTCGATGCACTCTACAGCCGCACTGAGACCGACTTCAAGAGAGGAACATTCAGAGTCCGTGGCGACACAGTCGACATCTGCATCGGTTACGGCGAAAACGCAGTCCGCATCGAATTCTTTGGCGATGAAGTGGAGCAGATATCTGTGATTGACCCTGTCAGCGGGGCCTTTCTGGAAGAACTTGACCAGATTTCGATCTACCCTGCAGGAAACTTCGTGACCACCAAGGAGAGAAGCACAAAGGCAATCAGCCAGATTCAGGACGACATGATGGCGCAGTGCGAGTACTTCCACGAAATAGGCAAGCATCTGGAGGCAAAACGATTGAAGCAGAGGGTCGAATATGACCTTGAGTTCATAAAGGAGATGGGATATTGTCCTGGAATAGAAAACTATTCGCGCTATTTCGACGGTCGCAGCGAAGGTATGCGCCCATTCTGTCTGATTGACTACTTCCCTAAGGACTTCATCACATTCATCGATGAGAGTCATGTGACCTTGCCTCAGATCAGAGCTATGTACGGAGGCGACCACTCGAGAAAATCAGTCCTTGTGGAATACGGATTCCGTCTTCCGGCAGCTGCAGACAACAGACCTCTGAAATTCGATGAGTTTGAAGCGATCACAGGACAGAAGGTCTTCGTCAGCGCCACACCGGCTGACTATGAACTGCAGAAATCCGAAGGTCTTGTGGTTGAACAGGTCGTACGACCTACTGGTCTTCTGGATCCGCCTATTGAGGTGCGTCCTACCAAGAATCAGGTCGATGATCTCCTTGAAGAGATCCGCAAACGAGCAGAACTTGATGAAAGAGTACTTGTAACGACTCTTACCAAGAGAATGGCAGAGGAGCTCGACAAATATTTTACAAAGATGGGAGTCCGATGCCGCTACATCCATTCGGATGTGGACACTCTCGAGAGAGTGGAGATTATCGAAGATTTCAAGAACGGACTCTTTGATGTCCTGATCGGAGTGAACCTGCTCAGGGAAGGCCTGGACATTCCAAGCGTATCCCTTGTAGCTATCCTGGATGCGGATAAGGAGGGATTCCTGCGAAGCGACAGAGCCTTGACTCAGACAGCCGGACGCGCAGCTAGAAATGTGAACGGACTTGTGATAATGTATGCCGACAACATCACGGATTCGATGCAGCGCACGATATACGAGACGGACCGCCGACGCAGCAAACAGATGGAATACAACAAACTGAACGGAATAACGCCAACGCAGGTAGCCGTCAAGAAGAACGTTCTTCTCGAGGATGCCGGAACCGTGGAAAAACAACGCAATCCACGATTGGAGAACACCGTGACAGGAAAGGTAAGTGCTGCAAACTCCTACGACGACCCTACATATATACCTGACCCGACTGATCTTGGACGCGGTTCTGTGAGTGTAGGACTTGGACATGACTCCAAGAGGGAGTCAAACTCAGCATATGTGGACGGATATTTGCAGGCAGATCTCGCCGCTGTGCTTCAGGACCCTGTAATCAGGTCCATGAGCCGGTCACAGGTCGAGAAGGCAGCGGAGACGGCCAAGAAGAACATGCAGAAGGCAGCAGCAGACCTTGATTTCATGGCAGCCGCCAAGTATCGCGACGAAATGTGGGCTCTGCAGCAATATCTCAAAGTCTGGAAAGTTTAAAACAGAAAGATTATGAAAGAGTATATAGAGAATTTATTTCCAAGATATGATGAAGCCGGCAAGGAAATGATCCTGAAGGCTTACAACATCGCAGATGAGGCTCTGAAAGAGCATAAGAGAAGCAATGGAAATCCATTCATCGAGCATCCTGTAGCTGTTGCAAGGATTGCATGTGACGAGATCGGTCTTTCTGCAGAATGCATTGCTGCGGTTTTCCTTCATGAGGCCACCAGATTCTTCCCAGAGACAGAAGTACCTAAGGGCGCATTCGGACAGGACGTTATGACACTGGTAGACGGCCTGAACAAAATTTCCACCATCAACCCTAAGGACACAAGACTTGAAGCTGAAAACTACAAGAAACTTATCGTATCATATTCGAAGGACCCTCGCGTTACCGTTCTAAAGATTGCAGACAGGCTCGAAGTGATGCGCTCGCTCGACATGTTCCCGAAACTGTCCCGCGAAAGAAAGGTTCTGGAAACAATGATGCTGTATATTCCTCTTGCCCACCAGCTCGGACTCTACAATATCAAGAGTGAGATGGAAGACATATACTTCCGTCATGCAGACCCTGAGCAGTACAGAGCCATCACAAACAAGCTCAAGAGCACAGAAAGGGACAGGCAGAAGCTTATGACCCAATTCATCGAGCCGTTGAAGCAGAAACTCTCAGACGAAGGAATATCATATAAACTGAAGGTGCGCACCAAGACAGCGCTCTCCATATACAAGAAGATGCAGAAGCAGAAAGTATCTTTCGAGGGAGTGTTCGACGTATTTGCAATCCGCTTTATAATCGACTGTGAAGCAGACAGAGAGACAGAACACGCACTATGCTGGAAGGTATTTTCATATGTGACCGAGGAGTATGAATCCGACACCAAGCGTCTGAGAGACTGGATATCGAATCCTAAGCCTAACGGATATGAATCTCTTCACATCACGGTAAAGAACCGTGAAGGAAGTTATCTGGAGGTGCAGATCAGAACAAAGAGAATGGACGACATGGCCGAAAGCGGACTTGCTTCGCATTGGTCATATAAGGGAATACGTCACGAAGCCACCCTTGACAAATGGCTTACGGCAGTACGCAGGGCACTCGAGAGTCCGCTGGGATCAGACGGCGATCCAATGGCAGCTTACTACGAGGACGACCTGCTGGAAATGCCTACAAAAGAGGTATTCGTGTTCACTCCTACCGGTGAACTTCGCAAGCTTCCATCAGGAGCAACCGTACTTGACTTCGCATTCGACATTCATTCCGGTCTGGGAATCAAGTGCACCGGAGGCAAGATCAACGGCAAGGCTGTGCCTATCAAGGAGAAGCTCAAGACCGGAGATATAGTGGAGATCATGTCCGGCAAGAACCAGAAGCCTTCTGCAGACTGGCTGAACTTTGTCGTGACCAATAAGGCTCGCACCAAGATCAAACAGAAGATGAGCGAGGCTGAGTTCCAGAAAGCGGCAGACGGCAAGGAGATCCTTAGCCGAAGACTGAAGAACTGGAAGATGGAAGTCGATGACGAGACAATGGCCGCATTGCTGAAGAAATATCAGTTCAAGACCCTTAATGCTTTCTACGCAGCCATTGGAGATGAGACTTTTGATGTAGCTACAGTCAAGACCTTTGTCCAGGAAATGGCAAACCAGACTGTTGAGACTCCGGTGCAGGACGGAAAGGTCAAATCAGGCATGACCTCCAGCAAAGGAAATGACGACATCCTGGTAATCGACGCAAAGAACGTAAGGGGAATCGACTACCGAATGGCACGATGCTGCAACCCTGTGTTCGGAGACGACGTTTTTGGTTTTGTAACACGTACTGAAGGCATAAAGATCCATAGAATGTCATGTCCTAATGCCGCAAGACTTCTGGAGATGTATCCATACAGGATTCAGAAGGTAAAATGGAGCGAGACTCCTAGCAGCGGAAATTTCCAGACAGGTCTGAGAGTCGTTACTGCACTTGAACCATCGGTCATCAACGAAATAATGGACGTTGTAAACTCATTCAGGGCATCTATCCGAATGTTCAACGTCAGCGAAAATGACCGTCAGGGAACATATGACATAACTATGAAGATTGCAGTGCCAAGCAATCTTGAGCTGGACAAGGTCATCTCAATGATCCGAAACAAGAAGAATGTACTGAAAATAAACAGAATGTAATGGAAATAAACATCGAAGAAAGAGTTGAAAAGGCCAAGAAACTCTTCAAGGAAGACGGTTATAACTGCTGCCAGGCTGTGGTTCTGGCATATAATGACGTATTCGGTCTGGACGACAAGACGGCTGCATGCATAGCATCAGGTTTCGGAGGAGGAATGGGACGCATGCGCGAAGTATGCGGCAGCGTAAGCGGAATGGTGTATCTCTGTGGCTTGGTCTCCCCTGCTGACAACCCTTCAGATAAAGCAGCAAGAACAGCAAATTACGCATTGGTACAGGAAGTTGCGTCAGAGTTCAAGGCAATCAACGGTTCCATCATATGTCGCGAACTCCTGGGGCTTTCATCCTGCACTCAGAAACAGTCAGACTCAACTGATGTCCACGGTATCCCTGAATCCCCAGAGCCATCAGACCGCACTCCGGAATACTATAAAAAACGCCCATGCGAAGAATTGGTAGGGATTTCTGCCAGAATCATAGGCGAAAAGATAAAAAATATTTAACTTTGCAGGACATAAAACTATTCAAATGGATTACAGCAAAGCACATAAAGCCCATCCATGGCACGGAATCAGCCTTGGAAAGAACGTTCCGGAAGAAGTAAGGGCCTTCATCGAGATTGTGCCGACTGACACAGTAAAATATGAAGTAGATAAGGAGTCTGGCTATCTTTCGCTTGACCGTCCTCAGAAATTCTCAAATATAGTACCGTCACTCTACGGCTTCCTTCCAAAGACCTACTGCGGTCCAAAGATGGCGGAACTTACCAACAAGGCATTGGTAAGATTCGATGTGGAAGGCGACGGTGACCCACTTGATATCTGTATCCTTACAGAGAAGGACGTAACACATGGAGACATAATTGTGAATGCCCGTCCTATCGGAGGTCTCAGGCTTCTTGACCACAACCAGGCTGACGACAAGATCATCGCTGTTCTCAAAAGCGACGCTGTCTATGGCATGATGACTGACATCGAACAGGTTCCTGCTGACATTATCCGCAGACTTATCCATTATTTCAGCACTTATAAGGACATCCCTGGAGAACACACAAGCCGAATGCAGTTCATCAGCATCTATGGTCCGGAAGTAGCAAAGGAAGTGATCACCAGATCAATGGAAGACTACGACGATTACATTGCTGCAAAATAAGAACACTTATTTACTATATATAATAAGGGGCATCTCGAAAGTGATGCCCCTTATTATTTTATGATGCCATTCTGACTAGAAAGCGAATATAAACCTGACTCTAGCAGTTGCACTTTTCAGTTTTCCTCCCTGAAGTGAACCTGTCATTGGATTTACTGTAGCTGCATTTGCCTGTGAGCGTTCATTCTCCGACACAGTCCAATATGCTTCATTTTCCAATACAGAACCTCCCGCTGCCTGCAATGATGCATTGATGACACCTACATTTGAATATATGAGTTCCATCTCAGAGATGGAAGGAATGTAAAGATCCGATACCGATGCTGGTTTCTGGATTGAATAAGCCGTAAGCGCCTCAATAATTCCGGAAGAATATGCGTTCTGAGCTATATATCCCTTAAGCGCCATAGTGTTATTATATCCCAGAAGAAGCTTGGCATACTCATTCTTCACATAAGACCATGCACCTCCATCATAGTATGTACCTGTTGTATTCTGATAGCCATTTGCCACCGCCCAGTCATTCACATAACCTGCTGAATATTCTGAACTCCAATTGCCGGAAGACTCACCCAGGACCATAACAAGACCATGCGTACATTCGGCAGGAAGCAATTTATCAGTTGAAGTGGCATTATCTCTGGCAATGACAACGCCTATCACGGTCTTTCCGTTCTCCAGCGATGATGATATCGTACCATCACTATAGAAGTAGTCTCCTACAGAAACTGCACTTTCCGGCTGCTTCACAGTAACCGTACAAGTTGCAGACTTGTGTGCAGAAGTCTCTGGAACACTCCAAGCTCCTGATGTAGTCACTGTGACCTCAACTGTTCCGGCAGAAACAGCAGTCAACTTGCCGTTCTGGTCAACCTTGACAATATTCTCATCCTGTGATGTCCAGGTCAGCGTCTTGTCATATGGATCCATGCCAGGTACATCAGAAGTGAACTCTGGAATGATCGTAGCAGATCCTCCAACCTCCATTTCACATGTCTGCGGCAAAGAGACTGACTCAACCCAATAAGGATGAACATTGACTGTAAATGTCCTCTGAAGCGTAGTCAAGATACTCTCAGACTGCGTAGGACTCACATAGAAACCTACATAATAGGTTCCAGGAGTACCTGTCTGGAATACTCCGGCATCTGAAACAGGCACACCAAATGCCGGCATTGCACGAAGATTGAGCGATTCCGGTATTACCTTAGGAGCAAGATTCCATGCTTCCCCTGTCTTAAGAGGTCTGTCCGGAACCGTTGCAACGATATCCTTAGGCTGGAGCTTGACTACAACAACTGCAAAGTTACGCTCGATTGATCCATCTACGGTACAGGTAATCAACACTTCAGTACCTTTATCTGTTTCAGTCTTCACGCCGGTTACAACTCCGTCAGAAGATACTGTCGCATACTGTATCGAGCTTGATTCCCAAACCACGGACTCAGGCTGTGCTCCCATAGGAACAGTTGAAACAGCAAGCTTCATGGATGCATTCTCCTCCACATACCACACACCGGCATGATAAATACCGCCGTCCTGCTGCACGATCTCAAAATCCTTGATAGCAGAATTGGCAACCGTCACCTCTATCTGAGCTGTTACATTTGACAATTCCTCAGAACCATCCCATGACTTAGCCTTTGCTGTGATGACAGAAGTACCTACACCCACATACGAGAGTTTTCCATTTGAATCAACCTTAGCGACATTCTCATTGGACGAATACCAGTTGACACCGCCGAAATCGGCATTTGCCGGTGCTGTTGCCCTAGCCTCCAGCACGACAGGAACATCTGCAACAGATGTGCTGATCTTAGGACCAGCTGTTATTTCAATAGCAGTAGGATCGATTCCTGTCACGACTACCGGAAGCTCGCCAATTGCCGCACCCCACTCCGAAGAGCTGGCAACGACTGCTACTACAGAGGAACCTATTGACAACGCCGAAAGCATTCCTTTGTCATCAACCGAGATATTGTCCTCAGTAACCATCCACTGATACGAGCCTGTATAGTCTGCAGGATCCGTAACAGCAGTAAGCTGAACGGAAGTACCCTTGACAAGCTTCAGGGTACCGTCAACTATACCGTCCGCGCTGATTGTCACCTTAGCTCCGCCTGTAGAAGACTTGTCAAGCACCGTAAGAAGAAGCGAGGATGATATTGATTCATATGAATATGTGCCGTCTGACTGTTTCACTGGCCTCTTGAAGCCGTCTGTGGATGCTGTAATCCTGGCAACACCGCCTGCCTTGATTGTGACTGCTCCTGTCTTAGGATCGACAGATGCAACTTCAGGTTTATCTGAAGAGAATGTAACAGTCTTCACGCTGGCATTCTCCGGGAATACTGTTGCAGAAAGTGTGAAAGACTCATCACCTATGTAGACAATCTTTGTTCCGGCAGGATCAATCTGAAGTTCCTCTACACCCTGAAGTACATTCAGTTCAAAAGAAGCTTCTACACCGGCACCGGACACCTTGACAACGGTCTTTCCTGAAGCAATCGGCGCAAGTTCACCTGACTGCGATATTGTGGCAACAGACGGATCAGAAGAAGAGAATGACAGATTTGTCACCTTATCTGAAACATCAGCCCCTGCAGCATCCTTGAATGAAACAGCAAGAGATGCAGATGCATCGCCTACATACATTTCATACTTACCGTCGTGCTTTTTGACCTGCTCATCAAGATTGGTAAATGCAACGGAATTTGCAGCAAATTCACATACTGATACCAGGCACACAAGAGAGACATTACCGCACACAGCAGAAACTTCAACAGGTTCATCAGTAACCTTCAATGCCCTGAGACCACCCTGAGCATCAACTGCCACTGCCTCGGAATCAGACGAATACCACTCTACAATCGTCTCAGATTCCGGAAGATCCGAAGGGAGGACCGAAGCTGTCACGCTTGCTGTCTCACGCACGAACAGATCTACAGAAGTCTTATCCAAAGTGAATTCCTTTACCATTAAAGCAAATGACTTTGTAAGACCGGCACCTGACACAGTAACCGTCACCTTACCCGGTGCAAGCGCCTTGAGCAGTCCATTCTGATCTATCGTTGCAACATCTTCGCCATTTCTGGACGGAACCGGATCACTTATTGCAAAAACAGGATATGCCAGCTCATTAACCTTTTCTCCTGCTTTATAGAACTTAGGCTGGATCTGATACTCATTTCCGGAATTTACTATAAGAAGGCCATTCTTAATATCGTCATTGAGATCTAGAGCATCTGCCTTGAAGTCAACAACCTCAAGATTGCATGAAGCGGAAACTTCACCTGCCTTGACAATAATTACAGTCTTACCTGCCGATACTGCAGTCACGACACCATTCTGCTCAACCTCCGCAATTGAAGCATCATCGCTTTTCCAGATGCACTCTTCATTACTTCCTTTCAGCACGGCATTCAACTGCTGGCTCTGCCCCACAGTCATCTTCATATTTGACCTGTCAAGTTCAAGCAGAACAGTCTGTACAGGCTGATCTTCACCACAGGAAACAAGAGCTATGATAACTGAGGAGACGACAGCAATGAGACGAAATATACTTTTCATAAGTCTTTCAGATTAGTTTGGGCGAACAATCAGATGTATAATTGCTGTATGCTTTCCATACACAGCCTTAATTGATGCACTGCCTGGCTCAAGAGCGGTAACCTTCGCCTTTGCCCCATCTTCCGGATCAGCTGCAACGACTGCATATTCGAAAGCAGTTGTCGACCACTGAATCTCATTTGTATCCACGTCTGCATCAGCAGGATAAAACACTACCTGAAGTGTCTTCTCCTCACCAGGACTCATAATGAGCGCGTCAGAAGCATAATCAAGAACCTTGATTTCGAGGCCCTCTGCATCAAGAGGAAGGACAGTCACCTTACACTCTGCTGCTCCAGCCTGATACTTGCAGAAAACGGAAACAGGTGATGTCTCTGTATCACTTTCATTCTTATAGTAAAGCTTCTCTGCCTTTACCACGCCATCTGCAGTCACAGAAACGTATTCAGGCGCGGTAGAATACCACTCGAATTCAGACACATCGGCAGCTGGTACAGTAACCGCCTTCAATTGGATTTCTGAGCCTTTGACGAGTTCGACCTCAGTCTTATCAAGTCTCAAAGCCACGATTTCATTTGAGTCATTGCCACAAGATGAAAAAACAAGAACGGCAGTGATTGCCACAGAAAGTAAAATATTTCTCATATTCATACGAATGTTATATTCAAATCGTACAAAGATAAGTAATTTAGTACAGCATTCCAATGAGTTACATAAAAAAAGGAGGCCCGAAAGGAGCCTCCTGAAATTTGCGATATCGTTGACGATTAAGCCTTGCCGTTTGAACCAAGAACGTTAACGATCTTGTGCATGTACTGCTTCTTCATGTTGTCACGAGCAGGACCAAGGTACTTACGTGGGTCGAACTCAGCTGGCTTTGTAGCGAATACCTCGCGAATAGCAGCTGTCATTGCGAGACGTGAGTCAGAGTCAATGTTGATCTTGCATACTGCAGACTCGGCAGCCTTACGGAGCCAAGGCTCAGGAATACCGATAGCAGCCTTGAGTGCTCCACCGTACTTGTTGATAGTCTCAACTTCCTCCTGTGGAACTGATGACGAACCATGGAGAACGATCGGGAAGCCTGGAAGCTCTCTCTCAACACCCTCGAGAACGTCGAATGCGAGCATAGGAGGTACGAGAAGACCAGTCTCAGGATCAACTGTGCACTGCTCTGGAGTGAACTTGTATGCACCGTGTGATGTTCCGATAGAGATAGCGAGTGAGTCGCAACCTGTTCTGGTAACGAAGTCAACCACTTCCTCTGGCTTAGTGTAAGTGTGGTGGTCTGAGCTTACCTCATCCTCAACACCTGCAAGTACTCCGAGCTCACCCTCAACTGTAACGTCGAACTGGTGTGCATACTCAACTACCTTCTTGGTAAGAGCGATGTTATCCTCATAATCAAGGTGTGAACCGTCGATCATAACTGAAGAGAAGCCCATATCGATACAGCTCTTGCAAGTCTCGAATGAGTCACCATGGTCAAGGTGAAGAACGATCTGTGGATTCTCCCAACCAAGCTCCTTAGCGAACTCTACAGCACCCTCTGCCATATAACGGAGAAGAGTCTGGTTAGCATACTGACGAGCACCCTTTGAAACCTGAAGGATAACTGGAGACTTAGTCTCTGCTGCTGCCTGAATGATAGCCTGGAGCTGCTCCATGTTGTTAAAGTTGAAAGCTGGGATAGCGTAACCGCCCTCAATAGCCTTTGCAAACATCTCTTTGGTGTTTACAAGACCAAGTTCTTTGTAAGAAATCATAATTCTATAATTTTTAAAAAATCGTTTACTTGTCACAAAATCCTCGCAAAAATAGTTAATTTTGCCGAAAATTAAAAAAGATTCCTACAACATTTATGAACAACAAGGTAATTATCTTCTCAGCTCCATCAGGAGCAGGCAAAAGCACAATCGTCAATCACCTCCTTGCCCAGTATCCTGAGCTTGAATTCTCGATTTCAGCGACCTCCAGAGCACCTAGAGGACAGGAGCAGCATGGTGTGGAATACTATTTCTTCTCTACAGACGAGTTCCGCCAGCTGATTGCAGAAGACAGCTTTGTTGAGTATGAGGAAGTATATGCCGGATCTTTCTACGGAACCCTGAAATCCGAAGTAGACAGAATCTGGGCAAAAGGTCACACCATAATCTTTGACATTGATGTCCAGGGAGGAGTGAACCTCAAGAAATTCTTCGGTGACAAGGCTCTTTCTGTATTCATTCAGGCTCCTTCCGTAGAAATACTTCGCGAAAGACTAGTAGGAAGAGGCACAGACACAGAAGAAGCCATAGAAAGAAGAGTCGCAAAGGCGGCTTCAGAGATGGAATTCGCTGACGGAAAGTTTGATTACGTCCTCATCAACGATAACCTCCAGACCGCAAAGGCCGAAGCAGAAAAGGTCATCGGAGACTTCCTTTCAAAATAGTCCGCCGGTCAAACAGCCAACGACGTCACCATGAGGACAGCAGTATACAGCGGTTCATTCAACCCTCTGCACATAGGTCATCTTGCCATCATGAAGCATCTGACAGGCAAAGGCGGCTACGACTGTGTACGGCTTATCGTTTCCCCTAAGAACCCGTTGAAGGACAGCATCAGCAGCAGTTCCGGAACAGAACGATACAATGCAGCCAAAGAAGCAGTCGGCCGACATTTCCCGGAATCCGGAAAGGTGACAGTGGACGACATCGAACTGAACATGCCGGAACCGCATTACACAATCCGCACTCTCGACGAACTTAAGAAGCAACACCCTGCGGATACATTCACGCTCGTCATAGGCAGCGACAACCTCGCAGACATCCGAAGATGGAAGGACTACAGACGCATACTGTCAGAGTACGGAGTCCTTGTATACCCACGCAGCGGATTTGACACAGATGCAATAAAGACGGATCTCCTTGAAGAAGATCCG
>JAEIGA010013080.1_pt1 | contig 12626 bp, 8 predicted proteins | sample 9270691 | NCBI WGS metagenome assembly JAEIGA01 (sample SAMN17057246, study PRJNA624740) | gut metagenome | biome: biome; isolation source: fecal sample | host: Bos grunniens | place: China: Xizang | collected 2019 | reverse complement strand
TCCTGCGAAATGAGCACCATCTCTTCGTTCATCTTGGTGCCTTCGTCGTTCCATTCTGGAATCTCCTCCTTGTAGCTGTACTCTTCAAAGTGTTCCAGGGAGTGCTTTGCTGCCGCATCGGCATATACCACGGCCTCAATCAACGAGTTGCTGGCAAGACGGTTGCCGCCATGAAGCCCGGTGCATGAACACTCGCCGACAGCATATAGCCTGTGTATGCTTGATGCTGCATTCAAGTCAACCTTAATGCCTCCGCACAGGTAGTGTGCAGCCGGTGCAACTGGTATGTAGTCCTTTGTTATGTCTATGCCAAGAGAGAGACATTTCTCGTATATGTTGGGGAAGTGACGTTTTGTCTCTTCCGGGTCCTTGTGCGTAACATCAAGATATACATGGTCGTCGCCACGTGTCTTCATCTCATTGTCTATGGCACGGGCAACGATGTCGCGCGGAGCAAGAGAGAGACGAGGATCGTACTTCTGCATGAACTCCTTTCCGTCAATGGTGCGCAGGATGCCGCCATATCCGCGCATGGCCTCTGTAATCAGGAACGAGGGCCTGTCACCTGGGTTGTAGAGAGCTGTCGGGTGAAACTGTATGAATTCCATGTCCTTGACAGTTCCTTTGGCACGATATACCATTGCAATGCCGTCGCCTGTTGCTACAAGCGGGTTTGTCGTTGTCTTGTAAACAGCACCGCAGCCTCCCGTTGCCATGAGCGTAACTTTGCTAAGGAAGGTATCAACCTCATTGGTTGCAATGTTCAGCACGTATGCTCCGTAGCACTCTATGTCGGGTGTCTGACGTGTCACCTCAATTCCCAGGTGATGTTGGGTGAGAATCTCGATTGCAAAATGGTTGTCGAAGATTGTTATGTTCGGGTGCTTGCGTACGGCTTTGATAAGCGACTCCTGAATTTCGGCACCGGTATTGTCGGCATGGTGCAGAATGCGGAATTCCGAATGTCCTCCTTCACGATGAAGGTCGAACTCGCCGTTTTCGTTCTTGTCGAAATCGACTCCCCAGTCTATAAGGGCCTGTATCTGCGAGGGGGCTTCACGGACAACCTTTTCCACAGCATTGCGGTCGCTTATCCAGTCGCCTGCAATCATGGTGTCCTCGATATGTTTCTCAAAGTTATCTACCTGCAAGTTCGTTACCGATGCAACACCTCCTTGTGCAAAATAGGTGTTTGCATCCTCTAATGTTGTCTTGCATACAAGCGCAACCTTGCCGTGGCCGGCAACCTTCAGCGCGAAACTCATTCCGGCAATTCCGGAACCTATTACGAGAAAATCAAATTTCTTGACCATCTTACCATTGTCTCTTTTGTGCGAAATGGGGGTAATGGGTTGTTAGCAGCTCATTGATGTGCCCTCTTTCTCCTTTGGAGTGTAAAAGTACAAAAAAATAAAACAAAAAGCTTTTTTGACAGAACATTTCATGCTTTATCTTTATTTTTGCGCAATTTTAATTTAATGCTATTATGAAAACACGTTTGTTGACATATATATCGCTGTTGCTTTTCCTGGCTCCTGTCTCTGCACAGACTGGCATTGTCGAGGAGCTTGAGCAGTTGTTGCAGGACAAGATGTTTGAAAGCAGTGATGCTTCGGTAGTGGTTTATGACCTTACTGCCGATTCCATGCTGTTCGAACACCGTGCCCATAAGCTTGTACGTCCGGCTTCTGTAATGAAAGTACTCACATCTGTGGTTGCGCTTGACCGTCTTGGGGCCGGTTACAAGATAAACACGACAATGTACGAGAACCGTACCGACAGTTCATTGAACATATACGTAAGAGGTGAAATGGACCCTCTTTTCGGTGAGAAGGATATGATAGCCATGGCTGCCAGCATCCCTCAAGGCAGTGTGATAGACACTCTCTATGCCGACTGCTCGATGATAGACTCCCTATATTGGGGTCCCGGCTGGTCGTGGGACGATAATCCATACGGTTATCAGCCATATCTCTCTCCGCTCATGTATTGTGGCGGTGCTGTTGAGGTTGTTGTCAAGCCTAAGGAAAAGGGCATGGCTCCTGAGGTTACCGTGAATCCCAATTCTTCATTCTACTCTGTTGTGAATGAGGCCGAATGCGGAAACAGTGAGCAGGGCAAGCTCTCTATTCTGCGTGATTGGCTCGAAGACAGCAATGTCATACGCATAAAGGGTAACTGCACGCGTGAGAAGAAGGAGAAGATGAATGTGTACAGGTCGGCCGATTTCTTTATGGCCGCACTTGCGGAAAAACTCGATTCTATGGGTATTGAGGTAAAGAACATTGCATTCGATACCGTTCCTGCCGGTTGCGATACCGTATATACATGTTCAAGGTCTGTAGGGTCTGTCGTAAAACGTGCCTTGCTTGACAGTGAGAATATCTGTGCAGAGTCTCTGGTATATCATTTGGGCAAGCCTGTTGCAAAAGGAACTGTCTCCATGAGTGACGGATGCGCAGTCATAAGCCGTTTTGTAAAGAGCAAGCTTGGTGTAACCACCGATTATGCCGTTGCCGACGGTTCGGGCCTGTCGTTATATAACTATGTTACGGCAGATATTCTATTACGTACATTGCGTTATGCACATAAGAGGAAGTGGGTCGGAAAGACACTTTACAATGCTATGCCGAGGTCGGGAATGTCGGGTACTCTGAGGAACCGTACAAAGGGTACCGCCGCTTATGGCAAGGTGCATGCCAAAACAGGAACGGTAAAGGCTGTCTGCTCCTTGGCCGGCTATCTGGACGCAGCCAATGGCCATAGATACGCCTTTGTGCTGATGAATACCGGAATGCAGAGTTCACGTCCGGTACGTGAATGGCAGGACAAGGTATGTAACCTTTTGTGCAAGTAACCGTCATTTACTCTCCAAAGCCTTTATATTCCTTCTAAGTTGCTCATATCCGCATCTCTCTACTGCACTATGGGCAAACAGTCTCTTGTACTGCTCCTCTGTGAGGTTTTTCCAGTCGTCGTCATTCATCCGCATCAGCTCTGGTGACGGCTGGAGTTCTGCAATGCTGTTGGGGACGGCAAAACGGCTATGCGGGCATGCCTTTTGGCAACAGTCACAACCGTAGAAGCTGTTTCTCATCTTTTTACCGATGTTTTCCGGGAGTTCTCCACGGTGCTCAATCGTAAGGTATGACAAACATTTTCGTGCATCGAACCCATGTGACGACAATGCTGCGGTAGGGCATTGCTCAAGGCATCTCCGGCACTCTCCGCAGCGTTCCCCTTCGAATGGCCGGTCATAGTCGAGTTCAATGTCCACCAGCAGTTCTCCTATAAAGAATTGTGGCCCTCTGCCCGGAATTATAAGCTGAAGGTTCTTCCCAATCCATCCGAGCCCGGCCTGTACGGCCCAGTACCTTTCAAGCACGGGTGCTGAATCGCAGAATGCTCTGCCGTTGCATGGCATAATGTCATTTATGCTCTTCAAGAGTCTGAACAGCCTTTCCTTTACAGCCTTGTGGTAGTCATGCCCTTGTGCGTAGTCCGAAATGCCTTTTATCTGTCCGGCAGGGGTGTAGTTCATGGCTACGACAATGATACTGCGGCATCCATCGACAAGCAGTGTCGGGTCGTATCGCTTGTCGCAGTTGCGTTCAAGGTAGCCCATGCTCCCGTTGTTTCCCTCTTTGAGCCAATCGTTGCAGTATCTTATAGTCTCGCTGTTTACAGGCATAGCCTGGGCTATTCCGCATATATCAAAGCCAAGGCGTTCGGCCTCGGCTTTGATATATATTGAAATTTCTTTCTTGTCCATCATTCAAAAATCTTGAAGCTGTATCCTTGCTCTAACAGCCAGTCTATGGCACGGGGTAGGGCATAACGAAGGTTACTCTCCGAACGCATTGAATCGTGGAACGTTATTATTGAGCCGTTTCTTGTGAACTTCTTCACATTGGCAAGCACATCCTCTCCATATAGGCGGAAACTGTAGTCGCGTGTGACAAGGTCCCACATCACAAACTGGTATCTTTTGCTCAGTTCCTTGTACTGTGACCTGCGCAATAGTCCATGCGGAGGGCGGAACAGGTTGCTGTGTATGAATGCATCGGCCTGGTCAACGTTTTCGATGTACTCCTTAGTCCGTGTAAACAATCCCTTGAGGTGGTTGAATGTATGGTTGCCCAAACGGTGTCCGCCTTCAACTACCTGCATGAATTCCTGAGGGAACTTGTGCACGTTGTCCCCGACCATGAAGAATGTTGCTTTTATGTCATAGCGTTCCAGCAACTCCACTACCCAAGGAGTTATGACCGGTATGGGCCCGTCATCGAAAGTCAAGTATATGGCTTTTTCATTCGGGTCCATACGCCACAACGCTTTCGGGTATAGGCTGCGGATAAACTCTGGTACCTGTTCTATGAGCATACGTCAATCTATCACATGTGATGCATATTTCTCCACGCTGCTGCTGTAGAGCTTGTTTACAAGAATCTTTGTATTCTCGTTATTCTCTCCGAGCCTGTTCGACATCTCGCCCATTGTGGCAATAAGTCTAAGAACCGAGAGAATCTCCTGCTTCTGGCTGTCGCTGAGCCTGTTCACATTATATCTCTTGAGTTTCCTCTCTTCGAACTTGGCAAGATGCTCAATTGTCGTTGCAATGGCCTTGTCCAGCTCTTCGCTCTTTGCAATCTCCCTCAGGAAAGCGTTGAGGTTATTTATAAGCTGCAGCTTGGTATCTATATGCTTTGTATTCTCCAGAACAGAAGCATCGCTTCTCTTCAGTACATCGCACTCCTTGTATATACTCTTGGCTATTTCATTGGCAATCTTGTCCGAATCGATATCTCCTACAGGAGCATTGCCGATAATCATCCATGCCTCTCTGAGGAGAGATGCACGTGCGTATGTCATCATGTCGCTTCTGTGTCTTGCTCCCATTGTGTTGTACCACTTGATATACTCGAACTGCTCCTTGACAATGGCACCGGCAATCTCGAATATTCTCTCTTCAAGTATCTTCTTCTGCTCTTCGGTCAACTGCGGTTCAAGCCCGTCTTCCTTGTCGTAGTGCTGCTTGAGATAGAGCATGCGGTAAACATTGGCAATCGTTATGCTGTTGTCGCGAAGAGCGTCGTATGCTATGATGCCATTAGGGAACTCTTTATACCACTTTTCAAGCACGTTCATTACCTTGATGTCCGGCTCTCTATTGTCATACATTGTCTGGGCAAGGTTTGCGATGAGATTACGGTGAGTGTATATCATTCTTCTTACCGTTTCATCGGCATAGTAATCCTTCTTCTCCTTGACACCGCCCCATTTGAAGCGGTTCATGACATTGTCATAGAACTTCTCTATATCAACAGGCGCATCATTGCTGCTGTATCCCAGTTCCTTCCAGTTGAACGGGGTTATCCTGTATGCGAGTCCTTCATGTACGAAGAAGTTCTGCAATACGGCCGGGTAGTTGTCTGTTCCGACAGTCATAGACATGTATATCGGACGTTCCCAATTCGCATTTGCCAGCATGTCGAAGATAATCAGTTCATATTTGTGAAGGCTTCTGTTGCTGTTTATGATATCGTCGAGGCTAATCTCCATATATTCCGGCAGGCTGTCGGAATATTCAGCAGGAATAAGCATGCCTGATCTGATTACAGCCTCTTTGTCTATAGGTATGTAAACAGTGCTTGCCGGTATGAACTTGTCCGGTATTGTTATAGGCTCATAGCCTCTCTGTGCTCTCATTGTGTTGAGAGTACGCTCATATTGTTCTATGATATCTTCAACAACGCTTCTTGCAAATGATTTCTCCTTTGCATCGGCTTCAAGAATCCAGTGCTTCGTAATCTTGTTCATTTCGAACGGATTGTCGCCGAAAGCCTTATAGAACTCTTCCGGATTAGCATCCCTGTAGCCCTCGATGAACTCTTCCATAGGGATTATCTCTACCGCACCGTTGTTGTTGCCGGCATAGTCTATTCTCTGCCATGTTATAGGCAGGCTGGGAGAGTCGTATGCCGGTCTTTTCATCTGGTCGATGTACCAGTCGGTCTGCAGATATGACAAGTTGCATACTCGTGCGTCTGTGCGTTCGCCCTCAACTTCCTGGTTGTACCATAGAGGGAAAGTATCGTTGTCGCCGCAAGTGAATATTATAGGGCATCCCTTGTCAGGCATGGTATTGAGATAGTTCTGTCCGAAGTCGCGGCATGCATAACGTCCGCTTCTGTCATGGTCGTCCCATGTCTGCGAAACCATCTGCAACGGAACAAGCAGGCATGCTGCCGCTACAGCAATATTCATTCCGAATGTCTCTTTCTTTGTCAAGTTCCTCACGTACTTTGCAAGTGCTGCTACGCCCATTCCAATCCATATTGCAAAGGCGTAGAATGAACCTGCATAGGCGTAGTCGCGTTCACGCGGCTGGTTAGGAGTCTGGTTAAGGTAGAGGACAATAGCGAGTCCGGTCATAAAGAAGAGCATGAATACTATCCAGAACTGCTGTTTGCCTTCCTTTCCTCTCTTGTATTGCCATATCATGCCAAGGATGCCGAGTATGAAGGGCAATGCAAAGAATACATTACGTCCCTTGTTTTCCTTAAGGTCTGTCGGTGTCTGTTCCTGGTTCCCGACAAGGAAACTGTCTATGAACGGGAAGCCTGTAATCCAGTTTCCGTATTCTATCTCTCCCTTGCTCTGTATGTCGTTCTGGCGGCCTACGAAGTTCCATAGGAAATATCTCCAATACATGTGGTTCACCTGGTAGTTTATGAAGAAACGGAGGTTGTCCCACTGTGTCGGCATCTTTATGTACTCCTTGCCGGTATATTCATAATTCTCGGCAGGAACGATATTTGTTATAGGTTCTCCCACCCAGTTTTCGTACAGGTGTGCATGCTGGTCGCTGTACATGCGCGGGAAGAGCATGTTCTGAACATACTTATAGTCTTTGTTATATCCAAGTATCTCATATCTGTCCGGTTCGTCCGGGCTCTTTTTCTCAACCTTTGAGTAGATAGGGCTGGTCTCGGTAAAGTCGTATCTTCTCTTGTTGTGGTCTATCTTCAGTTCTGAATCGAATCCCTGTCCCCAAAGCAGCGGTCGTGTACCGTACTGCTCACGGTTAAGGTATGTACCCAGTGTGAAGATATCCTCAGGCGAGTTCTGGTCCATAGGCGTGTTGGCCGCCGAACGGATTACGATAAGCGCGTACGAAGAATAGCCTATCATGATGAGGAGCATACACAGGAACGCTGTATTGAGGGCTCTGAAGCTTACAAGATATTGCCTTGCTGTTGTCGTGCGTTTGTTCTGTATTGTTGTCACGCTCTTGCTGCGTGTTGCGGCTATATAGATTGCTGCAAGTACAATCGCTCCGAGCAGTATGCTTGCCGAAACGCTATGGCCGTAGAACGGAATGCCGAGCAATGCAACAGTTCCGGTAAACAATGCTGCAACCAGTGTACGTCTCGTGCCGTTGTGACTGTAGTACACTCCGGCTATGAGCACGGTTGCAAGCAGAATCATATACACGATAAGTCCGGTGTTGAACGGCATGCCAAGCACATTGACAAACAGCAGCTCGAACCATCCGCCGACCTTGACGACGCCCGGAACGATGCCGTAAAGCACTATTGCAACAATCATGCCGGATAGGCAGAGTGCGGCCAAGGAGCCTTTCCAGTTCGCATTGGGGTACTTCTTGTAGTATATCACCAGTACAATTGCCGGAATACAGAGCAGATTAAGCAGGTGTACGCCTATGGAAAGGCCTACAAGGTATGCTATAAGAATCAGCCAGCGGTCGCTGTGCGGCGATTCTGCATTGTCCTCCCACTTCAGGATAAGCCAAAACACAACAGCGGTGAACAGCGAAGAGTAACCGTAAACCTCACCCTCCACTGCACTGAACCAGTATGTGTCGCTCCAAGTATATGCCAGTGCACCTACAAGGCCCGAAGCAAGTATGGTCGTCATCTGCGCTCTTGTCATTTCGGTGCTGTTGCCTACAATGAGCTTGCGCGTTAGGTGTGTGATGCTCCAGAAAAGGAACAGGATTCCCAGTGCGCTGAGAATCGCCGACATGACATTCACCATTAGTGCAACCTTTGCCGGGCCGGCAAACATCGAAAAGAAATTTGCTGTAAGCATGAAGAATGGTGCGCCGGGCGGGTGACCTATTTCCAGCTTGTTTCCTGAAAGGATGAATTCGGGACAGTCCCAGAAACTCGCTGTCGGCTCGACTGTCATGCAGTATGTGAATGCTGCAACAAGGAACGTCAGCCACCCTAGCGTGTTGTTCAATAGTCTGAATTGTTTCATTATCTTGAGTTATTTTGTTTGTTTGCCGGCATTTGGGAATCTGCTGTGCAAAAATCCCAAAATCGTGCAAATTTACCTAATATATAGGAGACAGACAAAATATCGACCTCAAAAAAGACTTTCAAATGTTTATTGCTGTTAAAGCGGGTCGATATCGTAGAACATTACAATTGATCGGTAGCGTGGCATGCTGCAGTATGCCTGTTGCAGGTTCTGCAGAACGTCGTTCACCTTGTATTGCGAAAGCGAGTTCTCGACCTTGAGCACAATCTTCCTTATGTAAAGCTGTTTTATGCGCGCAATGGGCGGCAGGTCGGGGCCAAGAACCCTATAGTCGAAGATTTCGCGCATCTGCTTACCGAATATCTCTGAAAACTCCTCAAGGACACGTACATCGCGGTGCTTGATATATATGTAAACCAGCCGATAAAAAGGCGGATAATGGAATAGCAGACGTTCCGAGAGCTGCTGGTCGTAGAACTGCATGTAGTCGTTCCTTACTATCTGCGGTATGACCGGGGCATCACTCATTCTTGTCTGAAGGAATACTTTGCCTTGCCCGTTCCTGCGTCCGGCGCGGCCTGCTACCTGAGACATTAGCTGGAAGGCCCTCTCCATGGCTCTGAAGTCGGGGTAGTTCAGCAATGTGTCGGCATTGATTATGCCCACAACGGCCACGTTGTCAAAGTCAAGTCCTTTGGATACCATCTGTGTACCGATGAGAATATCGGTCTTGCCGTTCTGGAAATCGCTTATGATTATTTCGTATGCTGTGCGAGTGCGTGTGGTGTCAAGGTCCATCCGCACGATACGTGCTTCTGGGAACATATTCTGCAGGTCATCCTCAATCTTCTCCGTGCCGTATCCCAAGTTCATGAAACTGCGGCTTTCGCAGTTAGGGCAGTGGACCGGTGCCGGAATGGTATATCCGCAGTAGTGGCATGTGAGTTTGCCTGCACTCTTGTGCAATGTGAGGCTAACGTCGCAATGCTTGCACTTCGGTACCCAGCCGCATGTCCTGCACTCCAGCAGTGGAGAATAGCCCCGCCTGTTCTGGAAGAGAATTATCTGCTGCCTCTCCTTCAAGGCTTTCCTCATAGCCTCAGTAAGAGGGTCGGAGAATAGGCCTGTAGTAAGTTTCTTGCGGCTGTACTCAATCATGTCGATGACCTCTATTTCGGGCATCTTCACCTCTCTATGGCGTGTCGTGAGGCTTACAAGCGCATATTTGCCTGTCGTTGCATTGTAATAGCTTTCGATGGATGGCGTTGCTGTTCCGAGCAAGGTTTTTGCTCCGAAGAAAGAAGCCAATACCATGGCTGCATTCCTTGCATTGTAGCGCGGTGCAGGCTCCTGCTGCTTGTAGCTGTTTTCATGCTCCTCATCGACAATGACAAGCCCAAGATTCCTGAACGGCAGGAATACTGATGAACGCACTCCCAGGATAACATCGTATGGCGTGTCGCTAAGCTGTTTCTTCCATATCTCAACCCTTTCGGCATCGGAGAACTTTGAGTGATAGAGCCCGATGCGGTTGCCGAATACACGTTGCAGCCTTTCTATTATCTGTTTTGTCAGGGCTATCTCAGGAAGCATGTAAAGCACTTGTTCTCCACGTTCCAGAGCTTCTGTTATGAGATGAATGTATATCTCGGTCTTTCCTGCCGATGTCACTCCATGAAGCAGTGTCACGTTCTTCCTGGCAAAACCTTCCTTAATCTCTTCAAAAGCCTTTTGCTGTGCCTTGTTGAGGCTGTTTTGAGGAACTACGGGATGCAACTCTTTGTTTAGTCTCCCAATCTCTACTTCGTATGTCTCCAGGATTCCTTTCTCCCTTAGCTGATTGTATATAACCGGTGATACTTGAGCTGTCTCAATCAGCTTGTGCCTGGATATCTCTTTAGGCTCGCCGGAGAATGGTTCTGCAATCTGTATGTATATATCAAGCAAGCGCCTTTGCCGCGGAGCACGTGAAAGCGACTGCAACAACAAGCCGATAGCTTTCTTGTCATTGCATCTTGCCGTTATGCGCACTCTCTGCTCTGTACGTGGCCTGAACTCCCCTTTAAGGCCTTGAGGAATCGCAGCTTTGTATATGTCTCCCAATGAACAGAGATAATATCTCGATATCCACTCCCAAAGCCTTGTCTGTATGCTGGTGACTATAGGGGTTTCATCGAGTAGTTCCTTTATCTCCTTTACCTCATATTCTTCAGGTTTTTTGTCATGCAGGGTTACTACAAGTGCCGTATAGCTCTTCTTGTTGCCGAGCGGAACAGTCACTCGGCAGCCTGGGAGAATCGTTCTCTCCATTTCCGCCGGTATGCTGTACGTAAATGTACCGGGCAGGGGCAAAGGCAATATGACATCGGCAAACATGCTCATGGTTTTGCGAAGTTATTAAAAAGCATCCAAACGGCAAAAAATATCCTTATAGCTCTCCTTTGAAAGGAAAAAATTATACTTTTGTAAAGTTTTACAGGTTCGGCTATAGTGTGTTATGAAAAAATCCTTGTTTCTTATGGCGGTACTGATGCTTGTTGCATGCAGCAACGAGTTTGTTGACAAGCGGATTGAGGCTTATTCAAGGGCTGCATCAAAGATTTCAGATGCAACGGCATCCGATGAACTTGTAAGAATATCATACGACCTTCATTATGAGCTGGCTGCATTGGATGCAGAACTTGGTTCGCTGGACAGTGTAGCCCGTTTGGCATCCTCCGGTGACGAGTCGTGCAAGGAGCTGATTGAAGCAATAGACGGTGCGCGCAGAAGCTTTGAAGATAAACTGTTGCAGCAGGAGATTGGTTTTTACGTATCAATGGGTAATAAGAAATAAACGATAAGGAATGAAAAAGATATTTTTTGCTTTGTTTCTGTTTCTATCTGCCATGTCGTGCAGTGAACAGAAGAGTGTGATAGAAAAGGAGATTGATGTCTATCTGGTCGGAATCGAGAGAGCGTCGGATGCAAATAATATAAAGGAACTCAAACTTGTACGTCAGGAAATAAAGGATGAAATCAAGGCTATAAAGGAGGCGAACAAAGAGGAACTGAGCGATATAAGATGGAATGCATTCATGAAAGAGCCTGAAGCTGTAAGGCAAACCGACAGTCTTATGTCTGTAATAAAGAGATATGCTGCTGTCTGCCGTGACAAAAGAAAGCAGTTCAAGATTAAATAAGTATATTAGCCGATTATGAAAAAAAGTTTCTATATAATAGCAATGTTGCTGATGTTCATCTCATGCAGCGGCAATGGCGGAAAGGTTGGCAGTGCAGCAGAAGAACCTATAGCAAAGCCTGTATATACCGATTTGGCGTATGCTATGGTGCAGAGTGCGACAGACGAGCTTGCTGCTGCAGAATCTGTGGACAAGGTTCACGAAATAGAACAGCGATTGGCTATGGATCTTGTAAATTTCTTTCTGGAGCATGAAAAAGAGATGAACGAGAATACCGATGAAGCCGAGATTTTTGTAAGCAGGCTCGACAGCATGATGGCCGGTTTCAACTCTTTGGCGGCGGAGAAGAAAGCAGCTGGTTTTGAAATAGAGCAACTCTGATTGATGTAAAGCTGTATCGTTTGATATGGAGCAATTCTTGTTGTAATCATAAATAAAAGCATCGGAGCACGCTCCGATGCTTTTATTTATGATTTTATATTCCTTAGATATTGAAAGTCGTTGCCGGTAGGGCTTTGGAATACCTTTAGCCCGAATTCCGGGAGCTTGGCAAGTATGTACTCGAAGACTTCCGACTGAAGGTTTTCGTATGGTATCCATTGAACACCGTCATAGAAAAAGTATAGTTCAAGCGGCAATCCTTGCGGTGTAGGCTGCAACTGGCGTACCATAAGAGTCATCTTCTTGTTTACAAGAGGATGTTCGGCAAGCCATCTGTCAAGCCATTCACGGAATAATGTAAGATTGGCAATCTCCTTTCTTTCCTCTTCGGCGATGAATCCTTTTTCCTTGAAATCATCCAACATCTTCTTGTCGCAGAAACAGATACTGTTCATGTCGATGCAGATAGAACGCTTTATACGTCTGCCGCCACTGTCGGTCATTCCGCGCCAGTTCTGGAAAGAATCGCTGACAAGAGCGTACGGGGGAATGGTTGTAATGGTCTTGTCCCAGTTCTGAACCTTTACGGTAGTGAGGGTTACGTCTATGACAGTTCCGTCAGCACCGTATTTGGGCATCTGTATCCAGTCGCCTGGGCGCAGCATGTCATTTGCCGATAGCTGTACTCCTGCCACAAGTCCCATTATGCTGTCCTTGAAGACGAGCATAAGCACTGCCGCCGATGCTCCTAATCCAGTGAGAAGCTTGCTGGGA
>JAEIGA010013079.1_pt1 | contig 12626 bp, 12 predicted proteins | sample 9270691 | NCBI WGS metagenome assembly JAEIGA01 (sample SAMN17057246, study PRJNA624740) | gut metagenome | biome: biome; isolation source: fecal sample | host: Bos grunniens | place: China: Xizang | collected 2019 | reverse complement strand
CGGCAATGGTTTTTGTTCCAAAATTTTAAGTTCATCACCGTTTTTACCATAGGAAATAACGGATAATCCTTTTGATATGGCAACCTCCCGCAACCGGTTAAATTCCGGAATATCGGCATTCAAAACAACGGAACCTCCCATCTTAACCAAATCCATTAATTTGATTTTTGCCTCAAAATAAGCGGCCATTGTTTTATGGTAATCCAAATGATCTTGGGTGACATTTGTGAATGCAGCCGCCTCCAACTCAACCCCATTTAAACGCTGTTGGTCCAATCCATGGCTGGAAGCTTCCATCGCAACCGCTTGGACTCCGGTACGTTGTAACAGATTTAAATTTTGGTGCAATGTACACACATCGGGTGTTGTCATAGAACCGGATTGTTTAAACACGGGAGAATCAATTCCAATTGTTCCCATACTAGCCGTTGTCACACCTAATGCATTCATAATTTGTGCGACATAGTAAACCGTAGATGTTTTTCCGTTTGTGCCGGTAACGGCTACCTTTTTCACCCCTTGAGACACATATAAAATTTGAGCCATACGCGCCATTATTTCTCGGACATTCGGCACAACAAAAACAGGAACGGAGGCAGAGACACTTTGTTCCGATACAACCGCAACACACCCATTTTGAATGGCCTGCGGAATAAAATTTATCCCATCTTGCGCTTGACCTTTCACGGCACAAAATATGTTACCGGCTTTAATCGTTGCCGAATTACAGGATATACCCGTAATTTCCATATCCTCTCCGTGATAATCCAGCCCCGTCCGTTTTGTTAATTCGCTTAACATCATCTTTTTTTCTTTTTCGCCTCTGTTGAAATATCTATTGATTTTTGTACATACGCCGGTAATTTATATTCCGTCACGGGCTGAACCCCTAAATGCGGAGCAATTCCCGCAATAATGTCCAACGCCACCGGTTTGGCATTCCATCCGGCCGTATTAAAATTCCACGTTTCTTTTATTCGTTTGGGATCTTCCAACACCACCAACACAGCGTATTTAGGCGCCGTCATCGGAAAAACACCCACAAAAGTTGTTCTGGATTTACCCTCAACATACTTGCCGTTTTCAATCAAATTAGCCGTTCCCGTCTTACCGCCGACGGCATATTTTGTTACCGGATGATTTTTTTTCAAATCCCAATTCACCACAGCCCACATCATCGGCCACATTTGTTCACTTGTTTTTTGGGAAATCACCTGAATTTCCGTTTTTCCTTTATTACCGTCTTTTAAAAAAGTCGGCACACGATAATATCCTCCGTTTACCAAAGCAGAAACACCGGCAATTAAGTGCAACGGGGAAACAGATAATCCATAGCCAAATGCCACATTAGCAGAGGTAATATCCGCCCATTTTTTATCTTTCGGAGGCATTAAAACACCGGCTCGTTCCGGCAGAGCAATGGGTAACGCCTTATAAAAACCGAAACGAGATAAAAATTCTTGTTGTTTTTTATATCCGGACTTTTGAGCAATTTGCACCGTACCGATATTGGAAGAATGCATCAACACCTCCGGTACCATCAAAGGACGTTCTTGGCCACGATAATCGGTAATGCGTTTGCGGCCGATTTTTATCGGTTCCGATGTATCAAACGTATCCCACGGCGTAATATCTTTGTATTCTAAAGCCATTGCCGTATTAAATAATTTAAAAACAGACCCAAATTCATAAACCCCCAACGAGGCTTTATTAAATTGTTGTTGAGGGGTAAGCTTTAACGACAAATTCGGTGTATAGTCCGGCAAAGAGACCATTGCCAAAACTTCCGCCGTATTAACATCCATAACGATGGCAGCGCCACCGACTGCTTTAAATTTTTCTATTCCCTTTTCGAGAGCCGTCCGAGCCGTTTCTTGCACCGACATATCAACGGACAAAATAATATCTTGTTCTTTTAATGCTGTATTATACGCTTTTTCCAATCCGGCAACACCATTGCCGTCAATATCTACAGAACCGACCAAATGAGAAAACAAATTACGTTGTGGATAAACCCGTTTTTCCCCGGGTGTTTCGGATAAAAAATAATACCCGAGCCAATTAACGGCATTACGTTCTGCCGGTGTTAAATTCCGCTTAATATACCGAAAGGTTCCGCCACTGTTCAATTTATGCAATACCTCTTCATAAGACAAATCGGGTAATGCCTTTACAATATTGGCCGCAATTTCTTTTTTATCTCCTTTAACCATAGCCGGATTAACAGATAAATCAACGGTTGGAACGCTGGTTGCCAAAAGAGTGCCGTGACGACCCATGATATTTTTGCGTTCTAATTCAAAATCCGCTTTTAACACGCTGGGTATAAATTGACGCGGTTCATAATTCATAACCGTCAGATAGAACAAACGCGCAACGATGACAGAAAAACAAACAGACATTACCCCTAAAATAAAACAGATACGACCGCGCGCTTTTTTGAGAGCCACCATTGTCGCCCCGTCTAAACAACGATACTTATCCAATGCCGTTTGTTCAATTTCCTGACCGGGATAATAAAATGTTTCTTTTCGTTTAAACATTACCGGTGCTCCTGTTGATGCGTCGTATCGGATGTATTTTTTAACAGCGGAACTTGGTCGGCTTCAATAATCTGAGCCGCCCCAATTCGTTTATAATTTGTTTGTTCCGCAACCAGCGCCCTTAATCGTTCCGGATCATTTAAAGAGGCCCAATCCCCTTTCAACATGTGAATTTCACGTTTATCAAAAGCTATTTGACGATGTAACCGATAGAGTTGTTCTTCTTTTTCAATAACTTGATATTTCAACATAAACATTCCGACACCAGATGCTATAGCAATCACAAAACACAATAAGTTAACCCCCCACCGTTTCATCCACCCTCCTTCGTTCTGAGAGCTGCCCGCAATTTAGCCGAATGAGCGCGCGGATTTAGAGCCAATTCCGCTTCATCTGCAACAATCGGCTTTTTTGTAATTATTTGAAACAGTATCGGTTGACTTATCTTTTGAGGGGCATGCCGATTTTCATTCGGCCCCCGTCCGGAATGATACATCATAAAATTTTTAACTATTCTGTCTTCTAACGAATGAAAAGACACAACAACCAAACGTCCGTTCGGTTTCAATAACTTTAAAGACGCCGTCAATGCCCGTTCCAACTCGCCCAATTCATCATTAACAAAAATCCGAAGCGCCTGAAACGTTCGCATGGCTGAATCCGATCCGTCTTTCGGACGGGGCATAACTTGATGGACAATATTGGCCAGTTGACCGGTTGTAGCTATTTCCTCTTGAGACCGCGCCCGCACAATAGCCGCCGCAATTCGGCGAGAAGCACGCTCTTCCCCATACCGAAACAAAATATCTGCCAGCTCTTTTTCCTTAAATGTATTAACAACATCTTTAGCAGACAAGCCGGATTGAGCCATACGCATATCCAACGGTCCGTCAAACCGGAACGAAAACCCCCGTTGAGGTTCATCTATTTGCATGGAGGATACGCCAATATCCAAGACAATCCCATCCACCGGCTCCGTGATATGATTAGCCATATTTCCAAAACAATCTTGAATAAAACGAAATCGCCCATTAAAATCTTGTTCTGTTTTTTGAGCCGTACTAACTGCACTCGGATCTCGGTCAAATCCGATAACCTCGTTCTCTTCAGAAGCATTTAAAATCGCCCGTGTATAGCCGCCGGCCCCAAATGTACCGTCAATATAAACGCCGTTTTTTCCTTGCAATAAGGTATTCAAAACAGGTTGCAATAAAACCGGAATATGCGGACAAGTTTCCATAAGACGCACCTTCTACTGAAACAGGCATAAAGCCTTAAAAAAACATATAAAAAAATATATCAAAATAAAGTTAATAAATTATTAACAAGCATTTGTTCCAAATCGGAAAAAAAACAAAGAAACAGCCAAGCTATTTCATGACTTTGTATGTTTTTGTTTTGGGCGAATACTTAAATGTTTCAGTCCCATAAATATCCCACTTAACCGTTATCATATCATCGCTCTGATTAAGCACCGTGGCACAATTTCCGCCGGAAATACGGCACAGTCTGTGTTCAGACACTTTAACGATACCAGACCAATGGGGATGTTCAAAATGGAATACTTTTTCCGTCGGGTTAATGAATTCATAAAGACCTTTTTCCCCTAAAATAAATCTTTCCGTCCCATACCTATCCCATTTAATCGTTAATATGTCATCAACAATTTTATATGTTCCAAAATCTTTACTTTGGTGTCGTTTTAACCGATTACCCTCTTTTAGCTCTAAAAAATCGGACCATGCGGAATGATTGGCAAAAATTTTATTCGGAATATCCGGCAAACACTTTTGATTGTAATACTTGTCAATAACCCGCATATCAATTTTTTCAGGCGTTTTTGGTTCTTGTAAGATATTTTTCAAGATATGACATTGTTCCAAAATTGTTTCGGACCACTGAGGGCGAATTCCTTTCAGTGTTTCAAAACGGTCAAAAACACGCCGTTTAACTTCCAGTGTATTTTCCAGATATTTGACTGAAGATGTTGCCGATCCCGGCGTTTTGCGAATTTTTATCATATATTCATCCGTTTTTATAAGTTGTCCGCCGGCAAAAATAATTTGCAACCAATAATCGTAATCTTCCCCCACCATCAAAGATGGGTCATACCATATATTATTATCAACAACAAAAGAGCGCCGAACCATTGCGCCGGAATTACCAAACAAATTACCAAAAAACAAAATGACCGGAAATTTTTCCAAAGAAGTTAAAGAATACTCTTTAGCATTCTCCTTAACAGGGAGGTCAGCAAAAATCGGGGCTTGTTTTCCATTTACCGCCGTAACAGACGGATAATCAGTCATTATTTGAACTTGCGTTTCTAATTTTGTCGGGACGGCAACATCATCCGAATCCATAATAGACAAGTACTTACCTCTTGCCGCCCTCTGTGCTGTATTTCTGGCGCAACCGACACCACAATTTTGTTCGTGTACGATTATCTTGATACGATTGTCTTTTTCGGCATACTGTCTAACAACCTCTAAAGTATTATCCGTAGAGCCATCATCAACGATAATAAATTCAAAATCCTTAAATGATTGATTTAAAATGGACTCAATCGCTTCTCCTACCAATTTTTCACGATTGTAAACCGGCATCACAACCGACACCGTTGGCGGAAAAAGAAAATACCCTCCATACCCTATCAGAAAGCTCATCAAAAAGATACTGATTTTTAAAAAGAGTTTTGTATGCTTCCTGTTAGTCATGCTGGAGGATATTTTCCGTTGTTATTAATTTATCCGACGATTTCGTTACCGCTAAACCATTGGGCGATTTCGATTTTAGCCGTTTCTTCAGCGTCAGAACCATGTACGGAATTTTCACCGATACTTAAGGCGAATTCCTTACGAATTGTACCTTCCGCAGCATTAGCCGGATTAGTAGCCCCCATCACTTCACGATATTTGGTGATGGCGTTCTCTCCCTCCAATACTTGAACAACCACAGGAGCGGAAGTCATAAAGGAAACTAACTCATCAAAAAAAGGCTTTCCGGCATGAACACTATAAAATGTTTCGGCTTGTTTTTTGGTCATATGAACCCGTTTTTGAGCCACGATACGCAATCCGGCAGCTTCAATTTTTGCATTAATTGCCCCCGTTAAATTACGATTTGTGGCATCTGGTTTAATAATTGAAAAAGTTCTTTGAATTGACATTGTTTTCTCCATATTTTAAAAGTTAAACATAGTGCCATCCTATCTTTTTCAAACCGTCTTGTCAAGACCAATCCCCTCTTTATCAATACAAAACAGCCAAATCCTCACAGATTCGGCTGATAACAGATAAAATTAAAAAAATTAAGCGGTGCGTTTTTTCAATGCTTCGGCAATAATCATCCAAATAGCGGATAGGCCGACCAAAATATAAATAATGCGTGCCAATACCCCGGCTCCGAATAAGACCGCAACCAAATCTAAATTAAATAAACCGACCAATCCCCAGTTTAATCCGCCAATCAACAACAATATCATGGCAATAATAGAAATAACTTTCATTTTGTCCCCCTTTTCATGAATTATGTTCTAAACACCTTTGATATAGGAAGGCCTCATTCATCTCTCAAGTCGGTTACCTCAATAAAGTCAAAAAACTAGACTTTTTTATCATCAAAAACGATCCGAACGGATTTTTGATAAACATGGGCCAACAACAACAGTATTTCCATTGAAACGGCATTATAACGCCCCGCTTCATAGTCATGAATATCGGCAGCCGATACGCCCCATCCAACCATTTTAGAAACCTGATAAGCGGTCAATTCATTATCCTCACGCAATTGCAACAACTGCCGACCCAAATTTTTGCGAAACGGAATAACTAACTGATTATAAATTTGATTAACATCTAAATACGTCTGTTTCATATTTATTTCCCCCTAAAAAAAATAAAAAACATCCGTCCCCTTGAGGGACGGAGCTTGAAAATCTGTTAAATGAAGTAAAACAGCTCTGCTTATTTTGTGGACCACACATTATTGAGCAGACTTCCGCCCCATTGGGCGTTCATTCATTTAATTAGAGTTTCAAGGCTCTACAAAGCAACTCACTTTGTACGAATGACTATACACAAAAACGACTGTCATGTAAAGAAAAAAATATACCGCCCGAAATAAGGCGGTATTTACATCATATTAAGCCCGATCAATATAAGCTTGCACCAAGGCATCTGTATCATTTAATTGACGCGATAATTGTTCCGCCAACAACACATTTTTATTACCGGATGAGTATACCTTTAAGTATGGGCCCAAACCACTTAAATCAACATCCAAAATCACCGATTCATGGATAGCCGGTCGACTGACCAAAATCGCATACTTGCGGTCGGCAAATTCTTTCCCCAAAATAAAGTTCATTTCTCGAGGCGTCAAATTCCAAGTGGCATAATCAGATGGGTTTGCCTGCGGGTTTCTAAAGAAAATAACCGTTTGACATTGACCGCGAATAACATCACCCAATCCATTATCATCCAAAAACCGCGGTTGTTGGAAAGCACACAAGAAAGCTTGACGTTTTTTACGTCCTTCCCGAAGCCCGACGATAAATTGCTCTTTAAACATGGGATGCTCTAACATCGGAGCTGTTTCGTCAATCATCACCAAACTTGGCGTACCCATCGCCGATGCTTGAACGTGAATACGGTGCATAATATAGCTGATAACAGCCGGAGCCAGAGTGGCATCCGAAAAAATGTTCGTAAAGTCAAACGCCATATAGCGCGATCCGCCCAAATCCAAATTATCGGTCGGTGAGTTAAAAATACGCCCATATTGATCATCATTTACCCAACGTTGTAACTCGCTCCGCATGGCGGAATTCGGAGCAAAACATGATTTATACAAATTTTTCAACAGCCGTTCTTGTGGTCGTAAATATTCAAACGCCGTCACAACCGCACGGGCGATTTCTTGCTCACTCATCGCATCGGTACAGCCGGTGATATCTCTGAGCCACGTACGCAAAAACATTCTGTTATCCGATGTATCGGGTACGGCAAAAGGATTCAAGGTAACAGCCCCTTCTCCACCATCAAAGCGAATATATGGCGCCCCCTGCATTAAAGCAAAAACCTTTGCACCGTTATTACGATCAAAAAAGTATGTATGCAAATCGGGAATACGCAAAGATTGGCCGGCCATAAACGAGAAAAAGGTTGTTTTACCTTGACCGGTCGGACCAATTAAAGCGGTATGAGCCACCGCATAAGGTTCTTCGGATACATGGAATTGGAAAGCGTAAGCCGTGCCCGTAATTGTTCTGAAATACGACAAAGGAACAGGACCCCAATCGGATTTTTGTCGTCCTTCGGCCGTTTTATCAATACAGACAGCACATGCCACAACGCGTGACAAATACATAAATGTCCGCGGATAAACTTCGTAGGTCGGAAATTGAGCGAAAAACGTTGCTTGAGCCGACCATCCGTCACGGACCGGTGTGACGTTATGTAACCGGCAAATTTTTTCCACTTCTTCCTGACCAAAATCCAGCTCTTCTTTAGAATTACCGAAAATGAACACACTCATAGCATATTCATTTAAGGTTTGTCCGTCCGCATCGGATTGGTCCATCCATTCAAGAGCCGTATTGTATTGTTCCATAACGTTTTGAGAAAAGGTCGTCAGATAAGCCATCCGTCGTTGTTGCATCAACAAAAAGTTTGCCTTCACATGCGGAATGGCTTTAATATTATGACAAACGGTTATTTCGCAATCAATGCTTAAGATATCGGCAACCATTTGCTCATCCATATAATCACCGGGTTTACGAATTCCCATACAAATTGCCATTTTTTCATTTTCACCGGAAAAGAATTTAATAATCCCTTCATCTTTCGTAAAATGAATATAATCAGAGGTCAATAACGCATTTAAATATTCCCCTTGTTCCCCATGAATAACGGGTTTAGGATTTGACAGAGGACTGAGCAATTGCGCAAACAACCAAAACGGGCTTTTATCTTGATGTTTGTGCGGTGTTTTTTCGGAAATCAAAACCGGACTATACATATCCAAAATAGTCAAAAGAGAGTTAGTGGCCTGTTGCAAATCTTTCATGGCCGTTTTTCGGTCGTTGATAGATAAAACAATGTAATGTTTATTACGAAAAACACGATGCAAACTGCTGATCCACATAGAAGAAATAGTTTGCAACATCTTATCGTCTTTATACATATGTTCTTCCGTCAACGGAATTTTTTCACGAATAGTAATAACCCGCGAAACAATTTCCAATTCAGCCATCGAGTCTACCCACCGTTTTTTTGCTTCGGCCAACTCAATCCGCTCCTCCGGCAACATTAACGTCGTATCAGCCCCTTTTAATTCAAACACACGAGCCAAAGACCCATTACGCAAGTGAATTGTGGCGCCGTCTTCATCCAACTTTGAAAAGGGCAAAAAATCGGAAACACGCGTTTCTTTTGGTCGTGGCAAGATGATATCTCCCAACCGCGTAACAAACACAGCTATAATTAACATAGCCGCCCCAATACCGAACACGGCAACGACGGTTGACAGAGAAGTTGCTCCCTGCGCCAAAACGTCAAAAACACCCATTCCTACATCATTCATTTTAAATCCTCATCATGGAGCTAACTTATTTCCGCGTGAATAATATATATTTTTACTGGGCGTCATCATCGGCCCAGAGGCTTTCATCATATTAGATAAGTGCGGTTCTTTTACCCCGTAAATAATAATCACTAAGTGAGCCAAACCTATCGTAGCAATAAAAAAAATCGGGTTATGATGTGTGGCAATCCACATACACAAGAAAACGGATTGAACGGTAATATTTGCAATGGACGGCACCATAGGCGCCCAAAAAACTTTCGGCGGCATTGCAACGGCTTTTAAAATCGGTTCATGCATCCCATTCTCCCGCTAAACGGTTATTATTCGGATTTATTATACGCATATATCGGTTAACAATAACTTAACACGAAAAAACTTTTAAAACAAGCTCTTTTTCAAAAATTTCTTATTGCTTTTCAACAATAATATCCATCCCCTATTCTTTAACCCTTTCTTGATGTTGTGACAGATTAATATCTGCTTTGGCCCGACTGACACGGACAGGATTATGTTCAGACACCGATTTAGCCGGAATACCGTTTTTTTCAGAAGAATGGGAATATTCTCCGACACCGATAAAAAACAATGCCACCAGCGCTCCGGCAGATGAAACCGTCAAAGCACATCGTTTAAATCCCCATAAAAAAGTATGAGGAGCATCATAATTTTTCCATTCTTTACTGTGCATATATTCTTTCACACGATAAGATCCGTCATCATTCAGAACAACATCATCAACCCACATTGTATCTTTTAGTGCATACCCACGATAACTATACAAAGAACACCACGTTCCTTTATCATGTCCCACTTTAATATATTTGGGTTGTTTGGGATTGATATCATAAGAAGCAGCCCTCTTTTCTATTGTACGACCAGTTATTGAACGAATATTAAATGTTCCGTCCGCATTTTCGGATATATTAAAATATTTTGATTTCATATTGATTTTTTTGATAAACGTAAAAAACGTCTAAAGATCAAACCTCGTTATTGGTTAATAAGTATGGCAATTATACTTTTTTTTAAATATCACGTCAAGTCTTTTTGATATATCCCGAATACCCCCGTAAAAACAACCTCTTGAGCACCGAGATGATATGTTTCATGATATCAATGATAGTACGATAAACACTTATAGGCAACGGCTTCAATTTTTGCATCATTATCATCGTTTGTTTCGACTTGCGTCACCTTCAAATAATCCGCCCCGATTTTGGCAGCTTGTTTTCTGGCTTTTTTCAACGCAACATTGGAATTCCAGCTGTATGGCGTATTAATCAAAGCAATTTCTTCATAATCACAGTCAGGTTCTTCCTTAAAAACAACTTTAACCTCCTCAGGGGTAATCGGTGCGTATGACTTAGCCACCATAATATGAGTTGAGGCACATCCGCCCATTAGCAATAAACACATAAACAAAAGACGCTTCATTGTTTTCTCCTTAATTTTTGTTAAAGTATATCGGCTTTTATATGTTATTTCAAGCATTTTATGCCGCTATTTTTAAATCTGCCGTATTTTCCCATGACAAAACCGGTATTTCGTCCGGCACCGACAGGTGGGCTTTTGCAAACAGCGTTATCGGACGGCCGTTATTCAAACACTCACCATGTCCGACCGGCACACCGGAAAAAACGGGGATGTTAGGCGGAATGGTCCCAATAAATTGTTCTGCTGTTTGAAGAGGTGTATCTTGCGACAGAATAAAAGCAACCTGCCGAGAATCCCCCGAAGCCCATTTTAAACAAGCCGTTAAATCTGAAGCTCTGTCTAATTCAGACACAATAAAACAGGTTTGGTGTCGTTTTGTTACAACAAAAGACGGATGAACTTGTTCCGGTAAAATATATCCCGATAAGTTTTGGACGGCTCTGGCGGCAACATTCAACGGTTTCAGGGCGCAAGCTCCGGCAGTATCTTGATGTACATCTTCCAACAAAGCATTTAATCCGCGAGAATAATAAACCGGTGTACACACACCTAAACACCCCAAATATGATTGCAAATGTACAGCATCATCAAATCCATATACCTTTAATGTTTCCGCCCGTTTAGGCAACATGCCGAACTTATCCGTCAATCGTCTTAATTCATCAACAACGGAAAAACTTCCCATGCCGTCACTTAAATACACGGCATTATATTTAAATCCTTTTTTATTTTTGGCACAAATCGCTTCAAATATCATTGCTGCCCGTTGTTTCGGTGAATGCGTATATTCAAATCCGTCTGCATCATAACGCCACTTGCCACAAAAAATATTATCATCATACGGCAGTATCAAGGCAACCCGTTTACTTTGAGCCCAAAAAAATAATCGTTTTTTTTCGACGTCGTCCGAATACTGTTCCAACGGTGGTTTGGCAACGCTACACGAAGACGGAATCACCACCAGATGAGAGGTACACTCTTTTGAATAAAAAAAAGTATGTAAAAACACCGGTTGTTTCATGCTCCCCCCTGCTAAAAAAAACAAACCCTCTGTTTTATGAAGAAGACACTCTTAAAAAGCAAATAAAAAAATCAAATATAATACGATAGTATACAACGCCTTAACTGTTATCATACATCAGTCAGAAAAATATCATATTTCCCTCTTGCCTTGATGGTTAATTTATGCCACAATATGAAAAACTTAAGGAACACGCCATGGAAATTCATGAATATCAAGTTAAAAAGCTGTTTAAAAAGCAAGGACTCCCCATCTTAAAAGGGGGGGTTGCCTATACTCCCGAAGAGGCCGTTCGCGTCGCCGAATCCGTTGGCGGAACACAATGGGCTATTAAAGCTCAAATTCACGACAACAATCGATTTAAAGGTTTTTTTGTAGAAGACGATGCCGGCTCCGGCAGTGGTTTTCGGTATGCTCAAACGTTACAGGAAGTTCAACAATTTTCTCAACAAATGTTGGGAAAAACCCTGATTACACCAACCACTCATCATCGTGGGCATGAGGTAAAAAAGGTTTATATTGAAGAAGTTGTCGATATAAAAGAACAATTTCAAATTTCCTTAAGAATTGATGAAAACACTCAGCAACGTGTTTTGATTTTGATGCGACAAAACGGCCCACTAAAACGTTATGAACTAACCAACAAAGGGATTACCTCATTTCTGCTCCATCGTATGACAAATCGGATGAAATTATCCGGCAAAAGCGCGTCTCAGTTATCGTCTATCATTCGTCAACTGTATGATTTATTTGAACAATACAAGGCACGCGCCGTGGAATTAACCCCCTTAATTTTAACAAAATCAGATACCTTAACCATATTGGATGGACGGATTGTATTTGACGGAGATGCTCTGTTCGCCTATCCGGATATTTTTGCATTAAAAGAAATTGATACCGGAACCGAACGTGAACATTCGGCACAGCAAAATAATTTTAAATACACCAAATTAAGCGGGAATATTGCCTGTATAGTGAACGGCACCGGCTTAGGTATGGCTACCGTTGATTTAATTACAGACAAAGGAGGTACCGTTTCG
>JAEIGA010013078.1_pt1 | contig 12626 bp, 14 predicted proteins | sample 9270691 | NCBI WGS metagenome assembly JAEIGA01 (sample SAMN17057246, study PRJNA624740) | gut metagenome | biome: biome; isolation source: fecal sample | host: Bos grunniens | place: China: Xizang | collected 2019 | reverse complement strand
GGTATATCTCTGTTGCACTTGTCCTGGGGTCACCCCCGGCGGGCGTTACCCGTTATCCTTGCCCTGTGGAGCCCGGACTTTCCTCATCTGGGATCTTTCGATGCCCATCCGCGGCTGTCCGACCTGGTCGTAAAAATATTGTACTTCATTCAAAGCCGATTGTCAAATGTCTTGCAAAATCTTTTTGAAGCGGGTATAATATATTAGAAAAACTTTAATTGGATTCACCTTGAAATGAGGAATGTTTTATGAATTCTGCATTTGAAAAATATTTTACCTCTTTGAGAGGGAAAAAAATCGCCGTATTTGGACTTGGTGTCAGCAATCGTCCGTTGGTGCGGTTGTTGCTGGAGTTCGGCTGCGATGTGGTGGGCTGTGACCGGACATCCCGGGAAAAGATCGATGATGAGGTACTGGAGCTGGAGCAAAGCGGCTGCAAGCTGAGCCTTGGAGAGTGCTACCTGGATGGCTTGGAGGCGGATCTGGTGTTCCGCACGCCCGGTATGCATCCCGGCAATCCTGCTTTGGAAAAGCTTCGGGCAATGGGTGCACAGGTTACCAGTGAAATGGAGGTTTTCTTCGAGGTTTGTCCCTGCCGGATCCTGGCTGTGACTGGCTCTGATGGAAAAACTACCACCACCACTCTGATCTCTGAGATGCTGAAGGCTGCGGGATATACCGTTTGGCTGGGCGGAAATATTGGAACGCCCCTGCTGCCTCTGGTGCGGCAGATGCAGGAATCGGATTTTGCAGTGGTAGAGCTTAGCTCCTTCCAGCTTATGGATATGCGCCGCAGTCCCTCGGTTGCGGTGGTGACCAATCTGGCACCCAATCACTTGGATGTCCACAAGGATATGGACGAGTACGTAGAAGCTAAAAAGAATATTTTCCGCTTCCAGGGGGCAGGGGATAAGCTGATCCTCAATGCTGACAATGCGATCACCGATTCCTTCACCGGCAATGGAACCACCCGCCGTTTCTCCCGCCGAAGCAGGACCGACGGTACCTGGGTGCAGGACGGTGTGATTTACTGCGGTGACCGTGTGGTGCTGAATACCGCCGACATCCTGATTCCGGGTGTGCACAACATCGAAAATTACATGGCAGCCATTCTGGCAGTGGAAGGTCTGGTGGACGATGAAGTGATCCGCCGGGTGGCCAAGACCTTTGGCGGCGTAGAGCACCGCATTGAGCTGGTGCGGATCAAGGATGGTGTTCGCTTCTACAACGATTCCATTGCTTCTTCTCCCAGCCGTACCATTGCGGGACTGCGGAGCTTTGAGCAGAAGGTGATCCTCATTGCAGGTGGCTATGACAAGCATATTCCTTATGATGTTATGGGTCCTGAAGTCTGCGCCCATGTGAAAAAGCTGTTCCTGGGTGGTGCTACCGGCCCGCAGATCCGTGCGGCAGTGGAAAATTCTCCGGAATACGTTCCCGGATATCCTGAAATTGTGGACTGTGCTGATTTTGAGGCGGCTGTTCGTGCAGCCGCGGCATCTGCCCGGGAGGGGGATGTGGTGCTGATGAGCCCTGCCAGCGCAGCCTTTGACCAATTTAAGAATTTTATGGTTCGTGGTGAATTTTACAAGAAAATTGTGCGGGAGTTATAATTATGGACATTTCCAATCTGACCAGGCAGGGGAGAAAGCTTTTGAAGCTGAAATACTGTGGCGCGGTGATCGTTGCCGCCGGAAATGCCTCCCGTATGGGCGGTATTGACAAGGTCATGGCACAGCTTCATGGGGAGCCGATGATTCTGCGCACGGTGCGCACCTTCTGCCAATGTGATGCCATTAAAGAAATCGTCATTGTTACCCGTCCGGACCTGATCCTGCCCATTTCCAATCTGTGCAGCGGAATGGAGAAGGTGATTGGGGTGGTGGCCGGTGGTGCCAGCCGGCAGGAATCTGTGAGCCTGGGACTGAATGCGCTGTCAAAGAACGTTAAGCTGGCGGCAATTCAGGATGGAGCAAGACCTCTGGTGACCTGGCAGCTCATTGACCGGGTGGTTCGTGCCGCCAATACCTATGGTGCGGCTGCACCTGCGATTCCGGTGAAGGATACTATCAAAGTGGTAAACGGCGGCATTGTGAAGGAAACCCCTGACCGCAAAACCCTTCAGGCAGTACAAACTCCCCAGGTTTTTGATTTTGATCTGCTTCGTGGCGCTCTCAAAAAGGCAAAGGAGGATGGCGCTGAGGTCACCGACGATTGCTCCGCAGTGGAGCGGCTGGGCATGAGCATCAAGATCGTAGAGGGAGATGAGCGGAACCTGAAGGTCACCACCCCCCTGGATTTGAAGATCGCTGAACTGCTGCTGGAGGAAGAAGCATGAGAATTGGACATGGATATGACGTACACCGGTTGGTTCCCGGACGGGACCTGATCCTTGGTGGCGTGAAGATCGAATATGAGTTGGGTCTGGATGGACATTCCGATGCGGATGTTCTGCTCCATGCGGTGTCGGATGCCTTGCTGGGAGCAGCAGGTTTGGGAGATATCGGCAAGCATTTCCCGGATACGGATCCCAAGTACAAGGGCGCGGATTCCCTGAAGCTTCTGGAAGTGGTTGGGCAGAGGGTAATGGCAAAGGGTTATCGCATCAGTAACATTGATGTGACGATGATCGCACAGCGCCCTAAGCTGCGTCCTCATATTCCCCGTATGGAGGAAAATATCGCATCCGTACTGGGAATTGACCCGGACCGGGTGAATGTGAAAGCAACCACAGAGGAAAAACTCGGCTTCACAGGCGATGGCAGCGGTATGGCGTGCCATGCGGTGTGTTTGCTGGAAGAATAAATTTAACGGTGTGTCGTGCTATGATGATGTGCGGCACACCGTTTTCCTTTAGATGACGAAATAATCCCCATACCGCACCCAAAGAGCATCTTTGCATAGACTGGTGCAGGAGGGGTCGATATGTCATATTTTATCACATTACGTTCGGTGACTTACGCCCAACGGGGAGAACGGGCCCTGCGGCAGGCGGGGATCTGGTGTGAATTGCAGCGCACACCCCGCTGGATGGAGGAAAAGGGCTGTGGATACAGTCTGGTGGTGCGTCATCCGGGAAATGCCCTGGAGGTGTTGCGGCAAAAGCAGGTGCCATACCGAAAGGTTTACCGAAGGGGAGATGACGGAACCATGGAGGAGGTAGTGGGATGATCTATCTGGATCATGGTGCTACCTCCTTTCCAAAGCCGGAATGCGTGGCAAAGGCAGTGAACCGGGCGCTCTTTACCTGCGCCAATCCGGGGCGGGGTGGACATTGCGCCTCAATGGCGGCGGCAAAGGCGGTATATTCCTGCCGGGAGCGGGCGGGGCAGCTTTTTGGCTGCCAGCCCGAGCAGGTGGTATTCACTTCTAATTGTACCCATGGATTAAACATTGCCATTGGAAGCCTTGTAAAGCCCGGGGACAAGGTGGTAGTATCCGGTTTCGAGCATAACGCGGTGGTTCGCCCCCTTTATGGACTGGGGGCGAAGATGATCGTTGCTGGACGGCGGCTGTTTGATCCGGATGATACGCTGGAGCGATTTGAAAGCGCTCTGAAAAAGGGGGCAGATGCGGCGGTGTTCACGCATGTATCCAATGTTTTTGGATATATTTTGCCGGTGGAGGAGCTGGCAGCTTTGTGCAGGCATTATGGGGTTCCGTTTGTTGTGGATGCTGCCCAATCCGCAGGTGCATTGGATGTGAACCTGGAGCGGTGGGGTGCGGATTTTGTCGCAATGCCCGGACACAAAGGTATTTTGGGGCCGATGGGCACGGGCTTGCTGCTGTGCGGTGGGACGGCAGAGCCTCTGCTGCGGGGCGGAACAGGTGGTGATTCGCTTTCCCGGGAAATGCCGGAATATTTGCCGGATCGGTTGGAAGCGGGTACGGTGAATGTGCCGGGGATTGCGGGACTTGGGGCTGCTTTGGGATATTTGCAGGAGATCGGAATTAGCTCTGTGGGCGAACGGGAGCGAAAAATGGCACAGGAATGTGGGAAAAGCCTGGAAAAAATGGGATTTATCGTATTTACAGGCGAAAATCAGGGAGGGACAGTTTCTTTTCTGCCCAAAGGCGACGGAGAGGAACTGGCAAAGCTGTTGGCAGAGCAAGGGATCGCTGTCCGGGCGGGACTTCATTGCGCTCCACTGGCACACGAAAGTGCCGGGACATTGAAAACGGGAACGGTTCGTGTCAGCTTTGGTCACGATGCCTCCCAGAACCAGCTCCGATGTCTGCTTCGGTGCCTGAGAAGCCTTGAGTTGTAAAATTTTTGCGAATAACTATTGCCTTTGGAGGATCCATCCGCTATAATAGATTAGATAATAGGGTAGTTGTCCCCATAGGCGTATTTGATTGCACTACAAAAGAAATGAGGTTGGAGCGAATATGGAATATATCAATACCTTTGTCCAGCAGATCGCAAATATGCGCTGGTCAGATTATTTGGATATCATTCTGGTGGCTTGTCTGTTTTATGCGCTGATCCCTATGATCCGCTCCACCGGAGCCATGCGGATCGCCAAGGTAGTCGTAGGCATCCTGGTTATTGCGTGGCTTGCTGTGGTGCTGGAGCTGTATACCCTGAGCTGGCTGCTGCGACAGCTTCTGGGCGTTGGACTGATTGCCATTGTGGTTCTGTTCCAGCCTGAACTTCGCCGCATGATGGACCATTTGAGCAACGTAAAGCTCCATAGCTTGTTTGGTGTGGAAAAAACCAATCAGGAAATGGGTAACGTTATCAGCCAGACGGTGATGGCCTGTGACGTGATGAGCCGGGAACGGGTTGGCGCGCTGATCGTGTTTGCCCGCAATATGATGCTGGATGACTATGTGAAAACCGGTACCTTCATCGATGCCCAGGTCTCCGAACAGCTTCTGCGGAATATTTTCTTCCCAAAAGCAGCGCTCCATGATGGCGCTATGATCATTCGTGACTGCCGTGTAACAGCGGCGGGCTGTGTATTGCCGCTGTCCGACAGCAAACGGCTCAGTCCGGATCTTGGAACCCGGCACCGTGCCGGTGTGGGTATGAGTGAGGTCAGTGATGCCGTGGTGGTGATCGTTTCGGAGGAAACCGGTGCCATTTCTGTGGCTGTGGGCGGTATGCTCAAGCGGCATTTGGCACCTCAGACCCTGGAACGGCTGCTGCGCCATGAGCTGTGCCCGGATGAACCCGGCAAGGAAGAAAACCCCGTGCTCCGCCTACGGCAGAAGCTCCAATCCAAAACAAAGGGGGGTGGCAAAAATGAAAAATAAAATCGCCACCTTTGCGCTGGCACTGTTGATCTCCTTTGGTCTGTGGTGCTATGTCATTACTGTGGATAATCCGGAGTTTGAAAAGACTTACTATGACATCCCTGTGTATTTCCAGAATGAAACAGCCCTGACCAACCGTGGACTGATGATCATTTCGGAAACCACCCCCAAGATAACACTGCGGCTCAAGGGCAATCGCAGCGATTTGAATAATTTGAACGAATCCAATATCAATATCATTGCTGATCTGTCCCGGATCTACGATACCGGAACTCAGAGCCTTGGTTACTCTATCTCCTATCCCGGCAATGTGCCCGAAAGTGCCATTACCGTTATGGACAAGAGTTTGGAAAACATCTCTCTGGTGGTGGAGCGCCGGTTGGACAAGACTGTGGAAGTGGTGCCTGTCTATGAAGGTGCCGTGCCCGAAGGCTTCCTGGCCGACAAGGCAAACGCTGTGATGGATTATCCCACCATTACGGTCACCGGTCCTGCTTCCGTGGTGAACCGGATCGATCACGCCCGCATTTATGTGGACATCGAGGGTCAGACCACCACCTTGGACGAAAGCTATGTATTCACCCTTTGCGATGAGGATGGCGCATCCGTGGATGTGCCCAACGTGAATCTTCTGGTAGCGCAGCCTGCCCAGGTGAATCTGGTGCTCCCTGTTCAACAGGTGAAGGAGCTGAAGCTGGCTCTGGATGTGATCTATGGCGGTGGTGTTACCGCAGAAAACTCCAGCATTGAGATGGATCCCCAGGTGATCCTGGTGTCCGGCAGTGCCGAAAGTCTGGCAGAGCTGGGCGACACCTTTGTGGTGGGCACGGTAGACCTGAGCAAGCAGCATATTGATCTGGTGCAGACCTTTGAGATCGTGCTGCCTGCCGGCGTGACCAATCGCACCATGGTGGGTGTTGACAATATCGTGACAGCCACCATCAGTTTCCCGGATCTGAAAACCGCTACCTATACAGTGACCAATATCCAGGCTGTGAACGTTCCCGCGGGCATGAGCTTTGAGCTGGTGACCAAACAGTTCAGTGTGACCCTTCGTGGTCCCAAGGCATTGATCGATGCCATCCAGCCGGAAGCCATTACGGCGTATCTGGATGTTGCCGAGGCGAAGGCAGGAGAACTGCTGGGTGGAAAACCGTCCATCAAGCTGGGAGCCGGATTTGAAGCGGTGGGTGTTCTCAATGGAGATACCATTCAGGTCATGTACCGTGTCAGTGATCTCACCCGGGAGGGTTGACGTGGAGCAGCTTGTAAAGGTAAGAAATCGAAATAACGATGGCACCGCTGAGGTGATCTGTGTTCGCGAAAGTGCCTGCAGTGGAGATTGCCATAAGTGCTCTGGCTGCGGCGCAGCCAAGGAAACCATCGTATTTACTGCCCAAAATCCCATTGGCGCCGGTCCCGGTGAGCTGGTATATGTGCAATCCGGCTCCGGTCCAGTGCTGCTGGGGGCGGCGGTGGTATATGTGGTTCCGTTGGTACTGTTTTTTCTGGGATATCTTGTGGCAGATCTGCTGTGGAACCTGGGCGCTCTGGGCGGTGGTGCTGCCTTCGTCCTGGGAATCTGTGGCGTGGTGGCATACGACCGCCTGGTAGCACAAAAACAAAAAACGGTTTATACCATTGTGGGCTATGCTCACAAGCCTAATACATAGGAAAAAGGGGATAATGACCTTGATTAAAAGCATGACCGGCTATGGCCGCGCGGTTGAGACCGTAAACGGCAGAGAATTCACCGTGGAGCTTCGCTCTGTCAACAACCGCTATCTGGATTGTTCTGTTCGACTGCCAAGACTGGTGTCCTTTGGCGAGGATGCCGTGAAACAGGCTGTGAAGCAATCTGTTTCCAGAGGCAAAGTGGATGTGTTCATCTCCGTCCGCAGCGAGGGCGGTGAGGAAACCAAAGTGACCCTGAATCAGGCGGTTTTGACCGGTTATCTGAATGCCATGCGTCAGATGGTGACGGAATTTGGGGTTCAGGATGATATCAGCGCCTCCGCCCTGTCCCGACTGCCGGATGTATTTCTGGTGGAAAAGCCTGAGGTGGATGAGGAGCAGCTTCTCTCTGACCTGATGAGCGTGGTGAAAAAGGCACTGGAGGGCTACGATGCGATGCGCCGTACTGAGGGTCAGGCGCTGGACCGTGATCTTCGCAGCCGTGGCAACACCATTCTGGAGCTGGTTGCCCAGGTGGAAGCCGGCAACGCCCAGACGGTCATCGATTACCGCACCCGTTTGGAAAACAAGCTCCGGGAGGTGCTGGAGAATACTGCCATCGACGAAGGCCGCATCCTTACGGAAGCCGCTATTTTTGCGGACAAGGTTGCCGTGGACGAGGAAACCGTTCGTCTGCGCAGTCATTTGCAGCAGATGAATACCATGCTGGATGGCGGCGGTGCCGTGGGCAGAAAGCTGGACTTCCTGCTCCAGGAAATGAACCGGGAGACCAATACCATTGGATCCAAGTGCACGGATGTGAAGCTGGCACGGATCGTGGTGGATATTAAGGCAGAGTTGGAAAAAATTCGGGAACAGACCCAGAATATTGAATAAGAGGCAGTTTATGAAGCTGATCAATATCGGTTTTGGGAGTATGATCGCTGCAGGCAGAGTGCTTGCGGTGGTAGATCCCGATTCCGCTCCCATTAAACGTGTCGTTCAGGAGGCAAAGGAGCGAGGTATGCTCATTGATGCTTCCTATGGACGAAAGACCAAGGCGGTGATCCTCATGGATACGGACCATGTGATTCTTTCTGCCTTGACCCCGGATGCGATTGGGGAGCGCTGGAATGAGAAAGAGGAGGAAAAGTTATGAGCAAGGGAAGATTGTTTGTGATTTCCGGAGCCTCCGGTGTGGGCAAGGGAACCGTGCTTGAGCGGGTGATGCAAAAGCGCAGCGGTATGGAGTTTTCTGTTTCTGCCACCACACGGAGTCCCAGACCCAGTGAGATCCCGGGAGTTCATTATGATTATGTGACCACGGAAGCCTTTGAAGCAATGGTGGAAGCCGATGGTTTTCTGGAATACAGCCGCCACCACGGTGGGTGCTACGGCACACCGCTGGCTCAGGTGGAAGAAAAACTGGAGCGAGGCCATGCTCTGCTGGACATTGATCCCAACGGTGCCAGACAGGTGCTTGAAAAACGCCCTGATGCCACACTGATTTTTATTATGCCTCCTTCCATGGAGGAACTGGAACGCCGTCTGCGCGGACGGGGCGATACATCCCCCGACCAGATCCAGGGCCGCCTGGAGCGGGCAAAGTGGGAAATGGAACAGCGCTATTGGTATCATCACGTAGTGATCAACGATGTGGCGGATGACTGCGCCAACGAAATTCTGGATATTATCTCCGCAGTAGCGGATACAAATTGATTTGGAGGAATTCAAAATGCTTTACCCCCCTGTTGCAGATTTGCTGAAGAACATTGACAGCCGTTACCTGCTGGTGAACGTGGTGGCACACCGTGCCCGCCAGATTGCCCTGGAAGCGGAAACCTTCAAGGAAGAATTGCCTGAGAAGCCTGTGACCCTGGCAATCCAGGAAGTGGCTGATGGCAAGCTGACTGCCAGCATTAAGGACGAGTATAAGAACTAAGAATCAACAAGGAGGGGCTTTATGATCGCAAAAATTGCTGTGTCTGCAGCGACGTATGCCATTGATAAGCCCTATTCTTATTGGATCCCCGGAGAACTGTGTGTACAGCCGGGGATGCGGGTACTGGTGCCCTTTGGCAAAAGCAACCGTCGCAGTGAGGGTGTTGTACTCACTGTGGAGGAAGGAAGTGCCGAAGGCTTAAAAGCCGTAGAGCGCTGTCTGGATACGGAGCCGTTGCTCAGTGATACGATGCTGCGTCTGGCTGCGTTCATGCGGGAGCGGTACTTCTGCACTTTTTACGATGCCATCCGTACCATGCTTCCGGTGGGGCTGTGGTTTCAAACCAAAAACCGCTTTTGCCGAACGCAGCAGCCCTGGTCGGATAAGCTCCTTCGCCAAAAGGATGGTATCATTGTCTTGCGACGGCTGGAGGAGCTGGGCGGCGAGGCAGATGAAGATGCTTTGAAGGATGCGGTGGCAACGCCGGATGCCTTTGACAAGGCGGTTGCCTATCTGTTGCGCAAGAAACTTATCACCGCGCAGACTGATTATCAGCGCAAAACCAGTGATAAAACCGAAAAAATCGCCACCCTGGCGGTAGAGCCGGAAGAAGCCATGGCCTATGCTGCTTCCAGACCCAAATCCGCAGCCATGCAGCGCACGGTGCTGGAGCTGATGTGCGGTGTGGGAAGTGTGGCGGTGAAGGAGCTGTGCTATTTTACCGGAGCATCCCAGGCCACGGTCAAGCGGCTGGAAAAGCTGGGCTATCTTTCCCTGACGGACCGGGCGGTGCTGCGTTGCCGGGAGATCAAGCCGGCGGTGCTGGATGGACCGTTGGTCCTCAATGAGGAGCAGCAGACCGCCTTTGATACACTGTCCCGCCAAATGTCCCGTGAGGATCCCGGAGTTGCGTTGCTTTATGGCGTGACCGGATCGGGTAAAACCTCTGTTTATCTAAAACTGATCCAAGCCTGCCTGGAACAGGGAAAAACTGCCCTGTTTTTGGTGCCGGAAATTGCTTTGACACCTCAGCTTTTGGGATTGCTGGCTGCTCATTTTGGCACACTTGTTGCAGTGCTGCATAGCTCTTTGGCTGCCGGAGAACGGTACGACCAGTGGAAACGTGTCCGCAGCGGTGAAGCCAGAGTGGTGGTAGGCACCCGAAGCGCGGTGTTTGCCCCGGGTGTAAATTTGGGGCTGGTGATCCTGGATGAAGAACAGGAACACTCTTATAAATCCGAAAATGCTCCCCGTTATGCTGCCAAAGAGGTGGCGATCTGGCGGGGAGCCAGGGAGCACGCCCTGGTGGTTCTCGGCTCTGCAACCCCTTCCATTGAAACCATGTACCACGCCAGGCAGGGGGATTATTCCCTGTGTACTTTGCGCCAGCGATTCAACGGCAAATCCCTCCCTGAGGTGGAGATCGTGGATATGCGCCAGGAGATGAAGCTGGGCAATGATTTGGCGTATAGCTATGCCCTGCTCAATGCCATTCGGGAAACTGCCGATGCCGGAAAACAGACGGTATTGTTTCTCAACCGGCGTGGCAACAGCCGCGCACTGGTCTGTGTGGATTGCCGGAAAGCACCGGAATGTCCCCGTTGCAGCGCAAGGCTGACCTATCACAGCGCCAATCAGCGGCTTATGTGCCATTACTGCGGCTACTCTGATCCGGCTCCCAGTCGATGCCCGGTCTGTTCCGGGCAGCTCAAGCCCCTTGGCGTGGGAACGCAAAAGGCGGAAGCCGAGCTTCGCACCATTGCGCCGGAGCTGGAGATCGACCGGATGGATGCCGATACGGTGTCTGCTGTGAATACCCATGAAAAAATACTTGAGCATTTCAAAAATGAACATATTCCTGTACTCATTGGCACACAAATGGTGGCAAAGGGGCTGAATCTGCCCAATGTGACGCTGGTTGGCGTGCTGGATGCGGATCTTAGCCTGTACAGCGATACCTTCCGGGCTGCGGAAACCACATTTAATATGCTGACCCAGGTAGTTGGTCGTGCCGGACGGGGAGATACCCCCGGTCGTGCCATGATCCAGACGGTGAATCCGGAGCATCAGGTGATCCGTATGGCGGCAAATCAGGATTATGACAGCTTTTATGCTCTGGAAATCGGCTTGCGCCGGATGCAGGGCTGTCCACCCTTTGGTGATGTGTGTACCATCACGGTCACCGGTAAGGAAGAAACCGCTGTCCTGCGTGGGGCAGTAAAGCTGCGGGACAGCCTGAATGCTTGCTTGCGCCAGGAGCCGTATACTTTGGAAAATTGCACCGTGCTGGGACCTGCTCCCTGTGTGGTGCCTAAAATCAACTACAATTTCCGTTACCGCTTGACTTTGCGGTGCCGCATGAGCCGCAATCTGCGGTTGCTGGTGGCTCATCTGCTGCGGCAGTTTGCCAAGGATAAGCTGAACCGCGGCATAACAGCCTATGCGGATCTGAACGGATTTGAATAGAAATGAGGAAACAAGATGGGACTTCGTAAAATTTTGACCGATGAGGAGCCTGCGCTCCATAAAACCTGCCGTCCGGTGGTGGCTTTTGATGCCAAGCTTCACAAGCTGCTGGACGATATGGGCGAAACCATGCGTGATGCCAATGGCATTGGTCTGGCTGCACCCCAGGTGGGCATTCTGCGCCGGGTGGTAACGGTGGATCTGGGCGACGAAATCCTGGAGCTGGTGAATCCTGAGCTGGTGGAAACCGACGGCGAGCAGACCGGAGCCGAGGGTTGCTTGAGCGTTCCCGGAAAATATGGTCTGGTGACCCGCCCCTATACCGCCAAGGTCAAGGCACAGGATCGCTACGGCGAGTGGTTTGAGGTGGAGGGTGAGGAGATCATCGCCCGGTGCTTCTGCCATGAGCTGGATCATCTGGATGGCATCGTCTACACTGAAGTGATGGAACGCTTCCTGACCGCCGAGGAACTGGAAGCAGACGAATAAGAATTGGAGGAACGATTATGCGTGTTGTGTTCATGGGAACACCGGATATTGCCGCAACCTGCCTGAAGAAGATCATTGCTGATGGATTCCAGGTGGTGGGTGTGTACACCCAGCCGGACCGCCCCAAGGGCAGAGGCATGAAAATGGTATACTCCCCGGTGAAGGAAGTGGCGCTGGCGCATGATCTGCCCGTTTATCAGCCGGAAAATTTCCGGGAGGATGAAACGGTGGAGCAGCTCCGGGCATTGAAGCCGGATGTGGTAGCAGTGGTAGCCTATGGCCGTATCCTGCCCCAGAAGGTGCTGGATGTGCCGACTTTCGGCTGTATCAATATCCATGCCAGCCTGCTGCCGGCCTACCGTGGCTCCGCTCCCTACCAATGGGCGGTGCTGGATGGCCTGGAGGAGACCGGCGTGACCGCTATGTACCTGTGCCGGGAAATGGATGCCGGTGATATCATCGACATGGCGAAAACACCCATCGGTGAGAACGAAACCGCCGGTGAACTTCTTGACCGGCTGGCAGAACTGGGAGCCGGGCTTCTCAGCCGCACCCTGGACTGCTTGAGCCGGGGGGATCTTCTGCATTATCCCCAGGATCACGAAAGAGCCACTTATGCGCCTATGCTGGACAAGTCCATGTGCCCCATCGACTGGAATAAAACGGCCCGGCAGGTGCATAACCATGTCCGGGGCCTGCACCCCTGGCCCGTGGCCACCGCCGAGATCGGCGGCACCAAATTCAAGATCCACAGCACCGTCGTGACGGAAGGCAACGCAGAGCCGGGCAAGGTTCT
>JAEIGA010013077.1_pt1 | contig 12627 bp, 10 predicted proteins | sample 9270691 | NCBI WGS metagenome assembly JAEIGA01 (sample SAMN17057246, study PRJNA624740) | gut metagenome | biome: biome; isolation source: fecal sample | host: Bos grunniens | place: China: Xizang | collected 2019 | reverse complement strand
TCCACAATAGCACAAACGTCCCAGTACTTCTGCTTTGCTCAATACACGATGTTTTCCTTCCGTGATGTCAAAATACAATCGCGATGTCATAAACATTTTCGGTAGTACGCGCTTATAACAGAAAAAAGCTAAATAGTAAATCCATCCAATTGCAGGAGGAAAACGATTTAGAATATTCCGCTTAGTTACAGATTGCGGTTCGTAGCAGCATATCCATATACCATTGTCAGGCAATTTGTCATTTACCGTCGTGAACAATTTATTTACACCACGAATATGATTTAGTGGCATAAAGTTTACGATTGCGTCAAATCGATAATTAGGCAGCTTTTTAATGTTGTATATGTCTGTAGAGCGTAGCGTAAAAGTGTTGGTACTGTAGAGGTCTATATTCTTTTCGAGATAACGCAGCACTTTTTCTGGCGCAAATTCCAAGATACTTGCTCTTAGCGCTTCTTTGTCTGAATCAGAGATACTTTCGGCCTCTTTTAGTATGTTTTGGGGCTGACGTTTGGGTGCCTCAATCGGCTGTTCATCTGCATCCAATGCATAGCGATAAGCATGTTTGAAGATTAGAAAAACTATGGATACACCCATCATGGCTAGCCACAGTGTGAGCAGTACCCAAATGGAGAAGTTTCGCCCCTCCATTAAGGCCATATACCCACACATTAGGCCAAATAGCAATACTGAGGCTACCAACAAACGAAATATATCGCGTCCCATCTTCATGTACTTCACAGGCACATAGCGATGGCATGCATAGCCCATTAAGAGCCATAATCCAGAGAAGATGAGTACAAATACGCTATACTTTTGAAAAGGCACTGCTGTGGACAATGGAAACCATGCCAATACAATCAGCACACTCATCAATAGTGCAATCGCGTCTGCAATCACATATCGCCAATATGGCCGATATATTAATTTCACCCCTCTTGTCTTTCTACTATATTATTTCTTGCAGCGTGCATTCAAACCCATAATTACCTCGTTGGTAATGTCATATGCTGGGGCTGCATGCAAGATGTTGTCGTTGGCATTGTTGCTCATAATCACCTGATAACGAGCGTTCTCTGCATTAAAGATATTCAAGAAGTTTTGCAATGAGTCATGCAATTGGATATTCAATTTTTGATTCTCCATTAAGATGTCCTCAGTCAACTTTGCTTCCAATTCTTGTAATTCTTGTTGTTTCTGCAATAGACGTTGTTGCTCTCGCTCTGCACGTTCACGACTCAAGAAGGCGTTGTTCTCTAATTTGCGTTGAAAATCTGCCATCTCATTTTGCAAAGTGCGTGCTTTAGTGTTTAATTTTAAACGTGCATCTTCTTGCTTCTTAATCAATTTTTCATTTGCCTCGATCGCAAATATATAGTTTACCAATAGACTGTCGGTGTTCAAATAGGCAATCGGTAATACTTCAGATTTCTCTACTTCTACACCTGCTGATTGGCTGGTATGACCTTTAAAGAAGAATACTGCGAATGTAGCTACAGCAGCTACAAGAATTACATTTGTTACAATCAAAGTAATGTTGATTAATTTTTGATTTTTCATATTGTTTTTGTTTTTTAAGTTTGTTTTCTGTTGTTGTTAGAATACTTTTGCTTAGAGAAAGTGGTTACACCAATTCGTGTATTATCAATCCTGAGCGCAATTTAGGCTCAAACCATGTCGTCTTTGGCGGCATGATATTACCGGTGTCTGCAATGTCAATTAGTTGCTTCATTGTTACTGGATACAATGCTAAAGCCATTTGCATTTCACCACTATCAACGCGATCTTTTAACTCGCCTAATCCACGAATGCCACCTACAAAGTCAATGCGCTTATCCGAACGCAGGTCTTTAATACCTAACAATTTATCGAGGATTAAGTTAGATGAAATCGTTACATCCAACACGCCGATAGGATCATTGTCATCGTATCGGTCTGTCTTTGCTGTCAGCTTGTACCACTCGCCTTGGAGGTAGAGTGCAAACACATGCAAACCTTCTGGGGCGTAAATATCAGCACCCTTCTTCTCTATTACAAAATCCTCTTGCAGTGCAGATAAGAATCCCTCTGCACTCATACCGTTCAAGTCCTTTACCACACGGTTGTAGTCCATGATATGCAATTGATCATCAGGGAAACATACGGCCAAGAAATAGTTGTATTCTTCATCACCCTTATGATTTGGATTTTGCAATTTCTTCTCATTGCCCACCAATGCTGCTGCTGCGCTACGGTGGTGACCATCTGCGATATACATAGCTGGCATCTCGCCTACCAATTCTGTGATACGAGCGATATCTGCTTTATCGCTAATCACCCAAAAGGTGTGACCAAAACCATCCAAGTCTGATACGAAATCATACTCTGGTTCACCTGATGCTACGCGAGCTATGATACCATCCAATTCCTCATGATGAGGGTATGCAAAGAATACTGGCTCCACATTTGCGTTGTTAATACGCACATGCTTCATACGATCCTCCTCTTTGTCTCGACGAGTCAATTCATGTTTCTTGATTCGTCCCTCCATGTAATCCTCTACCCAAGCTGCTACTACCAAACCATATTGGGTCCTACCGTTCATAGTCTGAGCATATACATAGTATTGGTCTTCGCTATCTTGTACCAACCAACCATTCTTGCGGAATAAGTCAAATTGCTCCCTTGCTGCTGCATACACTTTCTCGTCATGCTCATCTGTGCCCAATGGGAAGTTAATTTCAGGCTTGATAATATGGTATAGCGACATCTCGTTTCCTTGTGCTTCTGCACGAGCTTCATCTGAGTTCAGCACATCGTAAGGACGGCTACTCACTTGCTTCGCCAACGTTTTTGGTGGACGAATACCTCGAAAAGGTTTTATCTTCATGATATTATATTTTAACCGTTAATTTATTTCTTCTCTGCCGTTTTTGCGCCCATCTGACATGTTCCGTTGAACATCGCATTTGGCTCAATCATCAATGTACCTGTGGTGATATCACCTTTCAAGTTACTGGTAGCACGTAATGCTAACATATGCTTTACGTCTATTTTCCCTTCCAGTTTACCCATGATCTCTGCACTTTGGCATTCTACTGTTCCTTTTACTGTTCCACGCTCGCCAATCACCAGCTTGCCCGCGCACTTTACGTCACCTTCTATGGCGCCATCTACGCGCATATCGCTATCCGTGATCACTGTGCCAATAATTTTACTCCCTGAGGTTAATGCATTGTACAACGTACCTCCATTTTGCTGTTGTGTTGCCATATTTTTAAATTATGTTTGTTTCAAAACTAGTTTTTACCTTTCAATTGTTCACCTTTCGCTTTTCAGCTGAAAAAACGTACAATATCCCAAAAATCGCGCAAAGATACGAATTTCTTTGCATATATGCAAGTAATTTGAATAAAAATTCAAACTGTACTTTTGTTTAATTAGTGATTAGTTAGTGAGTAGTTAGTGATTAGTTAGAGATTAGTTAGTGATTAGTTTATATTTAGGCGAGTTTTATTTATAAACTATTGCAGATTCAAAAAAAAAATAGTACCTTTGCAAGGTTTTATGGGTGATATGAAAGAGATTTTAATGGTCATAGGGATATTAGTGGTAGCAATGCTTTTGCTCTGCGTGCGAATTTTGCTCAAGAAAAATGGCAAGTTCAGCAGCCAGCACATCTCCGAAAATAGACGCATGCGCCAGGATGGTATCCATTGTGCTACATCGCAAGATCGTCAAGCTAGAAGAAAGAATATCAATAAGATAGACCTCAATAAGATATGAAACAAATCGCTATATTAGGTAGTACTGGCAGTATTGGTACCCAGACCCTCGATGTGGTGCGCCAGCACCCCAGCGAGTTCTCTGTCTATGCGCTATCTGCACATCGCAATGTGACCCTTCTTATCCAGCAAGCAATCGAATTTAATCCTGCGGTGGTATGCATTGCAGATGAGACATTCTATCAGCCACTCCGTGATGCACTTAGCGACCTACCTATCAAGGTGATGGCGGGGGAAAAGGCCATTGCCGAAATGGTAACAATGCCTGCTATTGACGTAGTCGTTGCAGCGATGGTGGGCTATGCTGGCTTACGTCCTACAATGGCGGCCATCAAAGCGAAAAAGACCATCGCATTGGCCAACAAAGAGACCCTAGTAGTTGCGGGCGAAATCATCTGCCGTCTTGCTCATCGACATAAGGTCAGTATCCTACCTGTTGATAGCGAACATTCTGCTATATTCCAATCTCTCGTGGGCGAAAAACCTGAAAGCATTGAGAAACTTCTCTTGACGGCCAGCGGCGGACCGTTCCGCACTTTCTCCTATGAACAAATGCAGCATGTTACTGCGGCCCAAGCTCTTCAACATCCTAATTGGGAGATGGGTGCTAAAATTACTATTGACTCGGCTAGCATGATGAACAAAGGATTTGAGGTGATTGAAGCACGCTGGCTATTTGACATCCCCGTAGAGAAAATCCAAGTACTAGTTCATCCACAGTCTGTTGTGCATTCTGCTGTCCAATTCATTGATGGTAGCGTGAAAGCTCAATTGGGTACCCCTGATATGCGTATCCCTATCCAATATGCGCTTACCTATCCCCAACGATGGCTCAGCGATGTCCCTCGTTTAGACTTATTTACTAGTAACCAACTGACTTTTGAGGAGCCAGATCTACAGCGTTTCCCAAATCTTGCGTTGGCATACGAGGCAATGAATAAGGGTGGAAATATGCCTTGCATATTGAATGCTGCTAATGAAGTGGCTAATGCCGCTTTCCGTGAAGGGAAATGTGGTTTCTTGAAGATGTCAGACATCATCTCAAAGACTATGCAAAAGGCTACTTTTGTTAACCAACCAACATATGAGGATTATGTGCAAACCGACAAACAAGCACGAATAATTGCAAAAGAACTAATAAATTAATAACTCTTAGACCCTCTCTGGCATAGAGGAGCTTCCATAGGCGGTTAAGCCGCATTTATTCGAGAGCATCATGGGCTCAAGGATAGAATGGAGGCATCTAGCGCTCAATGTCGCAAATGACAGTCTTTGCGCGAGATTGCCAAACACGAATGCAGTGGTTACAACTTATACTCGCTCTTAGTATTCTCGTGGTTATTCACGAACTCGGGCATTTTCTCTTTGCTCGACTTTTCAAAGTGCGTGTAGAGAAATTCTACATGTTTTTCAATCCTAAATTCTCACTTATTCGAGCGAAGAAGATCAATGGTAAATGGCAAGTTAAAGTGTTTGCACCCAATGTTGAAGGTGCTGTCGTACCTGTGACGGATGAGATGGGAAATGAGAAAAAAGACAAAAAGGGTAACATCGTCTATCGACCAATGACAGAAGACGAATTACAAGCACTTCCTGAGAATGATTGGCGTCGTTATCCCGATAATACTGAGTGGGGTATTGGATGGGTCCCATTTGGTGGATATTGTGCTATTGCGGGTATGGTTGACGAAACCAAAGATGCTACAGACCTTCCTACCGAACCACAACCATGGGAGTTTCGATCAAAGAATGTATGGCAACGCCTATGTATCATTATAGGTGGCATCCTCGTTAATTTCGTTGCTGCGTTGTTGATCTTCGGAATGATCCTTTTCCATTGGGGTAAAAGCGAGCTGCCTCTCAGTAATATACATACCGGATTATATTATTCCGATATTCTTGTCGGTGAGGGCTTCCAGCAACAAGATAAGGTACTTGCTATCAATGATGTAGAACCAAATAGTATTGGTGATGTGTTCAATGCTCTCATTATCAATGGTGAACGCAATGTAGTGGTATTGCGCGGTAACGATACCGTCTCACTCACTATGTCTGAGGATTTGAGCCAACGCTACCTTGCATTTGCCAATGATTATGACCGTGGTGAGCGCGAGAAAGAGCGTGCTGACAAATCGTATCATAAGAAAAATTATGTTGCAATATCCTATTTTTCGCCTTTTGTGATAGACTCTGTGATACCTGGTGGTGCAGCGTCTTTTGCTAATATGCAACGAGGTGATAGCATTGTGGGAGTAAATGATGTGCAAAACCTGTGCTATGTTCAGATAACCAATGAGTTGGCTAAGTATCCATGCGATAGTGTTACCCTGTCTTTTTATCGCGAGGGTGACTTAAAGCAAGCGCGTCTCTTTATTGGTGATCAGGCTAAGATTGGTGTCTATGCCAAGGCGGAAAATGCATTCTATTCCTTTGTTCATACTGATTATACATTCTTCCAAGCCATACCAGCTGGTATTGAGATGGGGGTAGATTTTCTAGTGAGTTATGTGAAGCAGTTCCGCGTTATCTTTACTAAGGAAGGAGCGCAATCTTTAGGTGGATTTGGTGCCATCAGTAGTATGTTCCCTGAGACATGGAATTGGTACGGATTCTGGTATATAACAGCGGTATTGAGTCTAGTGTTGGCATTCATGAACTTCTTGCCAATTCCTGCCTTGGATGGAGGATACATCCTCTTCCTTATTTGGGAGATCATCACACGTCGCAAGCCAAGCGATAAGTTCTTGGAGATTGCTAACACCATCGGATTTTGGCTGCTCCTTGCACTCATGATTTTTGCCAATGGTAATGATATCTTCAAAGCGTTCTTCTAAAATTATGAACGACTATTTTGTACACGAATCCTCTTACGTGGATGATAATTGCCTTGTAGGCAAGGGAACCAAAATTTGGCATTTTTCCCATATAATGTCTGGTTGCCAAATTGGTGAGAATTGCAATATAGGTCAGAATGTGGTGGTTTCTCCGGGTGTAGTATTGGGGCGTAACTGCAAAATACAGAACAATGTATCCATCTATACTGGTGTTCGCTGTGGTGATGATGTGTTCCTTGGTCCAAGTATGGTCTTTACCAATGTGATTAACCCTCGTTCTGCGGTAGTACGCAAGGATGAGTACAAGGATACTTTTATTCGTCGCGGAGCATCTGTGGGGGCCAATGCTACGATTGTTTGTGGCAATACTTTAGGCGAATATTGTCTTATTGGTGCAGGTTCTGTAGTGACGAAGGATGTGCCTGCTTTTGCACTCATGGTAGGCAATCCAGCCCGTCGTATCGGATGGGTAAGTCGTCATGGAGAGAAGCTCAGATTTGATAAAGATGGCATCGCTGTTTGTCCTGCTACTGGTGAAAAATATCAATTGGTCAATGACTTATGTCAATTAGTAGACTAATACAATAAAAATAAACAACACTATACACAATTTATGATTCAACGAATTCAAACTCTTTACCTCTTATTGGTAGTAATTCTTGGCACTTTGTTATGCTTCTTCTCTCCAGTACAATTCCTTATGCCTGAAGGTACGGAGTATATTTCTCTCATGCCATTTAATAAATGGGCTTTGGCTGCAATCACGGTGGCAATACCTGCGCTTGCTTTGGTTACTATTTTCCTGTTCCGTCGACGCTTGCTACAATCGCGATTGAATATTATGAATGTGGTATTGTGTCTTGGCTATTACGCAATGCTCGCACTATATATCGCATTTATTGTAAAAGGTTACGAACCATTAGCAGGTAATACCTTATCAGGAGCAGAGTGGTATCTCAGCGTTTGGGCAGCTATACCGTTAGTGAATATCGTGCTCATAATGATGGCTACACGACGTATTCTCAAAGACGAAGCCCTTGTGCGTGCAGCAGATCGCTTGCGTTAAGCAATAGAATATGATATACCAATAACAAAGGTCACTCCGGGAGTGACCTTTGTTATATTTAGCAGTGTTGTATAGGCTTTTGCGCAAACTTATCGCTTCTCTAGTAATACCACATTCTCTACGTGATGGGTATGTGGGAACATATCTACCGGCTGAACACGTGTAATGCGGTACTTAGCGTCTAGCATATTCAAGTCGCGTGCCTGTGTAGCAGGGTTACAACTCACATATACAATGCGCTTGGGCTCAGCAAATAGTATTGTGTTGACCACATCCTCATGCATGCCAGCGCGTGGTGGGTCGGTTATAATCACATCTGGACGACCATACTGAGCAATAAAGTCTTCGTTCAGAATATCCTTCATATCGCCAGCAAAGAAGAGTGTGTTGTCTAATTGATTAATTTGTGCATTCACTTTTGCATCTTCTATTGCCTCAGGTACATACTCAATACCAATCACTTGACGAGCTTGATGTGCTACAAAGTTGGCTATGGTACCTGTTCCTGTATAGAGGTCAAATACCAACTCATTACCTGTCAATCCTGCAAACTCACGCGCTACTTTATATAGTTCGTATGCTTGCTCTGTATTCGTTTGATAGAATGATTTTGGACCTACTTTAAATTGCAAATTCTCCATTTGCTCCATGATGTGATCTTGTCCTGCATATACATGCACTTCTTGATCGCCAATCGTGTCATTGAATTTGCGATTAATAACATACAATAGACTAATTATCTCTGGGAATTGCTCTCGCAAATGTTCCATCAAAGGCATATAGGGATCATCTGCCCATACTACAATCAGCATAATCTCCCCTTTGTGATTCGAACGAACAATCAAGGTTCGTAATTGTCCCTCGTGTGCGTGTTCATTATAAAAACGTATACCATGTTGACGAGCGAAATCGCGTACTGTATTGCGGATGCGGTTGTTGATGTCGGGCATCAAGTGACACTCTGTAATATCCAATACCTTGTCAAAACAGTTGGGGATGTGGAAGCCCAATCCATGGGTATTATCCACGTTCTCCAAACCACCTGCTGCGCGGATGGTATCCCAACTTAGCCATTTACGATCAGAGAAGGTAAACTCCAATTTATTGCGGTATTCATATACCTCTTTGCTGCCAAGTATAGGAGATATCTCGGGCAATTCGATCTTTCCAATACGAGTCAGGTTGTCGATAATCTGTTGTTGCTTATAGCGCAATTGCTCTTCGTATGGCAATATCTGCCACTTACACCCTCCGCACTCACCATAGTGCTTACATATCGGCTCACAACGAATAGGTGATGGCTTTACGATACGCTCTACACGACCCTCCATAAACGAGTGTTTCTTGCGTGTTACCTGTATATCTACAATATCGCCTGGCACGCAGTAGGGAACGAACAAAACCATATCATCTACTCTCGTCAATGCCTTTCCCTCTGCTGCAATACCTGTAATCTCAATATTCTCTAATAATGGTAAATTCTTTTTTTTCTTCATATCTCTAAATCCTAGACATAAAACTCTACTGCATTAACCATCTAATGCAATCTTCGTACAATGTGTTGAAGTCTTTTATGCTCTCCAGCATAAATGCCCACGCTAAAGTCTTTCCTTTCTTTTCCTCCGTACCATCGTATGCAACAGCTGCATTAAGTTTTGTGTCGTCATATCTTGCTACAGACTGTGCACCATTTACAGGGATGATGCAACTTGCATTCTCGGTATGTATACACTCTGCGTTAGGAGTAGTATAGAATTGGTAGAAGTTTGGCGACATTACGCGGCGATTAACTACCAAGGTGCCTTGTTCAGAAGCGTGGTCACAACGATATGTGAAGTGTAAATTATCTTTTATAAATGTCTTATCTGTTGTGCTTTGCATATCGCTGGCAATATACGCACCAGAAACCAATAAGTTGCCTCCTTGTTGAATATATTCAGCTAATACTGATTGTAATTGTGGCGTAAACGTTTTGAAGGCAGTATCTGTTCCTAGAATAGTGGTCTTCTGTTTACCCATGATTAAATCCACTGCATCGCATCCCGCAATAGTATCAATAGCATATGCATTTGCACTTACGTATGAATATCCCATTTGAGCAAGTACTTTGCCATGCATGACAGTGTAATCAAAGGTGTTACCCATAGTCAAAGCTGCTTGTTGATCGCAGTAGCATGAGCCCCATCCACACTCATCATCGGTTAACCATGGATGGCTAGTGTTGAAATCAAATTGTTCTCCGATATATGAGATATCTTTGCCATATCCGACTCCCTGACTATTTGGACGAATACCTACATACGTGCTATCTTCAAACCAATCAGGACCACTTACGCGAGTAAATGCATTCAATACCAATATGCGTCCTTTTTCCTCAGGAGCAATATATGCGGAAAGTATCTCGCTTGGCATACTGATACCACCATTGTTGCCTGCTACTACGCGAACATCGTAGCGTACGCCTGCGGTTGCAGTAAAACTATATGTAGCTTCGTCTACACGCACACCGTTGTCCCAATCTCCATCATTTTGGCGGGTGTATACAACGTAATAGGTAGGTGTAGCAGTCTCTTCTAATGGATCAATAGTGGGTTGCCAACTCAACGTCAATTGTTTTTCTTCGCGACTCATTTGCATCGCTTGTACAGGCAATGGTTGTACTACCAATTCTGTACCATATTGAGCATGGATAAAACGCAACATTGATTTGTATATAGCACGCGAAATAGTGAACTTTACACGTGGATCCAATCCATATCGCATGTCGTTGTAGTTTTGGTGAGAAAGCAACTCTAGTAATACGGCTGGTACTTTTGGATGACGCGCCTCAGCATACGAGGAGTTCTGCAGTTGACGACGTTGCCAATGGGGTGTAAACAAAGTGCGCATATCATTCACAATTTGTGATTGCATATAGTCACCTAAATCACGTGCCACCAAACGGCTACAGCCGGTCGGATAAGTTTTCGATTTATCGTTGTCAAATTCGGTATAAATCATCAGTGTACCAATGATAGTATCACCTCGTTTTACGCCTGCATCAGAGTGGAAGGATAGACTTAAATGCAAAGGCACATTTAATCCTTCTTGCTTAGGGTTCGCTTGGCTACCACCTGCAAGATAGTTTACCCACTGACCACGAGCACAATAGTCATCAGTATAGTCGTTGCGACTTTCAGTATAGTTGTATATGCTATCTGGAATACCAGCATATTGCAACCAATAACGTGCTGCTTCCAAATAGCGAGGCATACCACTTGTTTCTGCCCATTTTTGGTTTTGTAGCAACTGCACGCTATCTACTTCTGTTTCTCGCAGTGTGATATCTTGTGAAGATGGTGTGTTCTCTACTTTATCAGGCTGAGGATAGCGTGCTACGCTACCAAAACCACCTCCAAACTTCACAGCATCAGTGGTCACAACAGCCTTACCTTTGCCCTCATTCGTCAGCGCTACATAGTTGTTTGCTTGGTCAGAGAAATCAAAGGCAAAAGTGCCAAGATATACCCATGTACCACCGCCCATTTGTTGGTTTACTTCAAATGAGGTTTTTTGTCCGCAGTGCACCACAGTATATTTTGCTGCTGTAGTGCTATTAGGCAATGTTTTATACGATACATATACTGCATACTCACCACTAGGTAATGGATATGGCGTGTAGCGCAGTTCTGACACTTCCTTATTGCTGACAGGTGCTACCATATAACTACCTTTTTGGAATGGATTTTCTCCCTCTAGCAGCACTTCATCATTGTCCTCTCCCCATCCAATACCACCTTCAGCTACAACAAATGACGTAGCTCCATTCTGTGCCACTGCTCTATTGTCATCCACTACATCTTCTGCATGCTGGGTGTCTCGCTCGCGTGGTTGTACAACTACGGCACCTGCATTTTCAAGCATAGGCACTAGGAAAGGCATGGTGTAAGAGGAAGTATATAAATCTTCTACGGTGGTCCATAGTTTAGCGCGTTGCCAAATCCAAGTCTCCATAGTTTGGTGGTAGTAGCGACCATGACTGCCCCACAAGGCAATGTGCTTGCCTGATAATCCTTGGTCAGTAGAGTAAGGGGACGAAGTGTTGCGCACCCACGCTGGTACCTTTTTCAAGGTATATCGCATATTGGCATTACGATTTCGATAAACACTAGTCACCAATTCGCCTAACTCTAGATTGCCACTATATATAGTTACTTTACCTTGATCATTGCCCAATATCATTCTACTCATGAGCAAACGAATTGCACTTACTTCCTTTGGACTTAGCGAAACATGACTTAGTGTGGAGTTGGTGTATACCCAAACTTGTTGTTTTTTTACTTGCACACGACTTACATCTACTTTACCTGCAAAAGCGTGTTGATGAACAATACTAGTCAATGTGTCAGCTAATGCTTGTTTGTCAATTGCGTAGGTGCTTAAGCACATAACTACAGCGAAGCAAAGAATAAAAAATCGTTTCATGTGTTTTTAATATGGTTCAATGTTGTTATAATTTAAATTACTCTGCAAAAGTACTGCTTTTTTTTTATATGTGCAACCTTTTGTCGCCTTTTTCTTAATATTATTTGGAAAGTGCGCCTACATATGCGCGAAGATTAATAGGGAAGTAATAAGAAAATAGAATGAAAATTAAGACTAGAAAATCAAAAATGTAGTTGTAAAACATGTTTTTTTTCAAAAAAAATGAAAAAATATTTGTGTATGTAAAAAAAAAGTAGTAACTTTGCACGATTTTTCGTGTATGGTGAAGTGGACTGTTGGGTGGGAATGCACGTAATGTGTTGTGAATTAATGGGTTATCGCCGACAAATTGTTGGCAATTCGTACTGAAAAAACTAAAATACTAAATAAAATGTCAAAAATCTGTCAAATTACCGGCAAAAAAGCCATGGTAGGATGCAATGTTTCGCACTCAAAGCGCCATACAAAGCGCACATTTGATGTGAACTTGTTCCACAAG
>JAEIGA010013076.1_pt1 | contig 12627 bp, 10 predicted proteins | sample 9270691 | NCBI WGS metagenome assembly JAEIGA01 (sample SAMN17057246, study PRJNA624740) | gut metagenome | biome: biome; isolation source: fecal sample | host: Bos grunniens | place: China: Xizang | collected 2019 | reverse complement strand
GACTTTATGACAATGGTTGATATCCAGGGTCTTGAAGACTTCTATGGCGATATGGACTTTAAGGTAGCAGGTACAAAGAAGGGTATCACAGCTATCCAGATGGACCTTAAGGTGCACGGTCTTACAGCTGAAATCATTAAGGAAGCATTTGCAAAGACACACAAGGCAAGAGATTATATCCTTGATGAAATTATGATTCCTTGTATTTCAGAACCTCGAGCAGAGCTTTCAAAGTATGCTCCAAAGATGCTTTCAACAAAGATTGACCCTGAAAAAATCGGTGATGTTATCGGTAAGCAGGGTAAGGTTATTCAGAAGATTCAGGCTGAATGTGAAGTTAAGATTGATATCGAAGAAGATGGACGTGTATTCATCTCAGGTATTGATATTGATAACGCAAAGCGTGCTCTTTCAATTGTTGAGCTTATCGCAAAGGACCCTGAAATCGGCGCAATCTACAACGGTGTTGTAACAAGACTTATGAGCTTCGGTGCATTCGTTGAAATCGCTCCTGGTAAAGAAGGTCTTTGTCATATCAGCCGTCTTGATGTTAAGCGTACAGAAAAGGTTGAAGATGTTGTTAACGTTGGTGACACAGTGCTTGTAAAGGTACTTGAAATCGACGACCAGGGCAGACTTAACCTCTCTCGTCGTGACGCTCTCATCGAGGTTAAGGGACTTGTTCCTGAAAATGACATTGATGAAGAACCAAAAAAGCGTGATAACAACCGTCGTTTCAATAAGAGAAGAAACAACGACTAATCACTAAATAAACGTAAATTAAGCCTCCACAAAACGTGGGGGCTTTTTATGTGGACATGCTACAGATATTTTATTATATAAATTGGAGTTTGTCGGAGAATTAATGGGTGTTCGTTCTCGGCTCCCCTTGTCAGGGGAGCTGTCACGAAGTGACTGAGGGGTAGTCAGATTACATATTAACTATCTCTCCCTCCGTCAAAATCAAAGATTTTGCCACCTACCTCGTCAGAGGGAGGCGTAAACACGCCATTCAAAGAGAGCGACAAATTATAATTTACATTTACTCTCCACAGGCGCAATTTGGACGGAAGCTATCCTTCAGGCAACCTTCTTTTGGCGGGAAAAATTCGTCAATTGGGAATTGAATTCGTCTGAATGCATCACAAGGATTTTCGTTGTCGCAGGCGCATTCCTTATTTGGGACACAGAAGTCATAAGCAGGGATAAGCATTTGTACATCTCTTTCAAGTTGAACAATTGTGAAAATTCCAAGAGTGACAGTAACTGCCTTTTTTGGCTCATCATCGTAGCAATCAAAATCTCCCTCAAAGCATCGGCAAACGCATCGTGGAAGTCTTGATGGCTGACAGCAACAGCAGGAGTAACAGGCTTTACATTCATTGGCATTTCGGAGCTTTGCATCAAGGCAGATTGGGTCAACAGTCTGCACCTTTGCCTTTGGATTTGTGCTGACCATATCAAGCTGTTCATCAACATCATTACAAGCAAATTCTGAAGAAAACACCTTCACATTACCTTCTGAGCCATAAAGAATACATTTTTTGGAGAAAGAGGCAAGGCCTTCAACTGTGCAGGGTGGATTTGTGTGGCCTGAAAAAACGTCAAGGAAGATTTTGAAATAATAAGTAATATCAACGGAATAGTAGCCTCTGTTAAAAGGCACCTTTTCCACTTCAATAAAGGCGTTAAGTACTTCTGCACCACGACAACGGACGTTTGTTGCTCTGTCAATTATGCATTGTGCTGACCCTGTGAAATAAACCTGTAAGTCCTCAAGGCAATCCTTGTCTGCGCAGGAGTCATAGACTCTGTTTGTATCAATGCAAACAGCTTCTTTTATCTTGTTGGGTGTACAGTTTTTGTTTTCTGACATATATATTCCTCCCATAAAATTATCATCTGACAGTACCATTGTATGTAGAAGAATAAAAGATGTTACAAAAGACAAAGTGGATTTAACTAAGTTTGCCTTATGGCAAGTGAAGTTGTATAAATACAGTGAAGTTACTCCGTAGTGAAGTTGCACCTGACGGTGCAGTGGCAAACTTAACTTCACTTTTCAAAGAAAAAATTCACTCTGTTAAGAACTTCACTTTTGTGTAACAAAAACTTCACGAATTAAGTGCAGAATGCAAAGTGTAGGGGTCGGTGTTCTCGACGACCCGATGAATATAATTGACAAATTTTTGTTCAAGTGGTATATTGTTTGTACCTTAAATTTTATTTGTGGAGGAAAATGAAATGAAAAAACTTATTTCAACAATTTTAGCATTGTCAATGTTATTAACAATGTGCATTCCTGCTTTTGCAGCAGACGACGTTTTTGGTGACGTAAACGGTGACGGTTTAATCACTGCAGTTGATGCGAGAATAATTTTACAGGTTGTTGCAGGAAGCAAAGAAGAAACAGAAATCATTAAAACCAATGGCGACTTGAATAATGATGGTAATGTTACAGCGGTTGATGCTCGTATCATCTTACAGGTAGTTGCAGAAATCATTCCAGCACCTGAAAGACCAGAAGCTCCTGAAGAATCAAAGGTTTCAGTAAGTGAAACAGAAGTATATGTTAAGGATTCTCCTGTAGTTGTATATGTTACAATGATTGGTGACGGTACTGTTGTTTACGAAATTGAAGATACAAACGTAGTATCTTGCGATTGGGGAGAATGGGATGGCGACGTTATTCCGCTCACAATCTATCCGGAATCAGATGGCAAAACAACAATTGAAGTTTACGCAAAAGGCTATGACGAGCGTGTTGAAATTAAGGTAACTGTAGATATTACAGAGCCAGTCACACCACCATCAAACAGAGCAGACCAGAAACTTAAGAATTATATAATGACTCATGGTAGTGAGCTTAGGGACGACCCAGGAACCTACGCGATTTATGAAAGAATTTACGGAACTGATACACTTATATATTACTATTCAAATGAAGATTTCTTTAGCTTTATGTGCAATATAGAAATGGATGATGGCGAAACATTCGTGTTTATGGATTATAAATATGGTGAAGCAACACAGGAAGTAATGACATCAACTAAATTTTACGATGGTTCAAGTAAACTTATCACAGCAGGTTATATATATACTGCGACTTATTCAGGCGAAAACGAAGAGGTGTATATTACAAATCATAATTTAGCAAGTTTAAATAATGCAAAGGCAATAACAGATGCATCAGTATCTATTCTTTTGATGCAGAGCGAAATGCTTCTTTCTAAAACAGGTACAGGTGTTACATTGAATTCATTAGGCTTTAAAGCTTGGTAAAATAGTTTTTTTAAACCTCGTAACCTTAGGGTTGCGAGGTTTTTGTTATGCTAATTTACAATAAATGGTTGTTAATCTTAAAAATATATGCTAAAATATTATGATTAAACTTTTCTAAAGTGAGAAGGCGTGATTATGGCAGTATTAAAGGATGTTAAGAGAATTGTTGTTAAGGTTGGCACATCAACTCTCACATACAGCACAGGTAAAACAAATATAAGAAGAATGCACAAGTTAGTGAGTGTGCTTTCTGATATTGTCAATTCAGGTATTGAGGTTGCTCTTGTTACAAGTGGTGCAATCGGTGTTGGTGTCGGTAAGTTAGGCCTTAAGGAAAAACCTGCCGATACTGCAGGCAAGCAGGCTGCTGCAACTATCGGTCAATGTGAATTGATGTTTATGTATGACAAGCTTTTTGGTGAATACGGTCATACTGTTGGTCAGCTTCTCATAACTAAAAGTGACGTTGAGAATGATGAGCGTCGTACAAATCTTATAAACACATTCAACAAGCTTTTTGATTTCGGTGCGATTCCTGTTATCAATGAAAATGACAGCGTTGCAGTTGAAGAAATCGTTTATGGTGATAACGACTCACTTTCTGCAATTGTTGCAAAGCTTATTAATGCAGATGCTCTTATTATTCTTTCAGATATTGACGGTCTTTACGACTCAAATCCTAATGAAAACGAGGATGCGAAGCTTATTCCTCTTGTAACTGAAATTGATGAGGATTTATATAAAATCGCAGGTGGTAAGGGCTCAAGCCTTGGTACAGGTGGTATGGTGACAAAGCTTCACGCTGCTGAAATCACAATGGCTGCAGGAATTGACACAATTGTTATGAATGGTGAAAATCCTACTGAAATTTACAAAGCACTTGACGGTAAGCAGGTTGGTACATTCTTTAAAGGTAAGTGATAATATGCTCACAGAAATCGGTAAAAGAGTAAAAAATGCTTCAGCACAGATTGCTGTTGCATCAACTGAGGATAAAAACAGAATACTTAAGGCTATTGCAGCTGCACTTCGTGAAAACTGCGATAAAATCGTGAAGGCAAATGAAATCGACCTTCAGAATGGCAGAAATAACGGATTGTCGGAGGCGCTTCTTGACCGTCTTATGCTGAATAATGACCGTGTTGAGGGTATGGCAAAGGGTGTTGAGGATGTCGTTTCACTTCCTGACCCTGTCGGTAAGATTCTTTGGGAAACAGAAAGACCAAACGGAATGAAAATTCAGCGTGTCAGCTCACCACTTGGTGTTGTGGGAATTATTTATGAAGCAAGACCAAATGTGACAAGTGATGCTGCTGCTCTTTGTATAAAAACAGGCAACACAGCAATTCTTCGTGGTGGTAAAGAGGCTTTTAACTCAAACTCTGCCATTATGGATATTATGCGTGAGGCAATAGAAAAGGCAGGCTTTAACCCTGATATTGTTGAGCTTGTTCGTGACACTTCAAGAGAAAGCTCAACTGCACTTATGAGATTGAATGAGTATGTAGATGTGCTTATTCCTCGTGGAAGTGCAAATCTTATTAAAGCAGTTGTGCAGAATTCAACAGTCCCTGTAATTGAAACAGGTGCAGGAAATTGTCACGTATATGTTGACGAATTTGCTGATATTGATATGGCTGTTGAGATTATCAACAATGCAAAAACAAGAAGAATTTCAGTTTGCAATACTGCAGAAAGCCTTCTTATTCATAAGAATATTGCTGAATTTGCACTTATTGCAATTAAGGCAAAGCTTGATGAGAAAAATGTAATTCTCTACGGTGATGAGGTTGCTTGTGAGATTTGTCCTGATATTGAAAAGGCAACAGAGGATGATTGGGCAAGAGAATATCTTGATTATAAATTATCAGTTAAAATTGTTTCTTCAATTGATGAGGCAATTGAGCATATAAGAAAATATTCAACACACCACAGTGAAAGTATTGTAACCGAAAGCCTTGAAAATGCTGAAAAATTCCTCAATGAGGTTGATTCAGCGGCTGTTTATCACAATGTAAGCACAGCGTTTACTGATGGTGGTGAATTCGGCTTCGGTGCTGAAATCGGCATTTCAACACAGAAATTACACGCAAGAGGTCCTTTGGGTCTTGAGCAGTTAAACTCATTTAAGTATAAAATTTACGGTAACGGTCAGGTAAGGTGAGGTAAATGACAAATAACAGCACAAAGAAACAGAAAATGGCATTTCCTGTGGGCTTAATTGTGGTAATTCTTGCCGCAATCGGTCTTGTTACTGTTATTGTTGCAGGTGTCAAGGGTATTGATATGGCAATTGACAAGTCAAGACGCTATGAGGAATATGAAAAAATCCTTACTCCGGTTGTGCTTATTGACCCTGACAGCTTTGATGACGTTACAAAGGCACAGATGAGTCAGCTTATGGAAATCTCCATCTGGTCACTTCTTAAGAACGACAATGCGCCTGACAATTTTGAAAGCAACGAAAATGGTCTTGCAATTCCAAAATCAGCCGTTGAAGCAGAGTTTACCGAGCTTTTCGGCACAGAGGTTACCCCTGTGCACGGGACAATTGAGGGTTATGGTATTGACTTTGTTTACGATAATGTTTCCGAAACATATACAGTACCTCTGACAGGCGTTACTCCTATTTACACTCCTAATGTTGTAGATGTTTCAAAGACAACTGATACAGTTGTGCTTACGGTTGCGTGCATTGCAGGTAATGCGTGGGAGCAAAGTGAAAACGGTGAAATGGTAGCACCATCACCTGATAAATATATCAGAGTTACTTTAAGAGAGAATGAAAATAATCTCTTCATTTCTGCAATTCAGAATACAACCGCTCCTGAAACTGCGACAACACAATATAATGCAAATAACAATAAGCTTGAGGATGTTAATGTGCTTGATGATGAAACAACAACAGAATCAACTACAAAAGCACCTGAAACAACAGAGGCAGCTTCAGAATCTACTACCGAAAAAGAAAGCACTACTGTTAAGGAAGAATCCTCAACAAAATAGTGCTATAGAATCTATATTCAATCCGCTTCTGATAAGGGCTGTTTTAAAAAGCAGTGCTTACCCCATATCGCATAAAACGGTTTTATTACATTTTATGTTTTTTCAGCGGACAAGTGACAAAATATATTAAAGAATAAACATATAAGAGAGGATTATTTATGCTCCAGTTTGAAGAATTAAAATTGCGACTTGTTGCTCACGAGGAAGAGCTTTCTAACCTTGCTGATGCATTAGGTCTTGAAAAAATGAAAAAGGAAATTGAAGTTCTTGAGGAACAACAGGCTCAGGAGGGCTTCTGGGATGATATTCAGAATTCACAGAAGGTGCTTCAGCGTACAAGCGTTTTGAAGAATAAGGTTTCAGGATATGAAAGACTTAAATCAGACTATGATGATGCTCTTGTTATGATTGAGCTTGCTGATGAGGAAGAGGATGAAAGCCTTGTTGAAGAGTGCACACAGGGTGTTGATAAGTTTGAAAAAGACCTTGATTCAATGACTCTTTCAACACTTCTTACAGGTGAATATGACTCTAAAAATGCTATTCTTACATTCCATGCAGGCGCTGGCGGTACTGAGGCTCAGGACTGGGCACAGATGCTTTTCAGAATGTATAACCGTTGGGGTGAACGCCACGGATATAAGGTTTCAACACTTGATTACCTTGATGGAGATGAAGCAGGACTTAAATCTGCTTGTATCCTTATTGAGGGTGAAAATGCTTACGGATTTATGAAGAGTGAGGCAGGTATTCACCGTCTTGTCCGTGTTTCACCATTTGATGCTTCAGGACGACGTCACACATCATTTGCTTCTCTTGAAGTAATGCCTGAAATCGACGAGGATACAAATGTTGAAATCAATCCTGACGATATTGAAATGGCTGTTTATCGTGCAAGCGGTGCAGGTGGACAGAAGGTTAACAAGACATCATCTGCAGTTCGTCTTACTCATAAGCCAACAGGTATTGTTGTTTCTTGTCAGGTTGAACGAAGCCAGCACCAGAATCGTGAGGTTGCAATGACAATGCTCAAATCAAAGCTTATTGAGATTAAAGAGCGTGAGCACCTTGCAAAAATTGAGGATATTAAGGGTGACCACAAGGAAATTGCTTGGGGTAGCCAGATTCGTTCTTATGTGTTTATGCCATACACACTTGCAAAGGACCATAGAACATCCTTTGAAAATGGTAATATAAATGCTGTTATGGACGGTGACCTTGACGGATTTATCAATGCATACCTTAAAATGCAGTCACAGAAGAATCTTGATAATAATTAAATGCAACGAAAAAGGGAAAGACAATGTAATTTGTCCTTCCCTTGTTTTTATTTATTTACCACATTCTGTGGGGTACCGTTTAAATATGCTGAAATATTTTCTTTGAGAATACTCATAAGTCTTTCACGTGTTTCAAATCCTGCCCATGCAATATGAGGAGTGATGAAGCAATTCTTTGCAGAAAGAAGTGGATTATCAGCCTTTGGTGGCTCAACTGTGAGTACATCTAGTCCTGCACCACGGAGTTTACCGTTATTCAAGGCATCTGTTAAATCCTTATCGTTTACAACAGGTCCACGACTTGTGTTTATGATAATTGCACCATCCTTGCATTTGTCGATAAATTCCTTGTTTACAAGTCCTGTTGTCTTTTCAGTAAGAGGACAATGGAATGAAATAATATCACTTGTCTTTGCGAGTGTATCCATATCAACCCAACGGAAATTCTTTCTGTGACTCTGGTCTGTTTCGTGACCTGAAACTGCAATTACATTCATTTTAAATGCTTCTGCAATATCTGCAACAGCCTGACCAATTTGACCAAAGCCTACAATACCAAGTGTTTTGCCACATAATTCTGTCAATGGTGTTTTCCAATAACAGAAATCAGGGCAAGCAGTCCAATCACCATTTTTTACGCTTTCACTATGTAAGCCTACTGCATTTGTAATTTCAAGAATCAATGAAAATGTAAGCTGTGCAACTGCATTTGTTGAGTATGCAGGAATGTTTGAAACAGGCACACCGATTTCCCTTGCATATTCCCAATCGACAATATTGTAGCCTGTTGAAAGGAGTGCAATGTATTTAAGGTCAGGAAGCTGTGACAGAGTTTCCTTTGTAAGGGGTGTTTTGTTTGTGAGAATAATTTCAGCACCTTTACATCTCTGGAGAATTTTATCCTGTGGAGTGCGGTGGTGAATTTCACAATCACCTAAGGCTTTAAGCCAGTCCCAGCTAAGGTCACCGGGGTTTAATGCGTATGAATCAAGAACAACTATTTTCAAAAAATCACAACCTTTGATTATCTACTTAATATTACATATTATTCTAACATATTTTAATATAATATAACAACAAAAACATTGACCTTTTTTAAGAAATATTATAAAATTACAGTGTATGGAAATTTTCTGAACGGAGAATTTGATGGAAAAGAAAAATCTTAACAGAAAGAAAGCGTTGAATTTAACATCAATCGGTCTTTTTGTTGCTGCCATAGTAATTGCTGTTATTACAGTTGTTATGGGTACTAAGGTAGCAGAAGGTGGATGGGCAGAATTTTTACATAGCCTTGATATGCTACAGGATTTTATTATGTCCCTTGATAATAAATACCTTATTGTTATTGCCATATTAGGAGTGTATGTCCTTCGAGGAGTTTTGCCGATACCATTTCCCTTTATATTGATGATGACCGGTGTTATGTTCAGACCCGTCAACGCTATAATTATAAATACAATAGGTGTCACAATAGTTCTTTTAATAACATACTATTGGGGAAAGGTTACCAATGGTGGCGTTGCTATTAAAAAGCTTGAAAAGTACGATAATGTCCGTGAAATGATGAGCCATCACGGAAAGGCAAAGTTAGGTGTTCTCGTAGCACTACGACTTATTCCGTCAGTACCTATGAATATGGTAAGTAAGGCTTATGGTGGAATGAAATTTCCGATTGACGGCTTTGTAGTGGCTTCCCTTTTAGGCTTTTTCCCTAAAATATGGGTTTATTCTGTAATGGGTGGCAATATTAGTCAGCCGTTTACATGGAAGTTTATGGGGCCAATTATATTCTTGTTAATTTTATCGGGTGTTGCAGCCCTGATTGTTAATTTTGCATTAGAGGAAAGAAAAGGAGATAATAAAAATGTCAAAGGTTCAGATGCTTAAAAGTGCAATTATGAATGGTGAGTATGATGCTCGCTTTAAGAGAGTTTATGTTACAGATGAGGCTGTAAAAGCACAGTATGAAAGATATGTAAGCCTTGCAAATGATTTTGCAGAAATTTTCAGCGAGGACAGAGATGTAAGACTCTTCTCTGCACCTGGTAGAACTGAGGTTGGTGGTAACCATACTGACCACAACCACGGTCGTGTTCTTGCAGCAGGTATCAATCTTGATGCTATTGCAGTTGCATCAAAAAATGATGAAAATATCGTTCGTGTAAAATCACGTGGTTATAATATGGACGTTTGTGACATTACTGACCTTGAAATCAAAGAGGATGAAAAGGGTCATTCACCTGCACTTGTAAGAGGTATGTGTGCAGGCTTCTTGAAGTATGGCTATAAAATCGGTGGTTTTGATGCTGTTACAATGTCAAGCGTTCTTTCAGGCTCAGGTCTTTCATCATCTGCAGCTTATGAGGTGCTTGTTGGTACAATGCTCAACTACCTTTATAACGATGGTCAGGTTGATGCAATCACAATTGCAAAAATTGCACAGTATGCAGAAAATGTTTACTTTGATAAGCCTTGCGGACTTATGGACCAGATGGCTTGTTCAGTAGGTGGATTCGTTACAATCGATTTCAATAATCCTGCAGAGCCAATTGTTAATGAAGTTAAGTTTGATTTTGCATCATCAGGTCACTCACTTTGCATTGTTGATACAAAGGGTAGCCATTCAGATTTGACAGACGATTACGCTGCAATCCGTAGTGAAATGGAAGCAGTTGCAGGTTGCTTCGGTAAAAATGTTCTTCGTGAGGTTGATGAGGAAGAATTCAAGAAGAATATTCCTGCAATCCGTGAGAAGGTTGGTGACAGAGCAGTTATCCGCGCAATGCACTTCTTTGCAGATAATGCTCGTGTATTAAAAGAGGTTGACGCTCTTAAAAATGGTGATTTTGAAGCATTCAAGTCATATATTCTTGAAAGTGGCGATTCTTCATATAAGTATAATCAGAATGTATTCTCAGTTAAAAAGCCTTCTGAACAGCCTGTGTCATTGGCACTCGCAATTAGTGAAAGCATTCTTAAGGGCAAGGGTGCTTGGCGTGTTCACGGTGGTGGATTTGCAGGTACAATTCAGGCATTCGTTCCAAACGATATCCTTGCAGATTATAAGAATGCAATGGAAGGTATCTTCGGCGAAGGCTCTTGCTATGTGTTGATAATCAGACCTGTCGGCGGAATTGAAATATAATTTTAGTGTGACAAATAATCCGCTCCCTCATGGAGGGAGGGTAATTTCATAATAATTAAGGTTGGTTTAAATGACAACTATTGAACTTTTAGAAAAATTGACTTCTCCTGCAGGCGTTGCAGGAGAAGAATCAAGCTCCTTTGAGTCTTTAAAGGGGCTTTTTTCACTTTATGGTGATGTTTCCAGCGATGATACAGGAAATATTCTTGTTCACAAAAACGGAAAAGGAAAGCACATTCTTCTTGATGCACATCTTGACACAATCGGTTTTGTTGTAACTGAAATTACAAGTGATGGCTTTGTTCGTGTGCAAAAGGTTGGTGGTGTTGATATGCGCACTGTTGAGGGTCTTGAATTGACTCTTCACGGTGAAAAGGATATCTACGGTGTCGTTTGCACAGTGCCACCTCATTTGTCAGACGGTGACAACAAGGTATCTGCTGATGGTACAGCAGTTGTTGATATCGGTATGAACAAGGAAGAGGCTGAAAAGGTGATTTCTGTCGGTGACAAGGTGTCATTCAGAAATAATTTCTCCATTCTTAATGATAATGTTGTTTCTACTCCTTATGTTGATGATCGTGGTGGAATCGCTGTACTTTTAAAGGCACTTGAATATACAAAAACAGAAAATGAAGTCACACTCGTTTGCTCTGCACAGGAGGAAACAGGTGGCGCAGGAGCTACTTGTGCTTCATTTAATGTGGATGCTGATTTGTCCGCTTCAGTTGATGTAAGTTTTGCAACAACTCCTGATTCAAAGGATAGAGAATGTGGAAAAATGAATGGCGGTGCAATGATAGGCTATGCACCGATTCTCGACAGAGAATATACTGAAAAATTAGTTGAAATTGCAAAGGAAAAGAATATTCCTTATCAGAAGGAAATTATGAATGGTCGTACAGGTACAAATGCTGACCATATAACAATCTCAAAGGGTGGAATCCCATCAGTATTAGTGTCGCTTCCTTTAAGATATATGCATACTCCTGTTGAAACAGTTGATATTCGTGACATAGAAGCTTGTGCAAAGCTTATTGCAGAGTTTATGGAAAGGGTGTGAGAATATGAATTTTGAGCTTTTGAAAACCCTTTGTGAGCTTAATGGCACATCAGGTGATGAGAAAAATGTGCGTGATTTCATAATTTCACAGCTTCCTGATGATTGTGAATACACAGTTGACCCTATGGGCAACCTTATTGTAAATAAAAAGGGTGAATTTGCACCAAAAAACAAGGTTGCACTCTTTGCTCATATGGATGAGGTTGGCTTTATAGTAACATATATCCACGAAAACGGTTTTGTGAATGTTGCAAATGTTGGTGGAATTGATAATTCTGCATTATTTGGTAAGAAGATAACTGTAAATGGCAAAATCGGTGTGGTCGGTGGAAAGGCAATTCACCAATGCTCAGGTGATGAGGGTAAAAAAATCCCTGAAATTACTGATGTTTATGTTGACTTCGGATTTGAAAATAATGAAGTAGCAGAAAAATATCTAAGCCTTGGTGATTATGGTTATTTCAAATCGGATTTTGTTGAATTCGGTAATGATATGATAAAGTCAAAGGCAATTGATGACCGTCTTGGCTGCGCCATTATGCTCGAGTTCTTACAGGAAAAGTCAAAAATTGACTACACCTGTGTTTTCACCGTTCAGGAAGAGGTAGGCACTCGTGGTGCTATTGGCTCAGCATATACTGTAAAGCCTGATTATGCTATTGTAATTGAAACAACAACAGCGTCTGATATTCCTGACACTCCTGAAAACAAGAAGGTTTGCAGAGTTGGTAACGGTGCAGTTGTGTCATTTATGGACAGAGGCACAATTTACAATAAGGACTTGTACAAAAAAGCAAGGGAAATCGCAGATAAGAATGGTATCGCAAATCAGACTAAAACAGTTGTAG
>JAEIGA010013075.1_pt1 | contig 12628 bp, 11 predicted proteins | sample 9270691 | NCBI WGS metagenome assembly JAEIGA01 (sample SAMN17057246, study PRJNA624740) | gut metagenome | biome: biome; isolation source: fecal sample | host: Bos grunniens | place: China: Xizang | collected 2019 | reverse complement strand
GCAGGCGTTTGCAGTGATTCCGGGTCTTTCTCGTTCAGGTACCACCATTTCTACAGGACTTATCTGCGGGGTGAAGAGAGAGGTGATGGCTCAGTTCTCCTTCCTTATGGTGCTCGTTCCGATTTTGGGTGAGAGTTTCCTTGAAGTTGTCGGAGGAGAGTTCGGCTCATCTTCTGTGGGCGCCCTGCCGCTTGTGCTTGGCTTTGTGTCGGCATTCGTTTCCGGACTTCTTGCCTGCAAGGTGATGATAGCCCTTGTCAAGAAGGCGAAGCTCAGTTGGTTCGCTCTCTATTGCCTCCTTGCTGCAGCTGCAATTTTCATCTTTGCATGAGCAACAATATAGCATATTTTGTTTCTGACGTTCATCTCGGCCTGCAGGTAGCTGATCCGGCAGACCGCGAAGCACGATTTGTGAACTTCCTGCGCAACCTCCCTCAGGATGCTGGGGCTTTGTATCTGCTAGGTGATATCTGGGACTTCTGGTACGAGTACAGGGATGTAGTTCCGAAGGGGTATGTGCGCGTTCTTGCTGCACTGCAGGAACTGATGGACAGAGGTGTGAAGGTGTATTTCTTTCAGGGAAACCATGATGTGTGGACGTATTCCTATTTTGAGGAACTCGGTATGGTGCGCCTGACCCAGCCCGCACTGGTGGAGATAGGTGGTAAGAAGTTCTGTCTTGGGCACGGGGACGGCCTTGGGCCTGTGCCTCGCGGATATATGTTCCTGCGTTCGATTTTCCATTGTCGCTTCCTGCAGATTCTTTTCAGTATGCTTCACCCATGGATTGCTTTTAGATTCGGCAACAACTGGTCAAAGGGCAACAGACTGGCCCGTAAAGATGAATATATATTTAAGGGTGAGTCGGAGCCCCTGTACAGATTTGCAGTGGATTATTCCCGCGACCATCAGGTTGATCATTTCATCTTCGGTCACTACCATGTGAATGTGTCGATGACACTTCCTTCCGGAGCCTCTTTCAATATTTTGAAAGACTGGATCGACGCTTCTCCCTACCTTCGCTTTGACGGCGAATCTCTCATCCAGTCTTAACCTTAAAGTTCCAAGAGGCGTGCATGATTGTGCTTGCCTATATGTTGTATTTCCAGATTAACGATATTTTGCTGGAATGTTTGGTCGAGGGGGTTCCTTCATGAAGATTGCGAAATAAAGCAGGTCGAATTCTCCTTCTTCCCAGAGCTTCACCAGCTCTTCCGTCTGTTTGTCGTCACCGTCAGGGTCGTAAGGCTTCTTCATGTCAGATCCGAAAAGTTTGGCGATGCCCTGCCAGAAACCTGCGGCGATACCGCTCTTGTAGTCTTTTATGATCTTGAAGGAGGTCTTTCCGATTTCTCGGTCTATGAGTTTCATCAGCAGTGCGCCCTGACTCACGGTCATGCTTCTCATAGGTTCTTCAAAGACCTTGAAGAGTTCCTTCTGCACCTGATTGATATATCTGTCCCGTTTTCCTCTCTTCATGCCTTCTGCTATCATAGTGCTGTCAACAGACAGGAGAATCTTTTTTGAGGCGAGCGCATAAGGATAGGTCTTTGAGAAATTATGGACAAGACGGTAGTATTTCCGCCATTCCTTGCCCTTTTGTCTTGGCAGCCTTGAGTAGCATCTCGACGGGCGCAGCTTTTCCACAAACACGGTGTCTCCGTTTATCACTTTGTAGTGCAGGATGGCGGGTGTCTTGGAACTCGGTATCGTGACTGTCTGCCCCAGGCAGTGATTGCTCCATGCGGACAAAATGCCAACGGCCAGCATTGCTGCCAGTCTTGCTGAAGAGAATATTCGCATGATGTTTCTCATATTACAACCGAGGGCCATTCCCACAAAATTAGTGAAATGGGAAGAATACCAAGTGAAATATGATAAGAAAAACGACATTTTGATAAAAAAAAGAAAAATGTGGCGAAAACAGAGGCTTTTGAAAGCCGGGTGTTACGGTGTTTCCGTTCTGTTGCCTAACTTGCCTCGCAGATATGGACCAAAGTGCAGGACGGCATGTCCGGGCATAGATATGATGGCGGAACAATATATTAACAGATATCGGGATGAAACGGTTTTTGAATAAGATTTTGCCGGGAGTGATGTCATGTTTCATAACAGCATCCTGCGGCTTAGTGGAGATCGGCGCAGTGAAGAATGATGAGCAGAACGGGGTGTGGAACGGGCCGTCTGTACCTCCTTCGCCATCTGCCAGAAGTGCCACATATGTGTCCGCTTTTGACTATCCGGAAGGATACAACTGGCGTGCGGATCCAGAGAGGGGAGAGGTGAAATGCTCTCTTGTCGTGTTCAGGGATGGAGTGCCGGTTTTGAAGGTTCCTGTCGGCAATAGCTATCTTGTGAGTCCCGACCCGGACATGCACCGCATCATTGACGGTCATCTTTATACGGATTTTTCTACAGAACATGAGACGGTCATCAAACGGGATGGCAAGCCACTGCTTTCATATCCGGAGCCGGAGATAATCTGTGATTTCCGGTTGGAAGCAGGTCGGTTACATACTCTCGGTCATTCGCGTTCCGGACAGGGCTTCTCTTATCGCGTAAATGGCGAAGTTGTTCTGGAGCGGGATTCCGGCTACACGTTCGGACGTATTTCCTTTGAGGATTCTGTCACATCTTTAGCTTTTGCCGAACCCATAATGTCTGCTGATGGGATTATTGAACGATATTATGTGATGCGTGATGGAAAGATCGAACAGATTGCGTTGCGCGATGATGTGACAAAGGTCTGGGATGTGGATTTTCATAATGGCCGGATATACTATCTGGCTTCACTTGTAGGAGTGCGGGCTCCTGTCCTGGTGTCTCAGCAGGAGATGACGGCGCTATCCATGCCTGCGGCCCAGAGTCTGGTTTCTTGCAGGATGGCAGTCCAGCCGGATGGGATATGTGTGGAGGGAGTGCTTGATGATAAAAAGCAGATTCAGAGCGTGTTCTGGACACCGGAGGGTAAGTGCCACCTTTTCCCTAAGGGAATGACTTTCTCGGCATTCTGCCAGAACGAGGAGGGAGTGCATTATGCGCTGAACCCTGCGACCGGAGTTGGCGCAGGGTTGATTTATCGTGGAGGGGAGAGCCTTGATATGCCGTCTGGCTATTCGTGCATGGGTCGTCAGGCCATGGACTTCTCTTCAGGAATGTTGTCGGTAGGACTATCTTCCTTGAGCGGAGAAAGACCGGTTCTTTGGGTTGACGGTCAGCTTAAGGAGTTGGATGTGAACGGCTATATCTGCTGTGTTGCCTCTCGGATATTATGAATCGCTCACTGGCTCTTCCTGTTTCCTTACGCCTGTTGCAGTGTCTATCAGTCTTCCCAACAGATGGTTCTTGATTGGTCCGCATTTACGCGGATCTGCACCTTGAGGGTTTCCTCTGGAAGCAGCTCCTCTATGTTCTCCGGCCACTCCATAATGCATAGGCATCCGCTGTCAAGATAGTCGTACAGGCCAATCTCGACAGCTTCCTGCAACTTGTTGATCCTGTAAAAATCGAAATGATACATTGGTTCTCCGTCTGCGCGCATATATTCATTTACGATTGCAAATGTCGGCGATCCCACCGGATCAGTCACGCCCAGCACCCTGCAGATGGCTGTCGTGAAAGTGGTCTTTCCTGATCCCATAGGTGCAAACAACGCCACCAGCGTCCTGTCTCCGATCTTTTCAAGGAACTCCGCGGCGGCCCTGTCAAGATCTGCTATATCTTGTATCTGAACTTCATATTTCATTCCGCAAAGGTATAGCTTTTTTGGAAATCTTTGTCATGACCGGTCTTCTTTTTCGGTCCGTGTCAAAAATCAGTCGAAGATGTTCTGCTTGTCGAGGAAGCGGTAGGCTGAGGCTTCGGAAAGGTGCTCGGGGAGGATATCGGGGCAGGCTGCCATGTCGGCGATGGTCCGGGCAAGTTTGATGATGCGGGTGCATGCACGGGCGGACAGGCCCATGTTGTCTATAATCCTTTCGAGCAGGGTCTTGCATTCGTCACTTAGCGGGCAGTATTTCTCGATATGTTTGTTGTTCATTGCTGCGTTGCAGAAGATTCCTTCTCCCTCGAACCTTTTCCTCTGTATTTCGCGTGCTGCCTGCACTCTTGCTGCCACAGCGGCACTCGGCTCGGACTTCTTCCATTCCACCAGCCGCTTCGGGTCGACTTTCCGCATAAAGAGCTGCACGTCGATCCTGTCCATGATGGGGCCGGATAACTTTGAGATATATGCTATGCGTCTGGATGGAGTGCAGGTGCAGCGGTCGCCTTCTCCATAGTATCCGCAAGGACAGGGGTTCGTGGCTGCCACCAACATGAAATCAGCGGGATATTCCACCTTCGATTTGAGCCGGGAAATTACTACCTTTCTATCCTCCATCGGTGCTCTGAGTGCCTCTAGGGCTCTTTTAGGTGCTTCACAGAACTCGTCGGCGAAGAAGATACCATTATGCGCAAGCGATATTTCCCCAGGCATAATGGTGTCGGAGCCGCCTCCGAGCAATGCAGCAATGGAGGCGCTGTAATGAGGGGCCCTGAACGGACGAGTGCGCATTAGCCCGCCGGCTCCATTGCCCTTCCCTGCAACAGAATAAATTTTGCTTGTCTGCAGAGACTCTTCAAGAGACATTGGCGGAAGGATTCCGGCCATGGCCTTTGCCAGAGAGCTTTTTCCGCTGCCGGGGCTGCCGATAAGGATGACGTTGTGTCCTCCGCTTGCCGCAATCTCCACGCCTCTCTTCGCGCCCTCCTGGCCGATTATGTCTGCAAAGTCCATCGCTCCTTCCGGAAGATTCCATCCGTCACCATCTCTTGAACCACAGACCTCTTCGTTCTGATGTGTGCCATTGCAGACTGTCCTCGCCTTCATCCTATTACGGGCTAGGAGGTCGTCGCAGAGTTCCTCTCCCGAAAGAACCCTCAGCACCTCCTCCAAGTCCTGCACACCGTAGATGTCGACTCCGGGAATTTCTACAGCCTCCACCGCCGACCTCAAGGGAAGTATGCATCCTTGCAGTCCTTCCTTTGAGGCGAGTTCTGCCAGAGGCAGCGCTCCCGGAATCTCCTTCACTGCCCCGTCCAGTCCCAGTTCCCCCATGATAAGGAATTTCTCCAGAAGCGGCAGATCTCGCTGTCTTGAGGCCGCGATGATTCCCAGAGCAATAGGCAGGTCGTATCCGCTGCCCTTCTTGTGCATATCCGCCGGAGCGAGATTGATCACGATCTTTTTTCCCGGAATCCTGAAGTCGCGCGACTGCAGCGCTGTTATCGTACGTAGCAAACTTTCCTTGACTGCCGCATCAGCCAGTCCCACCAGATGAATCCCTATTCCCGAGGCGATGTCCACCTCCACAACCACCGGCACAGCTTCGATGCCGATGCACTTCGCGCAATGAATGTTGATAAGCATGATAAATTGGTTTTACGTTTGCCTAAATATTGATGCTTATTTTCTAAAAGACGATAAGAAAAAGAAAAATGTGGTAAATTTGCACGATAAAATAAATTTTATTGATGATAAAAAATTTTTTAGTCTCTCTCGGAAGCTATATTCTTTTCTTGAAAGATGTCTTCAGGAAGCCGGAGAAGTGGAAAATCTTCTGGAGACAGCTTGTGATCGAATCAGACAAGCTGATACTTTCGTCAATAATTCTTGTTGGTGTGATTTCGCTCTTTATCGGAGGAGTGCTGGTCATTCAGACCGCATCCAACCTTGAGAACCCTATCATCGACAAGATGTACATCGGATATATGGTGAGGGAAAGCCTCATCCTCGAGTTCTGTTCGACAATGGTGGCGCTTATTCTCGCTGGAAAGATGGGGTCCAACATTGCTTCTGAAATAGGAAGTATGCGCATTACCGAGCAGATCGATGCAATGGATATGATGGGAGTCAATTCTGCAGGTTTCCTTGTCCTGCCTAAAGTGGTGGCGACAACACTGCTCAGTCCGCTCCTTATGCTTCTGAGCCTCGCTCTCGGACTTGTCGGCGGATGGGTGGTGGTAGAGGCTACTCAGATCATTCCCCCGCCATCTTACATTACAGGTATAAAGGCCTTCTGGAACGGATTCTACGTGTTCTACAGCTGCTTCAAGATGTCGCTCTTCTGCTTCATGATATCTTCGATTGCTGCGTTTAACGGCTATTATGCAAAGGGCGGATCGCTCGGTGTCGGACGCTCCAGCACAAAAGCGATAGTCGTCACAAGCATCCTCATCCTATTAGCCGACCTGATTGTCACACAACTGATGCTGTACTGATCATGATACGTGTAGAACATTTATACAAGAGTTTCGACGGGGTTCAAGTGCTTAAGGATATCAATGTAGAGTACGAACCCGGCAAATGCAATATGATCATCGGGGCAAGTGGCTCGGGAAAGACCGTGCTTCTGAAGAACCTCATCGGCCTGATGACTCCGGACAGCGGAGAAATCAGCTATGGCGACATGAAGATGTCACAGATGAGCGAAAAGGAAAAGAAACAGTTGCATCAGAAGATCGGCATCCTGTTTCAGGGAAGTGCTCTTTTTGACTTTGCAACAGTGATCGAGAATGTGATGTTTCCGATGCAGTTCTTTACTGACTGGTCAGAGGCTCAGCGCCGCGAAAGGGCGCAATACTGTCTTGAAAAGGTAAATGTCATCGGATCCGACAATAAGTTCCCTAACGAACTCAGCGGTGGAATGCAGAAGCGTGTCGGAATTGCCAGGGCCATAGCACTCAATCCGGAATTCCTTTTCTGCGACGAGCCTAACTCAGGCCTCGATCCGTATACTTCGATCCTTATCGACCAGCTTATCAGTGACCTGACCAAGGAGTTCAATATGACTACTGTCGTAAATACCCACGATATGAACTCTATCCTCGAGATCGGGGACAAGATAGGATTCATACATAAGGGAACCCTGCTCTGGCAAGGTGACAAGACGTCCATCCTCAGCACGGACTGTCAGGAACTGAGGACATTCGTATGTGCCAACACTCTGGCACGAAACATAATAGAGGGAAAATAATCAGAATCTGGTCCTGAGACCGAGTTCGAATCCAACCATGAAAGGCTGGGAGGTCCTTATGCTCTTCGGTTGTCTGTTGTTGAAGTAATATCTTGCACTTGGGTCAAGATAAAGACCGACGTGCTCACCAAGCATGAATTCCACACCCACGCCAACATTTGCAGACCATTGTACCCCACGAGCTTTTTCTTTGTGTACTCTCTTGGTTTCAAGAATCTGATATTCATTGGCAACGCACTTCTCTACAGCACCACCAGCGTATGCGTAGAAGTTGATATTGTTCTTGTTTATGATGTTGTAATATGCGTTGACAGGAATTCCGATGTAATGCTGAAGGTTGCGGATGTCCGACTGGGTGTATTCGATGATGTTTCCGTTATCTACATTAAGATACTCCCCTTTGAATTTGCGGGAAAGCAGGGAATAATTGACACCGACTCCTACAGACCATTTCTGCGTAAGGTCAATTTTTGCTCCAACTCCGAATGAAAGTGGAAGCCCGTATCTGTTGTCTCCGATTTCAGTTACGCCGGTCTTTGTTATGGCGTTCGGCTTCATCGGACGCTTCAAGAGTCCGGTTGCGGGTGCTTTACTTGCTCCATTGGCTCCCGTTGTGGATGAAAGCACAAGCGACACCTTGATCTTGCGTTTGCCGGAAGGCTTATCATCTTCCCATTCATCAGCTACTGCGCTGAAATTGTTTTCCGGAGCAGCTGCTTTTTCTTTCTTCTGGTCAGCAGATGTGTTCTCCTGCTCTAATTCGTTGCTGACAGCATTATCGACTGTCGCATTCTCAATCGCATTCTCTGTCGCGATTCTTGGAGTCTGCCTGACAGCAGCCGGAGCATATGCCAGATATGTGGATTTCAGGACAGCCTCTTCTATGGTTGCAAGGGTATCTTCTGATGCACTGACAGGTCCCTCAATCACGGCCACTATGCCTTCCTGATCCGGAAGGACAAAATCTTCTGTCCGGTGGTTAAGCACGACTCCGACTGCAACAGCTGCCGCTGCTGCGACACTTGCTGCTGCGCCACTCCACCAGAGAGCAACCTTTTTGCGTCGTGCCATCTGGTCCAGCCCCGATGCTACACCATCCCAAACGCGGGCAGGAACCTCTTCCTGTCCGTTCTCAAGGATGGATCTGAACATAAGATCCTGTTCTTTATGCTGATCGTCAAACATTTTCTCTTTCCTGTATCCTGTTCTGGAGCCAGATTCTTGCCCTGCTGAACTGTGTTCTCGAAGTCGTCTCCGTTATTCCTAATGTCTCTGCGATCTCCTTATGTGAATAACCCTCGATCGCATACATGTTGAACACCGTCCTGAACCCCGGAGGAAGCGACATCACAAGCTCCATAAGTTCCTTGTATCCGATGTTCTGAATCTGTGATGTCGTCTCTGCTTTCATCCCCCTCAATGCATCCAGATCCTCGCTCATCTTCAATGCGTCCTTTTTTCGAAGACTCATCAATGCTGTCGTTACAAAGATTCTTCTCGCCCATCCTTCAAACGATCCCTCGCCTTTGTAGTCCTTCAGCTTTGTGAAGAGGGTGATGAAACCTTCCTGAAGCACATCTTCAGCCTGCGTCCTGTCTCCGATGTATCGGATGCACACAGGAAACATACGGGACGCCAGACGGTCATACAGGACCCGCTGTGCCTCCCGGTCTCCTTTTATGCAGGAATCTACAAGATGCTTGTCGAATGATAAATGTTGCATTCAGGACGTTTTTTACAAATATATACTTATTTTTGTATGTTTAATAGATTTAGACTGAATGAGACGCTTGATAAAGTATATATTCATTACATTGGTGCTGTGTTCTTCGTATTCTTCCCTTGATGCCCAGACAGAGAAGACTCTGTTGGAGAATCAGGTGCTGTCGGCAGTGCAGAGATATGAGCAGGGAGATTATGATGGTGCGATGGGAATATTGAAGTCAGTGATTGAAAAGGATCAAGGCAATGATGCTGCTCACTATTATCTGGCCCAATCCTATATCATGCAGAAGGAGCTAGATGCGGCGGAATATCACCTTCAGAGGGCCGTTGAACTGGATAGGTCCAATTTCTGGTACAGACAGAGACTTGCAGCCTTGTATGCGGCGACTCAGCGAGGAGAACTCGCCATCGATGTGTATGAGAAACTTTTAAAGGATTTCCCGAAGAAGAGTGATATCTATCTTGAACTTGTAGAACTATATGCCGCGCAGAAAGAGATTGACAAAGCATTGTCTACAATCGAGGAGGTGGAAAAGGTGTTCGGTGTGACAGAGTCTCTGGCTGTCTACCGATTCAATCTTCTCAGGATGGCCGGAAGACAGGATGAGGCCTTCAGGTCGCTGGAGAAGTATAATGAAAGATACTCGTCTCCATACGTTCTTTCCACTCTTGCTGACTGGAAGATCTCGATGTACAATGATTCGACAGCGCTGGCCTATTACAATGAGGCTCTTGATCTGGATTCTGAATATGCTCCGGCACAACTTGGTAAGGCAGAAGTGTTCAGAATGCGTATGGATTATGGACAATTCTTTACCTCTCTGAATGAATTCGTAAAGAACAGAAGTGCTTCCGTCAACGGAAAGACGGATTATCTCGGTGCGATACTCAAGCATTTGGACCCGAAGTTCCTGCGTCTTTTCAAACCCCAGCTTGATACGGTTATGACCAATCTTACCGATTGTCATTCAAGGGATAGTCTTGCCCTTGAAATGGCCGGTCTGTGGTATTATTCGACCGGCAGGAATCAGGAGGCTGCATCATATTTCAAGAAAAATGTAGAAGAATACCCTTCAAGCCTGTCTGCATCCGCAAATCTTATTGAATTCCTTATGTATGCAGAAATGTGGGAGGAGCTGTCTGCGGAGGGCCGCAAGGCGTTCGCTAATTTCAGCAATGAACCGGCATTCCTTGAAATGGCAAGCGTGGGTGATTATAATCTTGGACGATACGACAAGGTGCTTGAAATGTGCGACAAGGTGCTTGAGGTGGCTCCGAATGACAGTTCGAGAACCCTTCGTGCATGGTCGACAAAGGGTGATGCCTATCATCTTATGGGAGATGCGAAGAAATCGTACAAGTCCTATGACAAGGCTCTGAAAATCAATCCGGATTATGTCTATGTGCTCAACAATTATGCATATTATCTGAGTGAGGAAGGAAAGAAGCTCAAGAAGGCGTATGAGATGAGCAGGAAGACAGTGGAGAAGGAGCCGGATAATGCTACTTATCTTGATACGTTCGGGTGGATCGTGTATCTGCTGGGACGTCCGATGGAAGCAAAACCGTTCTTCAAGAGGGCTATGCTGTATGGTGGAAAGGACAGTGCGGTGATTCTGGATCATTATGCGGATGTCTTGTATGCTCTGAAGGAGTATGATATGGCATTCGTGTACTGGAATATGGCTAAGCAGAAGAATACAGCGGGAGAAGTCGAAGGACTTGATGAGAAGATAAAGCAAAGGAAGGAGGAGGCAGGCAGATGAGATATTTATTGACCATCATATTATGTATGTCTCTGACCTGGGTGGCAGAGGCTCAGAATGTCAAGGCTCAGAAAGAAAAGAAGGCCAGGCTGGAGCGCGAGATAGCGATCATTGACAAGCAGCTCACGGAGAACGCCTCCAAGAGTTCGGAGATGCTTTCTGATCTTTCGCTTATCAAGAAGAAGATCTCCAACAGAAAGGATCTTATTGCAGAAAGTGACAAGGAGATAAAGGAGTATTCCGAAAAGATTTCCCGCAAGCAGCAGGAAATAGGTAAGATCAAGACGCGCGTGGATACCTTGGCCGCTCATTATTCACGTCTTGTTATGGGTGCCTACAAGACAAGGGATCCGAGAAGATGGTATATGTATGTCCTTGCCAGTGACAATCTTGGTCAGGCATTCAGAAGAATGGCGTATTTCAAGAACCTTTCAAACCAGCTGAATGCCGATGCTCTTATGCTGAAAGGGGCGCAGACTGAACTGGAGGAGGAAAGGCAGGAACTTCTGGTGTTGAAGAGAGAATCCCAGGAACTGAAGAAACAGCGTCAGGAGGAACTTGAAAAGCTGAATAAGGAGGAATCTCAGGTGGAGGTCATAATCGCCGGCCTTGAAAAGGACCAGAAGAAATATCAGCAGCAGCTTGAGAAGAAAAGGAAGCAGGTTGAGGCCTTGAACCGTGAGATTGAACGTCTTGTTGCAGAGGCGATGAAGAAGAGTAAGGGTTCAAAGAACAAGATGATTGTGGACACCAAACTCGATGCGGAGTTTGTCAAGAACAAGGGTAAGCTGCCTTGGCCGGCAGACGGACCTGTAGTGGATAAGTTCGGAGAAAAGTATCACCCTGTATATAAAAGCGTAAAGCTTCCTTCTAATAATGGCGTTGACATCGCTTTGACAAAAGGTACCAATGTGCGCTCTGTGTTTGAAGGGGTCGTAAGGCAGATTGTAGTTATGCCTGGCTACAACAAATGTATTCTTGTTCAACATGGAAACTATTTCACATTCTATTGCAAGCTTTCAGATGTGTTTGTAAAGGCCGGCGACAAGGTAGTCCTGGGTCAGGAACTGGGAACTGTCGACACAATAAACGGGCAGACCCAGCTGCATTTCCAGGTGTGGCAGAACAACAAGCCTCAGAATCCTGAACTTTGGCTTAAATAAAACAGATGACTATGACAAAGACTAAAAAGACAGTATTCCTGACGGGCGGAACCGGCAATATGGGCTGGGCGGGTTTTCAGGAACTCTACGCAAGAAAGGAAAGATTCGATATAAGACTGCTTGCCCGTGACAGCAGGAAGAACCATAAGATGTTGGACAGATATGCTTCTGATCCGGCTGTCACTGTGATCTGGGGCGACCTTACTCGCTATGAAGATGTGCTGGCAGGAGTGAACGGGTCGGATTACGTTCTTCATGTGGGTGGAATGGTGTCTCCGGCAGCGGATTATTTTCCCGAGAAGACCCTCAAGGTCAATGTGAGTGCAGCGGAAAATGTTGCAAACGCAGTTCTTGCACAGCCTAATGCAGATGATATAAAGGTCGTATATATCGGCTCTGTGGCGCAGTATGGCGACCGCAATCCGCCATACCATTGGGGTGATGTAAACGAGCCTCAGACTCCGGCAAAATACGACATGTACGCCCTTTCCAAGATCAAGGCAGAGCAGATTTTCGCGCAGTCCGGCATAAAGAACTGGGTGTCTCTGCGTCAGAGCGGCATCCTTTATCCGGGTATCCTGAAGGTCGTGAATCCGACAGCTTTTCATGTCCCTGTAGGTGGCGTGCTCGAGTGGGCGACCGTTGAGGACTCAGGCCGTCTTCTTGCTCAGGTCTGTGAAGACTGGGTACCGGCAGAGTTCTGGAATCAGGCCTACAACATAAGCAGTGGAGAGCAGTACCGTATGACCAACTATGAGTTTGAAACCCGTCTTTTGGAAGGCCTTGGTCTCCCGGGTCCGGAAAAGGTGTTTGAACCGCAGTGGTTTGCACTGAAGAACTTCCACGGAATGTGGTACACCGACGCAGACAAGCTCGAGGACTATCTCCACTTCCGCGCCAACGTCCCTGTAGACGAGTATTTTGCGACTATGAAATCGAAACTTCCATGGTTCTATTC
>JAEIGA010013073.1_pt1 | contig 12628 bp, 10 predicted proteins | sample 9270691 | NCBI WGS metagenome assembly JAEIGA01 (sample SAMN17057246, study PRJNA624740) | gut metagenome | biome: biome; isolation source: fecal sample | host: Bos grunniens | place: China: Xizang | collected 2019 | reverse complement strand
TGGTTTTCCAGCGTATCCGGCGAAACACCCAAAATTTTCTGTTTTATCTCCTCGGAATAAGAGGTCACACCCAGACCGATGACCTCGGAAGCGCCTGCTACGGCAGTAAGCCTTTGGGAAACGAGTCCTCCCGTACAGCTTTCCGCAGTGGCAAGGGTCAGCCCCTTTTGCGCAAAAAGTTTTACCACTTCCTGCTCAGGTGACGTATCTCCCGAACCGTAACAGTATTCACCCAAGAGGCTCAGAACCGTATCTTTCGTATTTTGACAAGTGCGCTCCGCCTCCGCCTGCGCATCTGCAAAGGCGGTGATATGCACCTCTACTTCCCCGCTGCCTGCATAAGGGGCAACGGTCGGATTGCTGTTTGCCATCAGGTCTCCCAGTTTTTCATCCACGGCTGATTCGGAAACACCGTAGAAATGCAAGATACAATTGGCAAAGCGCACACCGCTTTCTTCCGCAAGTTTCGGTTTTACGCGGTGGGTAAAGATCGCCTTCATTTCCGAAGGGACTCCGGGGAGAAGGATCATGCCCTTCCCGTTTTTGCGAAGCCAGAGACCCGGAGCAGTTCCCCATTCGTTCCGCAAAACCTCGGCACCTGCAGGTACCTGCGCCTGCCTGAGATTGTTCTCGCGCATCGGGATTCCGCGGCGCACAAAAAATCCGCGGATCTGCTCTGCCACCGCTTCGTTATGCTCCAAAGGCATCTCCAAAAGCTCTGCCGCAACGTCGCGGGAAATATCGTCACGGGTCGGTCCCAGTCCACCGGTAACGATTACCAGATCGGAACGGGAAAGCGCCAGAGAAAACTGCTCTCTGATTCTATCGGGATTATCACCGCAGGTTTGACGGTAATATACGCAAATGCCCAGTTCCCGCAAGGCGCGGGAAAGAAAGGTTGCATTGGTATCGGTCACGTCACCCAGCAAAAGTTCGGTACCGACGGAAAGGATCTCACAAACCATTTTTTCCTCCAAAGATTCAAAAAGCCTTGGAAAACCCAAGGCTTTTGATCATTTCGTTATGCTCTGTGCCACTTAGCACCTGCGGGAGTATCTTCGATGATGATACCGTTATCACCCAAGAGGGCACGGATCTCATCTGCTCTCGCGTAATTTTTTTCCTTCTTTGCGGCTGCACGCTCTGCAAGAAGTGCCTCGATCTTTTCATCGTCGAAGCCGTTTTCTACCTTTTCCTCAGGCTTCAGGAAGCCGAGAAGTCCGCAGATTACTTCATAGAAAGCAAGGATCTGCTCCAAAGCACCGCGGCTACGCTCTGCGCTGACGAAGATATTGATATCCTTTACCGCTTCAAAAAGGGTTGCAAGACCGTCTGCGGTATTGAAATCATCCTCCATAACGGTGATGAATTCCTCGCGTCTGGTATCCAGTTTCTTGATGAATTCTGCTTCTTCAGAGGTCATCTCGCCCTGCGCATTCTTCAGCAAGAAGCGAAGATTATCCTCACAGTTGTAGAGACGCTGAACAGAGCTTTGTGCCTGCGCAAGAATTTCCGCAGAGAAATTCACGGGGCTCTTGTAGTGAGCGGAGAGAATGAAGTAACGGATTGCAGCGTAACCGTACTTTTCAGCAGCATCGCGCACGGTGAAGAAGTTGCCCAAGGACTTACTCATTTTCTTATTATCTACGTTAATGAATCCGTTATGCACCCAAAATCTGCAGAAAGGAACACCGTATGCACCTTCGGACTGGGCAATTTCATTTTCGTGATGGGGGAAAGTCAGATCCACACCGCCGCAATGAATATCGATGGTCTTGCCCAGATACTTATCTACCATGGCAGAGCATTCGATATGCCAACCGGGTCTACCGTTGCCCCAAGGGGATTCCCAGAAGGGTTCACCGGGCTTGGAAGCTTTCCAAAGGGCAAAGTCCAAAGGATCGCGCTTGATATCGGAAACGTCGATTCTGGCACCGGATTCCAGATCGTCTACGTTTTTACCGGAAAGTTTTCCGTAATCTTTGAAGGAACGGGCGGAAAAATACACGTCTCCCTGAGATTCATAGGCGTGACCCTTTTCAATGAGCGCCTCAATGATCTGAATAATGGAATCGATATTCTCCGTTGCACGGGGATGGAAGGTAGCAGGCTGCACGCCAAGTCCCTCTGCATCCTTGAAATATTCTTCAATATAGCGGTCTGCAATCGCTCTTACCGTGGTATTTTCTTCGTTTGCACGGCGAATCATTTTATCATCGATATCGGTGAAATTCTGAACGAAATCCACCTTGTTTCCGCGATACTCCAAGAATCTGCGGAGAAGATCGAAGGTTACAAAGCATCTTGCATTACCAATGTGAAAGTAATTGTAAACCGTGGGGCCGCAAGCATACATTCTTACGTAATTGTCTTTTTGTCCCAGCTCTTCTTTTTTGCCGGAAAGGTCATTAAAAAGTTTCATGCTTTCTCCTTGAGAATTTATTTATTGGGGTCCAGATATTTCCAATAGCTCTTGATATAGTCAACACCGGAAAAGATGGTGAGTACCGTCATCACAACGGTCATAATCCAAGTCAGAACGGGAAGGCTCCAGAGAACGGGCTCCAGCATTACAACAACTGCCCAAATACACTGGGAGAAGGTTTTTGCTTTACCGTACCAGCTTGCTGCGATTACCACGGGCGTGGGGCTTGACATCACCACGAGACGAAGGCTGGTTACGGCAAGTTCGCGGAAAATAACCACGGCACCGCTGATCACCAATGCATAGTGAAGTGCGCCCGTCGGGTGGTACATGGGAGAAGATACGAATACCAGAATGGCGGAAAAGACCAAAAACTTATCTGCCAGCGGGTCCATAAACTTTCCAAAGTCGGTAATCAGATTGTGCTTTCTTGCAATTTTTCCGTCTGCAAAATCCGTTGCGGCGGCAGCGGCGAAAATAAACGCTGCGATCAAACGGGAAAGATTTGCTCCCCATTCACCGGGAAATGCAAACAGACCAAAGAACAAAAATACGGGAACCATCAAAATTCGGATGATAGTAAGTTTATTGGGAAGATTCATATTAATTCTCCTCATTTCCAATTAAATCATAGTCCATCGCTTCTTCAATCTTTACATTCAAGAACGTACCGACAGGAATTTCCTTCTTTTTCGAAGAGAAATATACCGCACCGTCGATTTCGGGAGCGTGGTATTGGGTTCTGCCAAAGTATTTGCGAATGCCGGGGTCGTATCCTTCGCAAATTACCTCAACGGTTTTTCCCACGAAGCTTTCATTGTAAGCTTCGGCAATGGGAAGCTGGGTCTGCATAATGGAGGTAAGACGACCTTCTTTGGTTTTCTTGGTGGTCCGATTCTCCATCGTATATGCCGCAGTTCCCTCTTCGCGAGAGTAGATAAATGCGCCCAAGCGCTGGAATTTCGTTTCCTTTACAAAATTGGAAAGGAGGGAAAAATCTTTATCCTTTTCTCCGGGGAAGCCAACCATTACGGTGGTACGGATGGCAATATCGGGCATATATTTGCGAAGAAGATCGACGGCTCTGTAAATTGCCTCGCTGCCGCCGTGGCGATTCATTTTCTCCAGCACGTTATCGGAAATATGCTGAACGGGCAGATCGATGTATTTACAGATATTATCATATTTTGCCATCACTTGACAGAGCTGCTCGGTTACTTTATCGGGGTAGCAATACATCAAGCGAATCCAGCGGAATCCCAAAGCGGGATCGGCAAGCTTCTCCAAAAGTTCGGGAAGCGCAAGTCTTCCGTACAGATCCTTACCGTACATGGTGGTATCCTGCGCCACGATGACAATTTCACGAAGTCCCATTTCGGAAAGGGTCTTTGCCTCTTCCAAAATGTTTTCCATGGGACGGGAGCGGAGATTTCCGCGGATCCCGGGGATGGCACAATAAGCACAGCGGTTATCGCAGCCTTCGGAAATGCGAAGGTAAGCGAAGCTGTCGTGGGTTACCACGCGGTCCCCTTCCATTTCAAGGAGACTGGCATCGGAATGGCGGAAATATTTTTCCCCTGCCATAACCTTTTCAATCGCCTCGCAGATGTGCACCTCGTCTCCCAGAGACAAAGCGGCATCCACCTCGGGAATTTCGTTTTGAATTTCGTCAAAATAACGTTGGGCGAGACAGCCCGTTACAATGATGCCCTTCAAGGAACGGTTTTCCTTGAGCCAAGCAAGATCCAAAATGTTCTCGATTGCCTCTTCCTTTGCACTTTCAATGAAAGCGCAGGTATTGACAATGACAACGTCGGCATCGATATCCTCGGGTACGATGGTGTAACCCGCCTTTGCCACTCTTGCCAGCATCATTTCGCAATCCACCTCATTCTTGGGACAGCCAAGAGAGATAAATCCTACTTTTGCTTGCATAAAAATCCTTTCAGTCCGAGAAATCATCTTCTCGGGAGAATTGTTTCACTGCCCCAAGGGCTGTAGAATAATCATAACCAAAACGCACCAAAGCATCCTGCAGTTTTTTTCTTCCTGCCTCTGTTTTGGCAAGTTCAGATGCGCCCGCTTTCTTTTTCAGCAGTTTCACCGCACGGGGAAGGTAGTCGATACTCCTGGCCAAAGCCGCATCCACGTAAGACGCGGGAAAGCGGTGACGAACCAGTTCCTGACGGATCCGACGGGGTCCGTAGCACTTTTCGTCCAAATGCCTTACAAAGAGCTTCAAATACCGTTTATCGTCCAAAAAGCCTTCCTGCACCAAAAGACACACCGTTCTCTCGGCAATCTCGGGGGCAAAATAGGCTTTTCGGTTTCGATCGGTCAGATACGCCTGCATTTCACCGCAGGTCAGATCACCGATGGAAAGACGGTTCAAGGCGCGCTTTACACTTTCCGAAAGTTCCTTCGGAATCTCCATCAGCGCAGGCCGCGCTTTTTCAGCAGGGTGTTGATCTTTTCGTGGGGATCCAGAAGAGCCGCAACGGAAAGGTTGTGGTTGAGCGCTGCGATGATGTAAGCCAGATACTTGGATACGTCAACTTCGTGGAACCAAGGCTTAGCGCGGGTTTCGTCGCTTATGTAGGTCAGGTTGGTACCGAAGATACCGTCCAGAATACCGTCCTCGTATGCCTTATCCAGCTTCTCGTAACCTGCGGTAAAGATGGCGTAAGTTGCATAAACGAATACGCGGTTTGCCTTTCTCTGCTTCATTTCGTAGGCGATATCCAGAACGGAGTCACCGGAAGCGATGATATCGTCGGCAATGAATACGTCCTTGCCCTCCATAGACTCACCCAGATACTCGTGAGCGACGATGGGGTTTCTTCCTTCTACAACGCGGGAATAGTCTCTTCTCTTGTAGAACATACCCATATTTACGCCCAGAACGGAAGCGTAATACATATTACGGTTGATTGCACCCTCGTCGGGGCTGACTACCATAAAGTTGTCCTTGCAGGGCATCAGATCGGGATAGTCGCGGAACAGCGCCTTGATCACCTGATAGTAAGGCATAAAGTTATCAAAGCCCATCAGAGGAACTGCGTTCTGCACTCTGGGGTCGTGGGCATCAAAAGTAACAAGGTTTTCAACGCCCATAGACTGCATTTCCTGCAATGCATAAGCGCAGTCCAAGGACTCGCGGTAGCTTCTTCTGTGCTGTCTGCCGCCGTAAAGCATAGGCATAATCACGTTCAGTCTGCTTGCTCTGCCGCTTGCCGCCTGAATGATACGCTTCAGATCCTGATAATGGTCATCGGAACTCATACGGTTCTCCAGACCAAACATTTTATAGCGAACGTTGTAGTTGCCAACGTCACACATCACGAACACGTCGTCTCCGCGAACGGAATCGTAAATAATACCCTTTGCTTCACCGGAGGTAAAACGGGGGCATTCTGCGGGAAGCAGGAAGGTATCGTAAGTATCCCAGCCTGCATTCTTTGCCCATGAAACCAAATAGTGATCTACTTTCTTGGCAAGTTCACTGGCTCCCTCCAGGGAAATAATCTTCAGGGGTGCGACACGGTCCTGTTCCTTGAAAACCTCTTCTGCGGTAATCTTCTGTCCGGGCATTGTAATCATAAAATTTCTCCGTCCTTCTCTTTCATTTGCAAAATATCAATTTGTCTTTTCGGTAAATCTTATTCCAGATCGCCGAGTCCCAGATCGTCATCGTCTTCCTCATCGGAATCAAAAAGTGACTCTCCGGATACCACTTCTTCCAGTCCTTCCTTGGACATAGCGATTGCCTTTTCCGCAATCTCCTCGGCAAGTGCAGGATGATCCTTCAAAAACAGTCTGACGTTTTCCTTACCCTGCGCAAGGCGTTCTCCGTTGTAAGAGAACCAGCTTCCGCTCTTCTGGATAATATCAAACTTCAGTGCAATTTCAATAATCTCACTCTCACGGGAAATTCCCTGACCGTAAAGAATATCGAACTCAGCCACACGGAAAGGAGGCGCAACCTTATTTTTTGCGATCTTACACTTGATGTGGTTGCCCACGATATCGCCTTTTTCCTTCAGCTGCTCACCGCGGCGAACGTCGATTCGCACGGAGGAGTAGAAGCGGAGGGCACGGCCACCGGTGGTAACCTCGGGGTTTCCGTACATAACGCCAACTTTTTCACGAAGCTGGTTAATAAAGATAAACGCGCACTGGCTCTTGGCAATCGCGCCTGCGATCTTTCTCAGAGCCTGGCTCATCAGTCTTGCCTGAACACCCACGGAGGACTGTCCCATTTCGCCTTCGATTTCGCTGCGCGGAACAAGTGCCGCTACCGAGTCGATTACGATAACGTCGATCGCATCGGTACGAACCAAGGCTTCTGCAATTTCAAGTGCTTGCTCACCGCTGTCGGGCTGAGAAACAAGCAAGTTGTCAATGTCAACACCGAGCGCTTTTGCATAAACGGGATCCAGAGCATGCTCTGCATCAATAAATGCGGCTGCACCGCCTGCCTTTTGCGCAGAAGCAATTACCTGCAAGGCAACGGTGGTTTTACCGGAAGATTCGGGACCGTAAATTTCGGTGATTCTTCCGCGGGGAATTCCCCCGATTCCCAAAGCAAGGTCCAAGGAAAGAGACCCGGTGGAAATCGATTTCACGTTCATAACGGAATTTTCACCCAATTTCATAATTGAGCCTTTTCCGTATTTTTTCTCAATCTGACCCATAGCAGTCTGGATGGCTTTCAGTTTTCCTTCCAAAACTTCGTCAGCTTTTTCGGTTTTGGCTTTTGTTGTTTTTTCCGTTTTTGCCATGACAAAATCCTCCACTTATATTTACAACTACAGTTACAATATATTATATCATAAGCCCTATCTTTTTTGCAAGTAATTTTTTGCCGAAGATAGGGCTTTTTTTGTTTTTTTCGTCATTTTATTTTATAAGCATAAAAAACGCGGTCCAGTCCTGAGAAATCTTGATAAAATTCACACTCCAATCCCCACTCGTCCAGAATCTTTTCGATCTCTTCTTTTTGATTGCATCCGATTTCACAAAGCAGCTCCACCCCGCTTTGCGCACAAAGGGAAATCAAGGCGCGATAAAACGTCAAACCGTCCTCGCCGCCAAACAGAGCCAGTTCCGGCTCGTTTTGTACGTTTTCCGCAATTTCCTTCATCTCCTCCCCTGTCAGATAAGGAGGGTTTGAAACGATGAGTGACGGCTTATATTTTTTGATTTCCTCAAGAGCGCGCGATGAAAGCACGTCCAGTTTTTCTATTTCACAGCGCTCGGTAAGAGAAAACTTGCGGCAATTCTCACTGCTCAAAGACAAAGCCGCATCGGACAAATCGTAGAGACGGCAAAACAAATCCTCCCGCTGCATCAAAAGTGACAAGCCGATACAACCCGAGCCGCAGCAAAAATCGAAGACAACGCTTCCCTCTTTGGCAAGCTTTGCAGCTTTTTCCACCAATTCTTCCGTTTCGGGACGAGGAATCAAGACCTCGGGCGCAACCTCAAACTCGCGGCCGCAAAACCACTCGGTACCGATATAATACTGGAGGGGGTAACCTTGAAGCAGTTTTTCAAGGTCTTCCCGCATCTGATCCTCACTTGCAAGAACAAAATCGGGAGAAATCAGCGGGGTATTCCGATCCAGACCGTACTTTTCCAAAATTGCGGAAAGGAGCGCTCTTTCGGTAAAAAAGCGCGCTCCATCCTTTGCTTTATATTCTTTTTTCACAAGAAGAGAAAATTCTCTTGCGTTCATTCTGTTTCCTCTGTATCGATTTTTTCTTCAGTGGGTGTTTCTTCCTCTTGCTTTTCTTCGGGAAGAGCAATTCCCTCAAATACCTCGTCCTCGGAAAACTCGTCGGTCAAAGCAGATTTCAGCGCAACGATGGCAACCTCGATCATATCATCGGTAGGCTCTTTCGTAGTAATACGCTGAATCCAGAGACCGGGAGCGGTAATAAAACGAATCACCGCGTTATCATGGCGACCTGCAAAACGGATGATCTCATAACCGATGCCCACGGTAAGGGGAAGAAGCAGCAGCTTGATGGCAACGTACAAAACGGTGTTGTCACGGGTATCGGGGAAAATCAAGCCGATGAGCAAACCGATAATAATGCCCACAAGCATCATCAAAATCATAAAGCTGGTACCGCAGCGAGGGTGAAAACGCTTCTGCGCTTTGATGTTTTCCACCGTCAGGGGAAGTCCCTTTTCATAGCAAAAGATACTTTTATGTTCCGCACCGTGATACATAAAGGTGCGCTTGATGTCCTTCATCAAGGAAACAAGAGATACGTAGCCGAGGAAAATGGCAATGCGCAAAATTCCCTCAAATACCTTGCGGGCAAATTCATTTCCGATAAACTTGGAAAGAAATGCAGGCAAAATGATAAACAGACCGACTCCCAAAGCAAGTCCGAGCACCGTGCCGATTCCGGTTACGATGGCGGTAAGACTCTTGCCAAAGGTCTTGGTCAACCACTTTTCGAATTTGGTTTCCTCTTCTATTTCCAAAGCCTCTGCGGCAAAATTCAGAGTAGAAAAGGACAAAGTCAAGCTTTCCGCAAAACTGACCACGCCGCGCACCAGGGGAAGTTTCTTGAACCAATTTTTCTTTTTGATCTCATTGGGATGGCTGTCACGAATGATCGTGCCGTCCGCCTTGCGCACTGCGGTAGTATAACTTTCGGGGCCGCGCATCATAATGCCCTCAAGCACCGCCTGACCGCCAACCTTTCCGAGTTTGGGATTCTTCTTTTCTTCCATAAACGATTCCTTATCTGAATTTTATATTTTCAGCAATGGCCGTAGCCTCCTCAAGATGAGGTTCGTACAAAGCCTCCTTCGCGGTATAAAGCACGGTGTAGATATAGCCGCCGCGGGAAATAAACCAGGAGCGGAACGCGTAGTTTTCTCCGCTGAAGGTAGCGGTATAATTTACGGCAAGTGCTTCGCAACCGTCGATTTTCAAGGAGCTTCTTTTCAGGCTTCCATCCTGATTTTTCTCAATCTTCAGGTTGTTGAAGTTGTCCTGAAACTGAGCAAAATAATATTTTTCCGCATAGTCAAGGAGCGTAGGATATTCCGCAGAAGCGGTAAAAGCCGTCACGCTGATATTGGAAAAATCGTTTTCGGACACGTAAGCGCTCGTCATTCCCGCATCGTTCCGATCCAAAATCCAAGTGGAAGGATAGAAAAAGTAATAATCCGTCTTTTCATTTTCCGCCATCAAAAAGCCGGAAGGAATCTCCACCCCTTCGGGACTTTCCTGCGCGCTGCAAGCACAAAGTGCAAAAAGTGATACCAGCGCAAGGACAAGGCTGATGACCCTGATTTTTGTTTTCATAACTCAAATCCTTTCTATATCAATTCCGTAATAATTTCATTGGAAACAAAGAAGCCCTCCGCGGTTAGGGAAAAACCGTTTTCCGTAGGAGTACAAAGCCCGTGTTTCCTCCAAAGAGAAAATTTTTCGCGAATAAAATCTACCGTTTTCTCATCGGAAAGCTGCAGAATGCGTTCCAACGAGATGCCCTCCTTCGTACGGAGAGACAGCATCAAATATTCGGTTAAAACATCCTCGGCACTCAGACGTTCCGACTCGGAAAGTCGATCCAGCGGATTTTCAGCGAAGATGAATTCCTCTACGCCGTCCATCACGAAAAACCGTTTTCCGTTTACCAAAGAATGGGCGCCCGGACCGATGCCCAGATAATCGCCACCCGTCCAATATACACTGTTATGACGGGAACGGTACCCTTTTCGAGCGGCATTGGAAATCTCGTAATGCTCAAAGCCTCTGCTTTGCAAAATTTCGGAAGCGGCAAGATACATCTCACGCACCGTTTCATCCTCGGGCAAAAGATGGCGCAAAGCGTAGAGCGGCACGTCGGGAGACAACGTCAGCAAATAAAAGGAAATATGCTTTGGTTCAAGGCTCAGCGCCCGTTCCAGACTTTCAAGAAAGCTCTCTGTGCTTTGATTCGGAAGTCCGTACATCAGATCGAGGCTGATATTTTCATAACCGTTCTTCCGCGCAAGTGCCACCGCCCGTTCTACGGAATCGAAACGGTGGAGCCTACCCAATATCTCAAGCTCTTCATCGATTGCGGACTGCATACCAAAGCTGATGCGATTGACACCCGCTTTTCGAAACGCGGACAAGATCCCGTCGCTTGTGGATTCGGGATTCATTTCCGCGGTAATTTCCGCACGGTCGGAAATGGAGAAGTTATTTCTGAGGGATGCAAAAATCTCACGAATTCCTTCGGGCGTTGCAAGGCTTGGCGTACCGCCACCGAGATAAACGGTTTCTACCGTGGTGTCAGGCACCATGGAAGAGAAGGCGGAAAAGCTCTGCGCCAAAGCGCGTTCATACGCGGAAATCCGTTCCCGATCGGGCAAGGAATAAAAATCACAATACCTGCATTTTGCCTTACAAAAAGGAAAGTGCAAATACAGACTCAGCTTATTCATCCAGCTTCAAAACCGCCATAAATGCTTCCTGCGGAACCTCTACGGAACCGAGGGAGCGCATCTTCTTCTTACCTTCCTTCTGTTTTTCCAGAAGTTTCTTCTTACGGGTAATATCACCGCCGTAGCACTTGGCAAGTACGTCTTTGCGCATTGCTTTTACGGTTTCACGCGCAATGACTCTGCCGCCGATTGCCGCCTGAACGGGAATCTCAAAGAGCTGGCGCGGAATATTTTCTTTCAGTTTTTCTGCAATTCTGCGGGCTCTGGCATACGCTTTATCACTGTGAACGATAAAGGACAAAGCATCCACGATATCACCGTTGAGCGGGATATCCAGCTTCACCAATTTGGAAGGTACGTACGTCGTATCGCTGTAATCGAAGGAAGCATAGCCCTTACTGCGGGACTTCAGCGCATCGAAAAAGTCATAGACGATCTCATTCAGAGGCAAATTGTAGTGAAGCTCGGTGCGGGTGGGGGTGATATATTTCATATCCACAAATTCACCGCGACGGTCCTGACACAGATCCATAATGCCGCCGACGAATTCCACGGGGGTAATAATGCTGGCACGAACCACCGGCTCGTATGCGGTAACAATGTTCTCTACTGCGGGATAGTTGGTAGGGTTATCGATATAAATGGTTTCTCCGCCCGTCAGCTCCAGTTTATAAATTACGCTGGGAGCCGTGGTGATCAGATCCAGATTGAATTCCCTCTCCAGACGCTCCTGAATCACTTCCATGTGCAAAAGACCCAAAAAGCCGCAGCGGAAGCCGAAGCCAAGGGCGGCACTGGTCTCGGGCTCAAAGGAGAGAGCCGCATCGTTCAGACGAAGCTTTTCCAGCGCCTCGCGCAGATCATTGTATCTGGCGCCGTCTGCGGGATAAATACCCGAAAATACCACGGGAAGTGCCTTCTTAAAGCCTTCAAAAGGCTCCTCGGTAGGATTGTCCGCCAAGGTAATGGTATCACCTACGCGGGTTTCCTCCAAGGTTTTGATGGAAGCGGTCAAATAACCTACCTGACCGGAAACCAGGGTTTTGCAAGGAGCATAACCGAAGGTTTTCATCGTGCCCACTTCCGTCACGTCAAATTCCGCGCCCGTATTCATCATACGAATGCGATCACCCGCGGAAAGGGAGCCTTCAAACAGTCTGAAATATACAATAATGCCTTTATAAGCATCGTAAAAAGAGTCGAAGATCAACGCCTTGCAAGGGCGGTCGGGATACGTTTTCGGCTGGGGAATGTATTCCACGATTCCCTCAAGCACAGCCTCGATGTTCAAGCCCGTTTTGGCAGAAACACAAGGGGCATAGTCTGCGGGGATTCCGATCACGTCCTCGATTTCCGCCTTCACCTGTTCAGGGTCTGCGGCGGGAAGATCCACCTTATTGATTACGGGAAGAAGTTCCAGGTCGTGATCTACGGCAAGGTAGGCATTTGCCAGAGTCTGCGCCTGAATGCCCTGGGTAGAGTCCACCACCAAAAGAGCTCCCTCACAAGCACTGAGAGAACGGGAAACCTCGTAGTTGAAGTCAACGTGACCGGGGGTATCGATCAAATTGAATTCGTAGGTTTTGCCGTCTTTTGCTACGTAATCCAAGGTCACGGCACGTGCTTTAATGGTAATGCCGCGTTCCTTTTCCAGTTCCATATCGTCCAGCACCTGCGCTTCCATTTCCCGCTTTTCAACGGAGCCTGTATGCTCCAGAATGCGGTCCGCAAGGGTACTTTTTC
>JAEIGA010013072.1_pt1 | contig 12628 bp, 6 predicted proteins | sample 9270691 | NCBI WGS metagenome assembly JAEIGA01 (sample SAMN17057246, study PRJNA624740) | gut metagenome | biome: biome; isolation source: fecal sample | host: Bos grunniens | place: China: Xizang | collected 2019 | reverse complement strand
TTCTTCCCTTTAATCTTTGCTCATTTAAGAAATTGCTAATGGCAACAGGATTAATTTCGACACTTCTACGAACAAATGGTACAACATTATCATCGACAAATAATTCGTTGTAATCATTATTTTTAGATATTTCTTTAAACTTTGTTTTGATATTGTTTATATCTTCATCATTTGGTTTTTGCATATTAATTATTTTGTGGATTGCTGGCATATTTTTATTGGTCGTAATGAAATGTGTAATTTTCTCTTCAAATGTTTTAAAATCGTCAATTGACAGTTCAAATTCTGAATCGTCTGCATCATTTGTAGAATCAATCAAATCTTTGAAGTGAGTATATGCATAACCTTTTTTGTCAAATTCTACATATTTCATTAATTCTCTTATATGTTCTCTAATTTCTTCCATTTTGGTTACAGAAGTATTTGTTAAAAATTCTGTACTTATCAAGTATTCTATATGCTCTTTTTGTGCATTAATCTCAAATCTGTCCATCTTGCGATTCAACTGACTTGCAATGAAATAAATTGCTTTTGCTGTACGCCCAAAATCTGCCGCTTTTGTTTTTACTAATTTTGTTGAAGAAAAGCGATAAGACAGATAATCAAAAATTTTCGCATTACTTGCATCAATTTGGTCAACAACATTTGGTGCAATATACTTTTTGATTTCAACAAGATTTGCATTTAAAAATGTATCCCAATTTAATGAGTCAGAATAATATTCTACATATTTTAAGTTTTTTTGCACACCGATATAGTTTTTATTTAAACTTTTTACAGTATCAACCAAATCTTCTCTTAATTCAACATAAAACTTTCTATCTTCGGCATTTAAATTAATGTAATGATATTGCATTGACATATATAACACGCATTTTTCAACAAATATTTTTTGGTTTAAAGACAATTCAACTTCGGCATCATCTGTGCTCCCGTCTGGGAATTCTTTAAAATATGGGAACACATTACAAATATCAAAAATTAGAAATCCTTGTTTATCTTTGTATAATTGTCTCGTGTTATCGTTTGTTTGCCTCTCAAAATATGCTTTTGATGGAGATATAACATTTATGTTTTCACATAAACGAGTACCTCTACCAATCATTTGCCAGAATTTAATTTTTGATTGAACTCTTTTGAAAAATACTAAATTTACAACATCTGGGATATCGACACCTGTATCCATCATATCAACAGATATTACTACACGAATTTCATCCGTTGTTTTGAATCTTCGTTGTAAGTCATCATTGTATGGGATGCCACTATGTATAATTACACAATAATTTGGGTTCTTTGCTATAAGCGGTTTATTTAATTCAACAAATCGTTCCATTATTTTTTCAGCATGTTTTTGGTCTCTTGCAAAAATAATTGTTTTTCCAAGAATATCACCGTTGTTTGTATATAATCCCTCGTCCATCAATGTTTTTAAAACTTTATCTATTGTATCTTCATTAATAATCATATTATGAAACTCTTTACTTTCTACTTTTGCTGGAAAATTTCCATCTTCATCAGCAAAAACAGTTTCATATTCTTCTTTTTCATCGTCGGATAATTCATCATATGTCAAACCATCCTTAAGTATTTTTGGTGTTCTATCTAATGCTCTAAAATATGTTAAATAACCTTCTTTAACCGCTCTTTTTAAACTATACTCATAATTAGGTTCATCATTAATTAAATCAAACACTTTATATGTGGATTTATTTATATCATCTCTTGGTGTTGCCGTGAGACCTATCATTAGTGCATCGAAATAATTAAAAATCTCACCGTATTTATTAAACACACTTCTGTGTGCTTCGTCAACGATTATTAAATCAAAATGACCTATTCCAAAAGGAGAATTTGTAACATCTTGTATGATGGATAACATAGATTGATATGTTGAAAACACAATTCTTGCATTTTCCATTCCATCATGTTTTCCCTCTGCAACAATTGCTGTAGAAATTGTTGGTAAAAACCTATCAAAAGTTTCTTCTTTTGCCTGTTTTACCAGATTAGTTCTGTCAGCAAGAAAAAGAATTCTCTTAACATAATTATTTCTTAAAAACACATCTGACAAACCACAGGCGGTTCTTGTTTTACCAGTTCCGGTTGCAAGAACTATTAACGAACGAGTGTGTTTTGTTTCAATGTGTTTAATAATTTCTGCAATAGCATCCATTTGATAATATCGACCACAAATCGTTGCATTGATAGTTTTATCTGTTAATGATGCTGTTCTTTTTTTAATAATATACTCTAATTCTTCCTTTTTATGAAAACCACTAACAATTCTTGGTGGGTAGATACCATCTATTACCTTAATTACATACCCGTTTGTATAATAAATTATTGGTCTTACACCATATTGTTTTTCTAATGCATCGGCATATAAAATTGCTTGATATTTACCATTCTCTTCATTGATTACTGATTTTTTTGCTTCAACAATTGCGAGTGGTTTAGCATCATCACCAAACAGAGTGTAATCAACAAAACCTTTTCCAGTTGTTGATTGTGTAGATATTGGCAAACCGTGCACTTCGGTTTCAATACATGCTTTACCTTTTTCTATAACACCCTTTTTATATACAATTTCCCAATCTGCCAATTTAAGTTTGGGGTCAATTAATTGTTCCCTTGTTTCTTTTTCGTTTCGTTTCAATTTTTCATTCTCCTTTTCTTGTTTCGGAAGTATTATATTCTATTATAAGAATGAAAGAGATGGCAATGTTTGCTATAAAATAAAACCAGACACAAATGTGTCTGGTTTTATTATTTATGCAATATATTTCTTGTGGGAATTCTTTACATTTGTCTGATTGACAATTGCATATTCCATTGTCGTATCAATCTGAGAATGTCCAAGCAATGTTTTGACTTGTTCAATTGGCATACCTTTATCAATTGCTTTTGTTGCAAGTGTTCTGCGGAATTTATGAGGATGGACTTTATCAATACTGAGTCTTTTGCCCAATTTACGAAGTCTTATTTCGACACCAGAGATTTCAAGACGATTATATGGTTTCAATAAGGAAACGAACAATGCAGGGTTTGTATCTGTTCTGGAGTTTAGATAATTTTGTAAGTGAATTTTTGCACGAGCATCGAAGTATACAACTCGCTCTTTGTCACCCTTGCCTAAAACGACACATTCCTGATTTTCAAAATCAATATCACTTCTATTTAATGTACATAGTTCTCCAACTCGCATACCTGTGGAGGTTAACATATCAATAATTGCAAGGTCACGAGGATGAGAAACATTGTCTCTCATAATTTCAATTGATTCGTCTGCGAATGTTTCTTTAACAGGTTTGGTGGTCTTAATTTTATGAATTCTGCGAACCGGACTTTTTAGAATATAATTTTCGTTTTCTAACCACATAAAATAACTGGAAAAAATCCTTCGGATGTTATCAAGATTTCCTTTACTACAATTATTAATTTTTTGATAATCAGTCAGATATTGTCTGAGGTCTTCTGTTGTAATTGAAACAGAATTTTTAACAATATCGGTTAACATTCTCTCGATTGTTATCTTATAATATTTTACTGTTTTAGGACTACATCCTTCAAGGGATTTTGCATCAAGAAATGCTTGTAGTAATTCTTCGTTAGATAACTCTGCAACGATTTCTTTGTTTTCTTTTTTTACAATTTCTAAATCCCACAAAATATGAGCAAGGGTGTGGTCTAATTTTTTCATTTGTTCTGCATTGAGACATTTTAACATCTCAGATTCAATTGCTTTAATAACTTCATCTTTCATTGAAAAAATCCTTTCTTTGAGTTGTTTTATCTATATATACTATAGCAAAAATATAAAGAAAAGTCAAGACAAATGCCTTGACTTTTTCTAATTATTCAAAATATTTTGCCATTAAAGATGCTTTTAATTCTTCTAAATATTTTAGTGTTTCAGTTGTTGCCAATTTTGATTTGTCGGTCTGTTCGACGAATGCCACAAACTCATTTTGCTGCTCGATTGGTGGAACGATAATTTTTAGTTCGCTCAATATTTTAAGGTTTATATTTTTCTGAGCGGATTCGGGTGCTTGTGCTTCCAAAATTGCTTGAAAAAATGAAAACCAGTAGTGAATGAAAATATTACTAGTCTTGTCGTTCGCCTTAAATCCAACAACACTGTCTGGAAAACAAGCATCAAATGTTAATATTGCTGTTTTAGCAATATTAGCAGCAATAGTAATACATAGAGTTCCTGCTTGCCACATTTTGCTTTGTTTTAATCCAAGTTCAGAATAAGTATTTTCGTAGCTTGTTATATACAATTCCGAATTAGCAACTTCTCCTGTTTGAATAAGCGGATATTCTCCACCTAACAACTTGGGGTCATTTCTTGGACGGTGTTTAGAAACACCTCTTCCGAACTCACCCAATTCTGGCAAGGTTAATTCTTGCAGATTTTTTGAATTGCTTACAGGGTCACCAAACAGTTCGATAAATCGGGATTTTGTTAATTCATTAAATAATTCTATTTGTTCTTTTTTGTGTGCAATTATATTATTTAAGTCATCAAATATATCAATAACCTTTTGTTGTGTTGGTATATCTGGAATAGATATATTTATTTCTGTTAAGTTTTCCAACTTAATATATTTAATTACACCACCGATTGTTTGACATCTTAATGTGTTTATGTAAGAGTCAAAAAAATAATATAAAAACCTTGGTAATAATTTTGTTTTGTCTTTACTTGTTATTATATATGTTCTTTGGTAAGCATTAAATTTGCCATTGTAATATTTGACATTTAAATCTCCATTGCCTGCAATCAACACACATTCGCAGTCATATGCATATTTATTAATCAATAATGTGTTTTGACTACAAGTAAAAAATGGATATATCCCATTTTCTGTTGCTGCATTGGCATCTAACTTTCCAGTTTGAACATTTATTAGATTGCCTAATCGCATCCTTTTAGCCCTCCTCTTCTTTTATTAATCCAAGGAGTTTTTTAATTGCCCCTTCCTCATTTTTCTTTGATTTTTCAATATCTTTAAAAATCTCTTCTGTCGAGCGATGAATTATAACTTCTCGTTCAATTTCTCTATATTTATTGATTGTGAGGTCATAACCATTTTTTATAATTTCACTCTTTGTGACCATAAAGGATTTTTCTTTTCTGCTTCTTTTCTTTTCATCTTCAAGATTATTAAATCTATTAATGATGTCTGGGATATCTGAACCAGTAATTGGACTTCTCTTTACGTCAAGAGTATATCCGTCGTTTTCCATATTATAGAACCAAACATTATCTGTTCCGCCACTATTTGTCTTTTCAAAAATTAAGAAAGAAGTTTTAACACCAGCACCTTTTGAAGCAGAACCCTTCTTAGAAGAAGACATAAAAATGCCATTTGGCATAGAAATAATACCAATTAATTTTTGGTTTTCTACAAGTTCTTTTCTGAGATTAATATGTGCATTGCTTGAACCAAATAGTACACCATCAGGAACAATGGACATTCCTCTTCCACCAATTTTCATAAGTTCAAGCATTAATGTTACAAACAACAATTCTGTCTTTTTAGTTTTAGTAATTGTTAATAACTTACTATTAATTGTTGATTCATCCAAACTGCCTGCAAATGGAGGATTCTGAAGTACTAAATCAAATGTACCAAACATATCTTTTGAATTTTCATATTCCAAAAGAGATGCCATAGAAATATTAGGATTCTTAATATTATGCAAAACAGCATTCATATAACCAATTCTGGACATATTTTGGTCTGTATCTGTTCCAAAGAACATTTCTGAATTAAACATTTCTCTATTTTTTACGTTCAATAATTCGGTCTTTTGATTTTCTTGGATATATTTTGCCGCCTCAATCAAGAAACCTGCAGTTCCCATTGCTGGGTCAATAATTCTTTCACCAATCTTGGGTTTCATCATTTCAACCGCCATATCGATAATGTGGCGTGGTGTTCTGTATTGACCTGAAATACCGCTACCACACATATATTCATAAACATCACCCATAAGGTCGGTATTGGTAAAATTCATTTCATCATCAGATAACTTATCCACAACAGAAGTAAGAAGTCTCTCCTTGCCATCGAATGCATATACATACTTTGTAGCATATTCAGCAAACTTACCTACTGCTTTGTTATCAGGGTCTTTAATAAATGGGATTACATATGTTTTAAGTCGATGAGATAAATCGCTTGCATTTAAATGCTTAAAGTTTTTCCATCTCAAATCTTCATATGGAATGCGAAAATTTTCTTCCTTATTACCATTTCTTACTACATAGTTAATATAGTCACCCTTTTTGAATGTTAAATCGCTATCAAGTGGTTCAATGCCGAGCATAGATGCGGATGCCTCAACTTCGTTTTGTCTATCATCCAACATTTTAATAAACATCAATATGGTTAATTGGTTAACAATATCTGATGTTTGTGCCATATTTTCATTATAAAAATCTTGCCAAATGGCATCTATTTTACTTTTTAAAGTGCCTGTAATCATTTACATACATCTCCTTTAAAACATTTATTTTATTTAATATTAAGTATGACATTGTTTTGATGTTTTGTATTTTTTGTCATAAGAATTTTTAAAAAAACGAGCACATAGTGCTCGTTTTTATTTTGTAGTAAAGACAACTTCATTTTTGAAATTTGTATTATTAATTCCGTCAAATTCTGATATTATGTCGTTCATTAATCTAACAATATCATAAGAAGAAAGGTTAACATTTAAAAATTTATTTGATTCTATTTCATATTGTGCTATTTGTTGGTTTTTGGTGTTTGAAATTATCGTTAATTTTAAAGAGTTAATAATGTTATAATATTGTTGTTTATTTAGGTCGAAAAGTGTTTTGTTGAGCAATATCCATATTTCTCGCCAAGATTTGACATCATATTCATCACCAAAAAGAATCACCCTTTTTGGTTTAGTATATGATAGTTTAGACATATCTATATTAAATGAGAAGTCTCCTGTTAATGGTGTATTGGTATCGTATTTGCTTGGTATGTCCCATATTTTTAACATTATTTCTGACAATTCTTCTGCTCTATGTTTAATCTCTTCTGATGTAAATTTATCATAATTTGAGATGTTTCTTGTATAAATAAAATTTGATGCATCATATATGACTTTCTTTTCACTAAAAGGTTTATTTGAACTTTCTGAATTGTATTTTGTAAGAGCAAGATTACCTATCGTGTGTAGGTTTGTTTCGTAATTTTGTAAATCGTTGTATTTTCTTAAATAGTTTTTCCATTCCTCTGACAATGTTTGTGGTATAATATGTTCAATAGTCGCATCATCGATGCTAACAGTCTCTTTTGATTTGTGCTTTTCTATTTTTTCCAATATATATCTACAACCAGAACTTCTAAATATTTTATAAAAATCAACATTAATTAAATTTGTTTTGAATTCATTATCGAATGGAAATGCATAACTTCCTTTATTTAACATTAAAGTATCAAATATTTTATCTTTAAATAATTGTTGTGATTTTACTTGTTCCAATCTTTGTATAGAAAGACTTGCTGTTTGTGCTGTCATTCCTGCTTTACCACAAACTTTGGTTCTTATAACATATGTGATTATAACATCAATGGCATCTATTAGTTCATCTTCTGTAATAATTTTATTCAAATATTGTTCGTATAGTGCCATTACAAAAATGGCGGATTCGTGGGCGGATAATTGTGTAAATAAGTTAAAGAATTTTTTGTGAATTTTGTTTTTTGTGTGATATGTTTGTGTAATGAATTCGTAATACATATTCGCATGTAACAAAATATCAGATAAACAGTTTTCAACATTTTCTTTTGATTTTAATAGACTTATATTTGGGTATGTTTTTTTAAATGCATTATATAAATTTTTTTCAGTTATTTTTTGTTTTTTGTTTCCCATAGTGATAAAATCAGATTTTCTTTTCTTTATTAAATAATATACAAAAAATTTTTCAAGTGTTGTTTGTTCAAACATATTATCAATCGGCAACCAATATTTTGTATATAGCTCTTCCTGTGTATTATATTCTAATGCCATTAATAAATAATTTCGAATCAAATCGGCATTGGTAAGGTCTAATCCAGTAGAATTTAAACTTTCAAATACAACTTGTGGATTTTCTTTTTCAACTGCAAGTTCAACTAATTCAAGACCTTCTATTGCTGCAATAATGTTTTCGGCATCTTTATCTGTTTCAGAAAATAATTTTGTGAAAAATAAATAATTAATCATAATATTACTGCACAATTCTTTGTCTGTAAATTTTTCCTTATTGAACTCCTGCATATTTATTAACTTGTGGAATATCGCCTCATCTCTTTTAATTGGTTTAAGTCTTATTCTTTCTTCGGCATCATCTGTATCATCGTTCATAAGTAAATTGTGTATTCGTTTCTTTGCAAATTTATCATCAGTGTTATCATAAATTGCTTTTAATAACAGCATTGTGCTTGTAATTCTTTGTTGTCCATCAATAATTACACATTGATACCTTTTTGCCGCCTGAGTGCATATTGTACCAATAAAATGTATATCCCCTGTTTCTGCAATTCTTTCGATATCCTCGAACAATTGCTTACAGTTTTCTTTTTTCCAATCATAATTCCTTTGATATACTGGAATAATAAATTTTGGTGTTTGTTTTATAAACTTGTATATATTTGTTTTGTGTGCTTCCATTTTATTCTCCTTAAATATTTTTATATTTTTAAGTATGAAATTTTGTTATAATTTGGTGTTTCATGTGTAGTCAATTTCGTTTTTTATTTTTTTTATTTGTTGTATTTACTCTTGTATATTTACATCATCTGAAATCAAACAAAAAGGATGGATTTTTCCTCATAAGGAAAAATCCATCCTACCACTTTCATCTGCACGGTTAAAGCGGTCAACTCGCAGTGGTATTTCTTTTGTAAAGTTAACATTGAGTCGGCAATTGTAATTGATTTAAAAAGTGTTTGAGATTTTTCTTTTCTTTTTTTGTATAAGCACAAACATATATAACTACATTATCAAATAAATAATGTGCAAAATATGCATTTTTTGTTTCTACATATCTAAATTTCGTATTTTCATGTACCGTTTGACTTGCTGTTCCAGTTTTATTTATTTGCGATGCGGATTGCATATATAAATTTTCAAATACCACAACTGCATCTTCAACATTGTGATACTCTGCATAACAAACCAGACTATTTTCTCGCTCAAGGCTTATGTCTATTTTACATGTTTGTTTTGATTCTGTATTGGGAGTTGTTTCCGAGGAATCTTCGCCAGATTCTGGAAGAGTAATTTTGGCAGCTTCTGCAAATCTTGACAGTTTATCTTCACTTTTTGAAAATTCCTTTAGTTGGTTCATGGTATTGATGGTTTTGTTTGCATCCTTTTTTTGAAATAAAACTGTGTATCCAATGCTATAAATGAGAAATATAGTTAATATAGCAAGTGGTATACCAAGTATTACAGTTATTATTGTTGATACAATACACAACCACTTTATGGTACCAACAATAGAATACCATAAACAAACACCAAAAATAAGGTATATTATTAATACATCTCTCCATCTAAAACCAACCGCTTTTTCATTATTGTTGTTTTGTATTTCCATATGTCCTCCTTTTTACAAATTAATTTTACTATAAGTATGAAGTTAATGAATTTTTTAACGAATTTTTAAAACAGAGTTTGGAAAATATGCATAATAAGAAAGCAACATTAAAGGAACACTTTTGTTAGGTTGTAAGTCATACAAATGTTAATTTTAGTGTTGTTATATGGAAGTCCACTATTCGCAGTAGCATGCTTCTTTTTATATTTTGAAAGGAATCTGTAGTTCGCAGTAACAGACTCCTTATTTTTTTTATTTGTATTTAACTTAAAATTCGCAGTAATAAGTTAAATGTAAATTTATTTATCTGATTTATGACCATTGTGCCACTTGCATAGCATTTGACAGTTGGATTCTTCTGTTTTGCCACCCTTAGACCAAGGAACAATATGGTCGCCTTCCATTTCCTTATATTCGTATTCGGTCACTCCCTTTGGATATGTATGACCATCAATTGCTTTATCGCAATAAGGACATTTATGACCTTGTGCCTCATAAACCTTTCTCTTGGTTTTATCATCAAATTGACGGAGTGAAAGATGCTTCTCTTCGCCCGTTATAATGTATTCGTAAATACCCTTAACGGTTTCCACTTCATCATCACCAATGAGTCTTTGGATTTCTGCCTCAATTTCGTCTGCAGTTTTAGAAATGATATTTTCAGATAATTCGCCTCTTTGATATTTGTTATACCAATATCCCCATGGTAACCCCTTCATTTCTTTGCGGTATGTTTTAAATTTACTGCCAACCCATTCCATTACTGATACATAGTAGTTCTTAATCTCGGTAGCAGTAGCATCACCTTGGTGATTTGCCATATATGTATCGCCTTCTTCTGTTCTTGGAGTAAGTCTCTGATAATCAGCAATCCATTGAAGAACGGTAGATAAGTAATCTTGTCTAATTGGACTTCCTGACATATAATCGGATGCTTTTTTACCACGAATAACTACAAGCTCAGCGGCATTACAGTTGGTTTTACTGAAATATTCTTTTGCTTTTGTGAGCCATTCACCAACATATTGGGCATTTAACAACTCTTGTTCTGTAAGAGGTTTGCCAGCAATATTGATAGTCTTGAACCAAGCAAGTTTATCTGCCACAGAACCATCACAAATATAAACAGAAAGTTCATAATCCAAAATATCATTTGCTAAATCAGGGGTGGTTTTTTGAATATTAAAGAATTTCTGAAAATTAACAACAATTTTATTATCAAGAAACTCACAGGCAGAAATGGTTCTTTGCTGACCATCCATTAACTCGTACATTTCATTACCGTCTTTATCAAGAATTTTTTCGCCATTTTCATCACGGGCAATTGCCCAATACATAGTATTAAGGGGAAAACCTTTCTTGATGGTTTCAATTACAGCAACTTGTTCTTTGCTACCGTAAATAAATTCTCTTTGATACTTTGGTCTTATATCAAGTCTACCGCCGTATCCAACAACACCATCTTCATCACTATTTACATAACCATCAAAGAGGTCACGAAGTTTGATTTGATGTAGTTTTATTGACATTGTTAGTGCCATACTTACTCTCCTTTTTAATTATATTTTATTTTTATCAACAATCTTGCATATGGGTCTTTTTTGTTTACATTTTTTAATGTCAACTGTTTTGGTTTTGGTAATCCATCGTTTACTATTGAGAAAAAATGCGGGTTAATATCAATTATTTCAAATTGGTCTGGGTTATATTTATCTATAAATGTAACGGGAACTCCTATAACTCCGTTGCAATATTTAACTCTTTCTGCAAATAAACACTCTTGCATACTTTCGTTTTCCATCAACATGCCATCCATCAGCACCTGGTGCCAAGATTTCTGACAACAATTCTCGCATAGGTTGTTCGTTGTGTGTGTGTGTGTGTGTGTGTGTGTGTGTGTTATATCTTTGTTAGGATTATTAATAGTTATCGATGCTTCTTTATCCTTAATTAAACCATGTGGTTTGCTTTTAATCTCTTCATTAATTTTTATATCATTTGCATTAATAATTTCAAATTGATTTGGATTATACTTATCAAAAAAAGTGATTGGTACACCCATGTTACCAGAACAATATAATTCACTATTTATAACTTTTTCAATATCATTTTTATATCCATCTAATCTGTTAACATAGTTTTTAAACAACGAATTCTTCTTTGATGGTACAATCCAAAAATAATTAATTTCATCAATGATTTCAGTTCTTGTTATTAACCAGTTTTCTTGTTGTAATGATGCAAAGTTATTCTCACTTATACCCCAAGATTCAAAATAGTCCATAGGGATTTCCGTCACTTTGTCTATATTGATTGCATCATAATTATCATATTTTGGGTATAAATCTGGATACAAAGAATCTCTTTTAGAATATAAATAAGAAGTTTCTAAAATATTATGTCTTTTGGGGTGGTCAAGATTTGTATACCAACAAGCAGAGGCTAATCTTCCCATAACCACACCGTCGATTATTTTATAAGCAGAACCCTCTTTTTTGTTTTCTACAAGCCATTTCCTTCTTTCTGCTGGAACATCAAAATACATATCCCTACTTAATGACCTATAACCCAACCACATTTGATTACTCTTTAGTAAGGGGAAAATTTCTTTATATGTAATTGCATTCATATTTCCCAATATTATAAATTGTTTATTATATTCAATAAGTTGTGACACATATTCCCTAAATAAGGAAAATGGAGGATTTGTTACAACAATATCTGCCTCTTTCAATAACTCAATACATTCTGGACTCCTGAAATCACCGTTTTGTTTCAAGTCTGTTTTAACACCAACTTCAAAATTACCATCATCACCACCCTCATACTCAATTTTATACGTTTGGACTTCTCCTACTTCATAATGAGTGGTGATTAATTTCTTTAAACCTAAATATTCAAAATTCATATGAAAATACTTCCAGAAATTAGACCAAGTTGGGTCATCACAATTGCAAAAGACCACTTTATTCCTAAATTTATCCTCATAATGATTCATTTCTTCAT
>JAEIGA010013071.1_pt1 | contig 12629 bp, 8 predicted proteins | sample 9270691 | NCBI WGS metagenome assembly JAEIGA01 (sample SAMN17057246, study PRJNA624740) | gut metagenome | biome: biome; isolation source: fecal sample | host: Bos grunniens | place: China: Xizang | collected 2019 | reverse complement strand
TTTTTTCATCAGCTTTAATATTACGTTGAAAAACTTTGCGAAAATAACTCCGCCTGCCGTATCAATAATGAAGGCTATAAGACCTAATCCTAAAATTAGAAGCGTGTCAGTATTAAGGAATTTATCGGCACTCATTTGAAAAGCTATAGTAATACCTAGGAAGATAGTTACTAGATTTGCAAGAACCTTTTGAGCGGTATCGGAAATAGAGTCAAGCACACCGCATTCTCTTATAAGATTTCCAAACATAAGGAAGCCGATAAGGGAAGCTGCAGACGGAACGAAAATACAGGTGACTATTGATATAATAATCGGGAAAAGTATTTTGGTTCTTTTAGAAACGCTTTTTTGCTCGTATTTCATACGGATTTTACGTTCTTTTTCGGTTGTTAAAAGTTTTATAACGGGAGGTTGAATGATTGGCACAAGCGCCATATAAGAATATGCTGCTACTGCAATAGCGCCGATATATTTGGAGTTTTCTGTGCCACTGAGCAGAGTGTTTGCAACAACAATTGAGGTAGGACCATCGGCGGCGCCTATGATAGAAATGGATGCCGCAACGTCTTCTGAGAAGAACATAGCCGCAGTACATAAAGTGAAGAAGATTCCGAATTGAGCCGCCGCGCCGAATATCATAAGTTTAGGATTGTTAAGCAGTGGGCCGAAATCTATCATTGCGCCTATACCTATAAATAAAATAAGCGGGAAAAGTTCGTTTGATATGCCTGCATTATATAGTGTTTCGAGAGGCTCTGAAATTCCTGAATGAGGGAAATTCATAAGAATTGCGCCAAATCCTATAGGTAGCAGCAGGGTAGGCTCCATCTGTTTTTTTATGGCAAGATAAATCAATATTCCACCTATCAGCCACATTACTATCATTTTCCAGTTTCCGTCTTTTGTAAATTCCAAAATCGGTTCAAAAAGTTCCAACAATTCCTTCATTTGCTTTCCTTCTTTCATAAATACTTGTTATATTATATTATTATATATCCGGTAAAGATTCAGTAAATAGTAATAGCGGCATTAAGCAATTTTACTTAATGCCGCTATTTTTATTCGTTAAGTCTGTAGCCTACGCCGAGTTCATTTGCTATATAATTAGCTTCTCCCGGTTTATCACCGAATTTCTTTCGGATATTAGCCATATTAACCTGTAATTTTTTTACACTGCCTTCTTGAGCGTATCCGCCCCATATCGCTTTAATTATGGCGGAATAGGTCATCATTTTTCCGCAGTTTTCGGAGAGAAGAGAAACTATGTTGTATTCGGTCTGAGTGAGATGGATTTCTTCTCCCCGTATAAAAACCTGTCGCGCGTTGTAATCGATTTCCAGTTCTTTAAGTGTGAATTTTCCATTTGGAAGTCTTCCTTCTGTGGAACAAAAACGGTTGTTGCGCAAGGCTGCTCTTACCCTTGCAAGAAGTTCTCCCGAAGCGAACGGTTTTGTTATATAATCGTTGGCGCCTCTGTCTAAGGCTATGATTTTGTCACTCTCGTTTGTACGGGCTGACAGAACAATAATAGGTGTTAATGAATCCTTTCTTACGTAATCGAGAAAATTCATACCATCCGAATCGGGAAGCCCCAAATCCAGAATAATCAGGTCGGGAATATGGGAAACAAATAACGTTTTTGCTATTGAACAGGAACCAGCAGGAATTGTCTGATATCCCGCAGTTTCTAACACAGTAGCTACTAAATTACGTATATTGTTTTCATCTTCTATAAGAAGAATTTTGTATTTATTCTGTATCATCACTGAATTTTTCCGTGTTTAAGTTGAAACGGAATACTGCGCCTCCTGTCTTTATATTCTCTGCTTTTATGTTGCCGCCGTGTGCTTTAATGATGGTGGCGCAAACCGATAATCCGATTCCTGCATTTTTCTTTTTGCTGTCGGCAACTTCATTTGCGGTATTATAATATCCCGTAAAAAGTGTTTCAAGACGTTTTGGGGCTATACCGCATCCGTTATCTTTAATTTCGAATATTGCATTCTCTCCTAAAGTGAATACCCTTAATGAGAGACGTGTCATTCCGACTGCGTGCTGAACCGCATTTTCCAGAAGGTTTACTATAACCTGTTCTATTAAAATCGCGTCCATTGGAATAATTATTACGTCTTCAGGCAACTCTATTTCAACCTTTTGAAATGGGTAGCGTTTTTTGAATTTCAGCATTACAGAGTCTATAAGCTCTTCAAGTACGGTTGGGGTTTTTATTATTTTTACCTGTCCGCTGTCAATACGTGTTATGGAAAGAAGATTTTCTACCATACGCACAAGCCACTCGGAATCCTCTTTTATGCCTTCGACAATTTTTTCTTTTTGCCCATCGGTCATAGCGTCTTTATTTTCAAGAAGTGTGGTACTTGAGCCGTAAATGGTAGTAAGAGGAGTTCTTAAATCGTGTGATACTGCTCTTAAAAGATTAGCTCGCATACGCTCTTTTTCATGTTCTGCCTTCATAGCTTCATGTTGTTTTAATTTTGTTGTGAGTGTACTTGTAAGAATAGCGATGGCTATCATAACAATTCCTGAAATAATATTGACAGGTGTGGTGAAATCAAGGGCAAAATAGGGGAAAGTAAAGGCATAGTTTACGGCGACTGTTCCTAAAAAAGCACCTGTTACACCGTAAAAATAACCATCTGTGAAAAGAGATATTAAAAAAACGGCAAATACGAAAATGGTAGTAATGTGTTCTTGAACGTCAAATATGTACTGAAAAAGCAGACTCAGACCGAAAGCAAACAGTAAAAAACAAATCGTAATAAATATGTTTTTTACGTATTTAGAAACTGATTTCATATTAAGCTCCTTCTTATTGATATATGTTGATATTACTATACATCTAATCGGGTAAAAGGATGGTAAAAAGTAATATAATTTAATGATAACATATATATTTCAAAAATTCTACTTAAATATATAAGAGCAGAAACGTTTAATCATTTCTGCTCTTGATTTTATATTAATCTTTTTAAGATACATACGTTTTCAGCGCTTATTTTTAATTTGTTGTTTTCGGGGGCGTTGCCCATAAGAACTTCGCATTTTGCAAAGTCATCGGGGAGGTCTATAAACTCATCGTCACACCAACGGTTAACAGCGATAAGCAAAGCGTTTTTGCCGTCTTGGCTTTCTCTTATATAGGCTATATGGCCCATATTAGCATAAACAGGTATAAATTTGCCGTTTGCAAAGCAACTGTTGTTTCTTCGTATCTTTCCAAGTTGTTTGTAAAAATCAAGCAGAGCGTGATTTTCGCTGCCCCAAGGGTAAGTTTTTCTGCAAAAAGGGTCGGAATAACCCTCAACACCCGCTTCGTCACCGTAATAAAGGGAAGGTATGCCGGGCAGTGTGTACTGAAGTGTTGCGGCGAGTTTTAAAAATTTTACCGAGTGGGCGTACTGTTCGGCACTGAGTTTTTGATCTCTTTGCCAATTTCTGTCGCCCGTTTGTCCGTCTGATGATAAAACCGTTAAAATTCTTGCCGTATCGTGAGTGCCGATGTGATTCATTAAAAGGTCGATACATTGGGGCGGATAATTTTCGGTAATATCAAGCACCTTATCAATAAGTTTTCTTGAATTTTCTCCCTTTAAAAAACCGATTATCGCATCTGCAAAGGGGTAATTCATAACCGAATCCAGTTGTTTGCCTCTTAAAAATCTTCTTCTGCCGCCGTGACTTATTTTGTTGGTTGCGTCTTCCCATACTTCGCCTAAAATAAAGGCGTTGCTGTTTTCTTCCTTTATGGCGGTTCTCAGTTTATCAAGAAAAAGGTCGGGAAGTTCGTCGGCAACGTCAAGGCGCCAACCCATAATACCTGCTTTAAGCCAGTGGCGAAGAACACCGTTTTCTCCTGTAATATACTCTAAAAACGACGGGTCGGTTTCGTTTACTTCGGGTAGAGAGGGAACACCCCACCAACTGCTGTATTTATCGGGGAAGCTTTGAAAACTGTACCACGAGGAATATTTACTGTTTTGACTCTGGAAAGCGCCGTTTTCGTTATACCTGCAGTATTTGTTAAAATATATACTATCGTCGCCTGTGTGAGAAAAAACTCCGTCAAGAATTATACCTATTCCGTATTTTTTCGCTTCACGGCACAGTTCTTTGAGGTCTTCTTCGTTTCCGAGCATACTGTCAATCTTCATATAGTCGGCGGTATTGTATCGGTGGTTACTGTGGGCGGAAAAAATAGGATTTAAATAAATTGCGCTAACGCCAAGACTTGCTAGAAAGGGAAGTTTCTCCTTGATGCCCGAAAGATCACCGCCAAAATAATCATTGCCTAAAAATTTGGGTTTAGCGTCTTGTCTGTGTTCGGGAATAGCATTCCAGTCACTTTCAATATATCGGTCGGTTGGTACGTTTTCCTTTTCTTTGCCCGAATTATAAAAACGGTCGGGGAATATCTGATAAATTATACCGCCTGAAAGCCAGGAAGGCGTTTTAAAATCTTTATCATATACGGTTAATTGCCATAAACCGCCGTCGTTTGAAATAATTCCTTCAGAGTGTTCGCCTTTAGTTATCTTAAAAGAACCGAAATCACAGTCGTAACGGAAATAATACCAATAAAGTCCTTCGGTAAAGGTAAGTGAGGTATCAAAAAATTGATATTCTTCTAAAAATTCCTTTGGTTCAAGTCTATATTCGCAAAGGTTTTCGCCGTCTTTGGTAATGCACAAATAAGCGTTATGTACCTTTGCATCTTTATGCAAAAGTAAGCTAAGCTTCAGAGAAGTCTCTGAAGCTATGGCTCCGAAAATAGATTTATAAAGAGTGTTTCTCGAATCGAAAGGATAGTATTGCATACATATTTTCCTTATTTATTTGGAGTGATTCCCCAAATGTTTTCTGCGTAATCTTTGATAGAACGGTCAGCGGCAAAAATGCCCGACTCAGCAATGTTGATAAGTGACATTTTGTTCCACTTATCTGCGTCGCGGTAAAGGGCGGAAGCCTTATCGTGAGCGGCGCAGTAATCGTTAAAGTCGGCAAGCGCCATATAGGTGTCAACACCCGTAATTGCACGGTAAACGTTATCAAAGGGCTGACCGCCTATGCCTTTTTCAATAAAGCTTAAAGCTTCCTTTAGTTTTTCGTTATTGCAGTAGTAGTTTACGGGATTATATCCTTGCTTTTGAAGTTTCATAACTTCAGGTGTCTGCATACCGAAAATTATAATATTATCGTCACCTACAGCCTTGTGAATTTCAACGTTAGCGCCGTCTTCGGTTCCGAGGGTTATAGCGCCGTTCATCATAAATTTCATATTACCCGTACCTGAAGCTTCGGTAGAGGCAAGAGAAATCTGTTCGCTGATTTGGGCGGCAGGTATCATAAGCTCGGCTAAAGTAACTTTGTAATCTTCAAGGAAAAGCACCTTTAATTTGTCGTTTATACTGCGGTCGTTTTCAATTTCTTTTGAAAGTTTGCAAATCATATTAATAATCTGTTTTGCAAGTAAATAACCGGGAGCCGCTTTTGCGCCGAATATATAGGTTTTGGGAGTAAAATCAGAGTTGGGATTATTTTTAAGATAAAGATAATCGGAGATAATGTGAAGCGCGTTAAGATGCTGACGCTTATACTCGTGCAGACGTTTAACCTGCATATCAAAAATGGAATCAGGGTCGATAGATACACCGATATTTTCTTTTACGTAATTAGAAAGACGTACCTTGTTTGCTTTTTTGATTTCGCCAAGCTTTTTAAGAACTGCTTTATCATCTTCAAATTTTCTTAAATCGGAAAGCTTGCTTGCATCCATTATAAAACCGTCACCGATAAGTTCGCATAAATAATCGGTGAGCAGGGGATTGGCCTGACAAAGCCATCTTCTGTGGGCAATACCGTTGGTAACGTTGGTAAATTTATCGGGAGTAAGCTTATAATAATCGTTAAAAAGAGAGTCGGTAAGAATTTTGCTGTGAAGTTTTGATACGCCGTTTACCTTGTGAGAAGCAACGACACTCAGGTTCGCCATCTTAACTACGCCGCCCGAAATTACGGCGGTATCTTCTACTAAACGCGCATCGTTGGTGGCTTCCCAAATGTGAAGTCTTAAACGGTTGTCTATTTCCTTTACAATCTGATATATACGGGGAAGTCTGTGACGGAACATATCTTCCTGCCAACATTCAAGGGCTTCCTTCATAATTGTATGATTTGTATATGCTACAGTGCCCTGTACTATCTCCCATGCTTTATCCCATTCGTAACCGCATTCGTCAAGTAAAAATCTCATAAGTTCGGGAACGGTTAATGCAGGATGGGTGTCGTTGATGTGGATAGCAACCTTTTCGGCAAGATTATCAAGGGTATTATAGGTGCGTAAATGACGGTTTAAAATATCCTGAACCGAAGCGGAAACAAGGAAATACTGCTGACGAAGTCTTAAGGATTTACCTTCAGCGTGATTATCTTCAGGATAAAGAACCTTGCTTATAACTTCAGCCATAGCCTTTTGTTCCATTGCGCGAACGTAGTCACCTTGATTAAAGGCCGACATATTTATATCCTGACATTCGGCGCTCCAAAGACGAAGGGCGTTTACCGTTTTGCCGTCTTTACCTGCAACCATAAGGTCGTATGGCATAGCGTGAACGGTAGTATAATCAATGTGTTCAACGTGATGGAAGTGACTGTCCCAACGTTCAATTATTTTTCCGTCAAAGTGAACGTCAACAGCGGAAGCGGGGCGGGGTTCGAGCCATACTTCACCACCGGGAAGCCAAAAATCAGGCATTTCGGTCTGCCAACCTTCAACTATCTTTTGACGGAAAATGCCGTATTCGTAACGAATACAGTAACCCATAGCGGGATATCCGCCTGTAGAAAGCCCGTCTAAGAAACAAGCGGCAAGACGTCCAAGACCGCCGTTTCCAAGACCTGCATCCGGTTCCAGTTCATAAAGTGAAGAAAGCTTCACCTTGAATTTCTTAAGTGCCTTTTCCATCTGATCGGTGAGATCTAAATTAAAAAGTGTGTTTTTGAAGGAACGTCCCATCAAAAATTCCATGCTCAGATAATAAACGGTTTTATTTTGTTGTTTCTTTGTTTCTTCTTTAAACTTTGTTCTGCGTTCACTCATTATGTCGCGAACAACTAAAGCGCAGGCTTTGTAAAAAAGCTCGTCGGAAGCTTGAACGGGAGTAACACCGAAATTGTGAGAAAGTTTTTTCTCAATCATTTCTGCGAGTTGAGAGGAAGTGTATCCACTCATAACCAATCATCCTTTCGTATCTATCTAAATATATTATTCCTATTTTGTAAGTTATTATTATTTTAACTCAAATCTTTTGAAAAATCAATATTTATTATGTGCACGAAATGACGAAATTATTATGATAAATTACTAAAAATGTGTGGTATTTTTAGTAATGATTTGAATAAATAGGTAAAAATGCACAAAAAATAAGGCTATTGCGTGTTGCAATAGCCTTATGGTTTACATAAGCGGAGCGAACAAATGCCAGAACCATTGTTTGAGGCGCGCAAAAACACCGCGTTTTTTCCAGACGTTTTTGTCGATTCGCTCTGAGTCCTTTAATATTTCTTCAAAATGAGTTCGCATCTCTTTTATTGTTTCTTCCGAAGTAAACCACACGCCACATTCAAAGTGAAAATAAAAACTTCTGTAATCCATATTAACGGTGCTTATGGTAGCGCTGATATTATCGCACAGGAATATTTTCGAATGAATAAATCCGGGCGTATATTCATATATCTCGACACCTGCATCCATAAGTTCGCTATAGTAATACTGTGTAACGGGATGAACGTATTTTTTGTCAGGAATATGAGGCGTTACTATTCTTACCTTTACCCCTGCAGTAGCTGCAAGTTTGATTGCGGAAGTCATTGCGTCGTCAAGAATTAAATACGGCGTAGCTATATCAACGCTTTTGTGTGCGGTGTTAAGCATTTGCTGATAAATTCCTTCGGCGGTACTTTTGGTATCCATCGGACTGTCTGAATAGGGGAGAACGTAACCCTCGCTGTATATAGGCTTGGATATAAGATGCTTTGACATAAGAATCTGTTTTCCCGTAACGTATTCCCACATTATGCAGAACATTATTACGAAACTGTCTACAGCGCTGCCTTTTACCATAGCGGCGCAATCCATCCAATAACCGAAGCGTTCGTATTGGTTTATATATTCGTCTGCAAGGTTGATGCCACCCGTAAAAGCAACGTTTCCGTCAATAATGATTATTTTGCGGTGATCACGGTTATTCATAACCATATTAAGAGAAGGCTTCAGCGGACAGAATACCGAAACTTCAATTCCTGCTTTTTTCAGCCTGACCAAAAAATCGGCATATTGACGTTTAATGGAACCGAAATCGTCAAATATAACCTTTATTTCAATTCCCGAAGCAGCTTTTTCTTTTAAAACGTCAAAAACAGCGTTCCACATTTTTCCGTCGGCAATAATGAAATATTCAATAAAAATATATTTTTTTGCTTTTTTAAGTTCCTCAATAAGAACGGGCAAAAAGGCTTCTCCGGGGGAAAGATAACTTACTGAAGAATCTTTATATACAGGAAATCCCGATTCACTGCAAAGGTAGGAGGCCTGACGGGAATGAGAGTTATCCTCGTAATGAAGAAGTCTTTTAACGGCAGGGTCTTGCTCTAGATATTTTAAATATTTTTGTTCGCACTTTAAATACTTCTTTTTCAGATGAGGAAAGGTACGCTGACCGCCCCACATCATGTAAATAAACAAACCGAAAACGGGGAGAACAAGTATAAAAACTATCCATGCTATTTTATAACTTGGGTTTTCACGCTTATTTACTATGTAGAGCGCTATGATTATTCCTAAAACTTCAAAAGCGGAGAAAACCGCGAAAAAATTATGCTGTAAAGATATGGCAGCCCATAACATTCCCCCTATTGCTACAAGAAGACCAAGCGCAGTCAAAATAACGCGTAGCTTTATACGGATGCCTCTTTTCTTTTGCATATTTTTTCACCTCTATATTGAATATTAACATATTTTGATTAAAGATACAAGTTTTTGAGATTTACGCTTGAAAAAGTTAACCCAAAGGATTATTATGTAAATAGTAAGTAATTTGGAGGGATAACTATGATTTACAGTGTATCAACAGCTAATCTTATTATTGACCCGAAAACGTCGGAAGCAAATTTTCCGTTATTAAAACAGGCGGGTTTTGGCGCAATAGATTTGAATTTTGACACTATCTTTGGAAAAACGGGTGGTACTGTATGGAAAAAGCCTATGACCAAAGGTGGTTTTTATGAGCTTGACGATAAAGCATTTTACGAATACCTTGACGGCATAAAAAACGCTGCCGAGAAAAACGGAATAAAAATCGGGCAATGCCACGCTCCTTTTCCGTCATATATTTTTGGCGGTGAAAAAGAAACTAACGATAACATAGTTTGGATTATAAAAAGAACTATACAGGCGGCAGGTTATCTTAACTGCCCTTATATAGTTGTTCACCCTGCAAATTTCCCCTATGGCGATAAAGCAACGAAAGAGGAAATCTTTGAATTTAACGTGGATTTTTACGCGCAGTTTATTGAAGAATTAAAAAAATACAACGTGGTTTGCTGTCTTGAAAATATGTGGGTTTCTTATAAAAACAAAATAATGGAATCAACTTGCAACGATTATGAAGAAGTTAACCGATATATAGAGGTTTTAAACGAAAAAGCGGGTGGAGAATGGTACGCCTTTTGTCTTGATACGGGACATGCTGTTTTAAATTCTGCAAATATCCGTTTTGCTATCAGAACTTTGGGTAAAAATCTTAAGGTACTTCATCTTCACGAGGTTGACGGAGTTAAGGATAATCACACTATGCCATTTACCTTAGGCGCTGTGGATTGGGATTTGATTATGGATGAGCTTAGCGCGAATAATTACTCGGGTACCCTTAATTTCGAGGCGGCAAATTCATGGTTGATGTTCCCTGAAGCACTTTGGGGCGACGCCGTTAAAATGCTCGGAGCTATATGTAAATACTTCGTTGATAAGTATTTTTAAGAGTGCTGATATTTAAAGTATTCAATAATTCCTTTTACAATTGTTTGAGCGCAGGCTTTTTGATGGTCTGCGTTCATCATATTTATACGGTCTTGGTCATCATCCAAAAATCCGTTTTCAGTAAGAACTGAAGGACAAATGCCGAGTCTGTTAAGGAAAAAATAATGCCAGGAAGAACCACTGCATTTGCGGTATAGCTGTGTTGATGCAGTAGCCTGATAAACGTATTTTGAAGCGGGAGCAGAGAAGGAGTTGTAGTAGTAAGCGCCAAATCCATTACCACCGCCTCCGTTTCGGTGAACCGAAACTACAAAATCGGGCTCGTATTGCAGAACTTTTCTGTAACGGTCATATGTATCCATAAAGGTATTATCCTCTCTGGTAAGATAAACCGTCGCGCCTGCCGCTTCAAGCTCATCCCTTAAAATGAACGCAAACGAAAGGTTTGAATTGGATTCGTAAAATCCGTCAACCGCACCGCCCGAATCCTTTCCGCCGTGACCTGCATCCACTATTATTACTTTGTCGTATAATCCGTATCCGTATTGGTTGTTGTCGCTGTATAAACGGGTAGGCTCTAAAAATTTAAGCAAAAGACAACCGTATTCGTCGTATTCTGCTCGCCAACCGTAAAATCGGCCCTGTTTTTTGAGGTTTAATTTTAATACGGCGCAATTTTCCTCGTAAGAAATTTCCGTATCCTTGAATAATGGGTTATCACTATTGAAAATAACGTCACCGATAATTTCGGTACAGTACATAAAACGTATTTCGACGTATGAAAACGTCGGACTTTCGGTAACGAAAACGCCCTTATCGGTGTTTTTATATTCCTGTTCTTTAAGTTCTACGGTAAACGGAGCTTTAAAATCGGTAAAAAATGACAGAACCGTATATTTTCCCTCTGTTTGTGCTCTATCTACGGTAAGAGTATTTTCACTGGGGAGCGTTCCTTCATATATTTTTAAGTTTTGGTTATCGTAAACTCTTTTTCCAAATCTTAAAAGACGGTAACTTTTTTCATTTTCTTCGTTAATAATTGATGCATTACTGCAATAATCCACCGTTCCTACGGGAAGGTAACTGTTATACGGACGGGAAGTATCGTCAACCGTATCACCGTCAAAGGTTTCGGCGGGAACGTCTATTACTTCGGCTATGTATTTTGTACTTTCGTCGGCCGAGTCTTTTAGAACTGTTATTATTCCACTATAATATATTTCGGTTATATTATCCTTTATGCAGGTGATTTTAATCTGACCTAAGGCGGTGTCTTTATCGGTACTCTTTAAAGTGAAACTACCAAGGTAATTGTTTAAAGGTTCTTCTTCATTATAGGAGAGCGAAAGGGTAGTGGAGTCCTCATTTAATTCGGCGGTAACTGTAAGGTTATCGAATTTGCTTTTTACCGATACTATAATAACGGAATTGCTGTTTAAAGAAATAGATTCAGAAGGCGAAAAACTGTCTATAAGTTCATATTTTCCGGTTGAAGTATATAACTTTATGGAACCGCTTGGCTGAGTATCCGAGCAACCGCATAAAACTAAACTTATGCAAATTATTATTAAAAATAGTTTTTTGACGTGTGAAATCATTAAACGTTCCTCCATAGAAGATTATGTTAAAATAATAATACAAAATTGTTACCAAATCAATAATAGGGTTGAAATTATTTCGTTTTTTTGCTACAATAAAGGGGTAGAAAGTGTTATGGTTTGGAGAAATATATGGAAAAATATGTTTTTTTGTATTTTTGTTTTGTTTTTTTAGTTTCAGCCATAATTACTTTTAGCGATAAAATAAGGGCGAAAAAAGGAATTAGAAGAATTAGAGAAAGAACACTTCTTTTGTGGGGATTTTTCGGAGGAGCGGCGGTTATGTATATAACTATGCTTCTTATCCGTCATAAAACACGTCATTTTAAATTTATGTTTTTGTTGCCCTTGTTTACCATAGTGCATATTATATTACTGTATGTGATTTTAAAATGAAGTTGTGAGGGTTCGCTATGTCATTATCAAAAAAATTAAACGTTAAAAAAATGACTGTAATGTCAATACTTTGCGCGCTTGCATTTATTTGCGTACTTCTTTTCAGATTTGAGGTTGGAGGATTTTTAACCTTTGATATAAAGGATGCCGTTCTTGCTATTGCTTCTTTTATATACGGACCCCTTGCAGGTGTGGTATGTTCGGGTCTTGTTGCGTTTTTGGAATTTATTCTTATAAGCGATACAGGTCCGTACGGTCTTATTATGAACTTCCTTTCGAGCGCAACCTTTTCTATGGTTATTGGAATAATCTATAAGCACAAGCGCACTATGTCGGGCGCTGTTATCGGTGTTATATCTGCAGTATTCGGTATGACGGCTGTGATGCTTTTAGCAAATATGTTTATAACTCCTCTGTTTTTAGGTATGGAAAGACAAGCGGTAATAGGAATGATAGTTCCCACCTTACTTCCTTTTAACGTGATTAAAGCGGTGTTTAACGGCGCTCTCGTACTTATTATTTATAAACCGGTAAGTCAGACTTTGAAAAAAGCGAAGCTTATAAACGTTGGTGCATCAACA
>JAEIGA010013070.1_pt1 | contig 12629 bp, 12 predicted proteins | sample 9270691 | NCBI WGS metagenome assembly JAEIGA01 (sample SAMN17057246, study PRJNA624740) | gut metagenome | biome: biome; isolation source: fecal sample | host: Bos grunniens | place: China: Xizang | collected 2019 | reverse complement strand
GAGCATGCTCATACGTTGTTTCCCACCCATAGTGTCGATACGAGGTTTCTGTTGGCGTAGCACCATTCGTCTGGCTTAGGCTCGCCATACCACGAATCCGAAAGGCTCACGGCGAGCTGGATAACGGCGCACTTGGTCGGGCGGTACTCGGCGAGGTCGCGCAGCATGGCGTACAGCATGATGTTTGTGTCCTTGAAGCTCAAGTCCTGGCCGTAGCCGTTGCAGTCGTGTACGAACCAGCAGACAATCTCGTAGAGGTTGCCGAGGTTCGGGGCGTACCAGTCCACTATTTTCGGGCCGCTGCGCCCGTCGAATACGAAGCCTGGGGCCGTCTGCACGTGCAGCGTCCCTTGATTCGTAACTACGGAAAGCAGCACGCCCTCGTCAAGCGTGTAGCGTCTCTCGCGGTTCTGCTTGATGTCACAGAGCATCTTGCGACCTTCCGCGATTTCCAGGCTCTCTATCTTGAGCGTCGACTTGTGCAGCCGATTCATCATCATCGCTTACCTCCTCCGTTCCAGTCCTCGGGGTCGAACAGGAGCCACCCGAAGAACATGAACGCGCCGAAAACACCGAGCATCACTCCGCATCCCATGCACTACCTCTTGCCTGCGGCGCCTTCCATCTTGCCGCGGATAAACGCCACGTCGGAGCGTATCACGGAAAGAGCCTCACGCATTACGGAAAGGTCCTCGTTGTACGCCTTGTGCTGTTCTGAAAGCTGTTCGGTCCTCACCTCAAGAGAGGTTAGGCGGACATCCGCGCTGTCGTTGTCGTTGCGTTGCATAGCCGCCGTAGCGGCCGCCAGGAAAAGTGCCAGTCCAGCGATTACCGGTTGCAGGAATTTTCGCCATTTTGCGGATTCGTTCATAATCGGTTCCAATAAATAGGTGGTCTTGATTCTTCAAGCATTTTCCCATCAAACATCTTCATCGTATCATGAATAAACTAACGATAAGAAAACCCTTGATTAAGTCATTCCGCCCATATTATTGTAAAACTTGACTCTCACGTTAACCATCTTCGCTCGGACGCGTAACGCAGCCCAGTCGTTGCCTCCTTGAGCGCCGATATAGATAGCGTGATTAGATGACGTTGACGTCTGTAGACGACCTCCAAGCCTTACGTGTGCAAAGCTGGCAGTCGTTCCGCGCATTGCGTCAATTGTCTGCGTCGTCGTAGCGAAAATCTGTCCGTTCGTCAGCGGTATATTCGCAGGGCTGGCGCCGTCATTAGACATGGTTGTAGCAACGAAGTAAAATATGTACGGCATATCAAGATTCGCATACGGTTCGACTTCCGTTTGAGCGTCGTTAATCTTGTACGACCAAAGTTGCAAGTCGAATTCGATTTCGCAATATCCTTTGGAGTAGTCGGCTGGCGAAGGCACGTGACAGACTCCCCACTTGGTCGACGTATTCGCCTGATTACCGAGAATCTGCGCTACCCCCATCCCGTTAGGAGAATTTTTATCCCAGACCGTTATGAAATCTACCGCCGAACCACCTTGGTAATACACCGGGTTATCCAGCATCGCTAACCTCGGAACAGTCGCATACCCAGCACTGTCCACTTTAGACTTGATGTAGTTCCACAGAGTTGTCGGGCGCAGCTTTTTCCAATTGGTGCCGTTGTTGTACGATACGGCCATTATAGTCGCCAAGTCGTCAATGGCGTCAGCCGACGAGTAATTGCCCAGCTTCGTCATGAGGTTGTCCAACGCTTCCGTTGCGGCGTTGTTAGCCGTAGTGTTCATCCTTCCAGCAAGCGCCTGCGCGATGCCTTCGCCTTCTACGTAGCCCTTGGCATTCGTAGCCTCGTTGGCGGTGCCTGCCGTCTCGGCGTACTTGACTTCCGATGTAGTATGACCCCAACCGTTAGCGGCTCGCCAGTACGTCGTGATCTTGCCCGAGTCGCTAGAACTGACAAGGCTGTCAATGACGGTCTCGAAGAAGTAGCCTGTCACGCTGCCGTTGTAGTAGCGGACGTAAGTCAACGGTATCATCTTCTCGTAGGTATTGCTCTCACCGGACATCGGACCGCCGACTTTGACATATATCTTCTTTCCGGCCGTGCGTGCGGCTTCAAGCTCCTCCATCGTCGTTCCCGACGCCTGTTCCGTGTAGATGGCGGGAAACACGTCTGCATCCGGCAACAGCCTGCTGTCGGTAGAATCGACCTTGTTACCTAACAGCGTGTTCGTCTCGGTTTTCGTGTAGTAGTTGTTCGGGTTGAATATGTCAGTAAGGGGAATGCTTATCGGCTGCTTGCCAGCGTCCGTGTTGAACGTGATGACAAGGTTTCCGTTGCTGATGGCGACGGAGTCCACCATACCGTCCTTGACGAAGGCGGCAGCGTCGAGCGTAAAGAGCTGCGTCGATCCGTGCTTGAACACAATCGTGTGGCTAGACGAGTCGTATGTAGCCGAGTCCACTACGCTCGCGGGGTCGGCCTTACCGCTGGCGAGGTCGTAAGCCTCCTTCACGTTTTTCGGCGTAGCGGCCGTCGACGTACTGGTAGACGAATGCGAGTCAGTGAGCTGTACCACGCCCTTCTGCGAGGTCGTGCCGTCCTGCACGGTCTTCTTGGTGGCCGTCATGCGACCTGCCGCATCCTGCGACACAGATTCGATAAATTGTATCTCCGTACCGCTCGCGCTCGGCGACTCCACGGGCTCCTGCATGGGCTTGTAGCCTCCTTCCGGGAATTCTACGCTCTCGAGCGCCGAGATTCGCTTTTCCAGGCTGCATAGAGAAACGGATACCGTGCACATACAGTCAACAATAGCCTTGAGCGTCCTGTCGGTAAGACGCTTTAACTTTTCGCCCAAAATCGCCTTCAAATCATAACTAGCCATCAAAACCTCACATTATACTTGCGCTGAAGTACGGCGCGAAAAGCGTATCGGTCACGCAGTGTAAAGCAACTCTTCTTGTTATTCCATTGCAAATACCGCCTGAACGATGTCAGCACTTCACGCCTGAACCGCTCGGTGACATTCCGCATATCCTTTGTCCTTAAAATCCCGACGTAGGTATTCATCGACGAAAGCAGACGCGCAGTTTTCCATTGTACATTCCGCGTCCGTTTCCACTCGCCGACTTTAGCGAATGCCCGACGAACCGTTCCGTTGTCGGCATACTCGCGGTAGAACTTTACGCGGCTGCCGAGTATATGAATACCCTTCGAATAGTGCTGGCAGTAGAACTTGCGCTCATTCAACTCCACCTTCAGAGCCGAAAGCCTTGAGCGAATATCCGGCATCATCGAGAGAAATTTCGCCTTGTCGGCAGTCACGATGTATATATCGTCAACGAAGACAACGACACGCAGGAAACCGAAAGTTTCCAGCCACTTCACGACATTGTTGATGTAGTGACCCATGGCGTTTTGCCAGCAAAGAAATCCTATCGCACCGCCAGTTCCCACCGGCTTGTTGAACAGGCTCTTTTCCGGAGAAATCGCGGACCAGTTCGAGCGCGGTACGTACACCTTGCAGTTCCTCGCAGGGTCAGCCCGCATGCAGGATTCCATCATGTACCTGATGTCGGCTTCGTCATTTCCGATGTAGTAGCGGTCGATGAGGCCCAGCTGCTGTGCAAGCGCAATTTTGACATCCGCATTCGGGAAATAGCCCTTGAGGTCCATGTGGACTATCCAGGCATCACGCGTGTAGTTACAGGTCATTTCGCGCACGTCCTCGCGGAAGCGAGCGATACAGGCGTGAAGGCCCTTGCCCTTGCGGTTGTTGTAGGTACGGTCCGAAAGCACGTCCTCGTATATCGGGCGCAGATTGCGGTCAAGGTAGTGATGCACGATGCGCACGTACATCGCCGTGGCGAAAATCTCCCTCGCCTTGGGGCTAAAAACGACGAAGGCATAGTTCGGGGTAGTATCGAGCATGCGCCCGTTCAGGTCATTGCACAGACGGACGAGAGACTTCTCGAAGTCCATCTCGAACAGCACCGCATCTCGCGAGCGGCGCTTGTTGCTACGGGCAACAAAATAAGTCTCTAGCAATTCATCTAGCAATACCATACTATCCACCGAACGGCCTGCATTAGTCAAGTTCGCGACCGACAACGCCCGATTGTTGTTGTTCAGGTTGTTGTTGCCGTTGAAATTCCCGTTGTTGTTCAAATTCCAGCCATTGGAGCGGGAACGGACAAAGGGAACCGCCGCAGCCGAAGCTGCATCAAGGCGCACTGCCGGAACTGGTATTCATGATACCGTCGCCTCCTCTTAACTGTTCTTGCACGCCGGAACGACGGCCATTGTTTGACGCCGTCGTTGACCGTACTTCGCGGGCAATCCTTTCTCTCCACGCGATTATGCCATCGTCAATTCTCTGTATATATCCGTATGATTCTACGCACTTTTTCCCTGGCAGCACCTTCTTGTCGATACACAGCCGCATCAGACCTTTCAGCACCTCGAAATGAGCAAGGAACCCGTCCGTGTGAACCACCTTCTCATTTCCGCGCAACTTGTAAGAAAGAGTGAACTCGACAAGCATCGCAGTCGCCGCGTCAAGGAGCCTGTCGCCAAGCACAGCCCTGTCGCGCTTCGGGATGGCGAAGCGCAAGTTGTACACGATACCAACCAACTTGTAGGTATCCACGTATATCGGAGTATCGACAACTTTCTTTGACAATTTTTAGATCCTTTTTAGGTGCAGGCGCGGCTTCAAAGGCCGCGCCGAAGAAGGTGGAAGGCTAAATTTCCAAGAGCGCGACCGACAACGCCCGAAAGTTGTAGCTCAGGGCGTTGCTGCCGCTGAAATTCCCGCTGCCGATCAAATTCCAGCCATTGGAGCGGGAACGGACAAAGGGAAACCAACAGCGCGAGTTTTCCGAGTTCGTGTTGAGCTGTAGCGTGCTGCCGCCGATTTTCGACAGCGTCTTGTTGAACGCGTCTGCAGCAGGGCTTTCGAGCGTATACTTAACGTGCCTGAAGACGGCCTGCACGATGCCGATCCCGGGCTGGAACCAGTCGCCACGGCGAAGTCCGTCCACATTCGCGAACTGGCCGTAGTTACCCCATGTCAAGTCGTGGTTGTAGGCAAATTGCGCAACTCGGAAGAAGGCCGAATTGTCGGCTTCGTTCGCATCGACAAACACCTTCGTCGCAGCCTTGCCGTCCTGGAAGAGGACAGAATTGCTCACCAACGAGCACGGATACGCAAATCGACGAGATTCCAAATATTTGCGGAAGCCAGCCTCGCCTGCGCCAAACTTGGCGATAGTTTCGTCCACCTTGTACGTCGTGGCGTTGTGAGCCGTAATGCTGGATGCCGCAGGACCAAGTGTCAGACCCCAGTCGGCACCGTTAAGGAAGTCGTTCTGCAACCCGTTCGTACCGCCGTTCCAACCCTCGTTCTTGCTCGCACCGCCTCGGCCCGTCAGCCACGCGAACAGCACGTCTACGTTGCATGTCGCACGGAAGCCTACAAGACCCTGCGTGTCCTTGGCGTCTCCAGCCGTGATTTTAGCAAGGTCGGCATCGGAAAGTTTGTTAGACGGAATAGTATAAGAGGAAGATGTCGCGCCGGTAAAGAAAGGACCGGCAGCGCCGACAGTCTTGTACAGCACGTAGCACTTGTTTCCGCGCACGCTTGCCACGACGCCGAGCGCGGTGAAGCCCGCAGCGGACATCTTTGCGTTGTCCACGGTATCGCCAGCGACGAACGTCACGGAGCCTTCCGTTACGCCGCTACCCGGAGTGGCCGAGCTGTAGACGCTCGTGGTCGGCACGTACACCGCGTCGCCCGGCTTCGGACGCTTGACGGCCACGTTCACGCCATCGTAATGCACCTTGCCGGAGTCGGCCTCCAGCGAAACGGTGCTCTTGCCGAGGGCGGTACGTGCGGTGTCTGCCGCGTATTCGGCCTCGTCGGCGTACTTGTTGATATAGCTTCCTGCCATTATTCGGGTCTCCTGTTGTCACAATTTTGCGTTTGATAGTGCTTCAATACGGCCTCAAGAATATTCACAAGGACATCCGCGTCGTCTTTAGCATCTTCTACTTGGATTACAAAAGGAAGTTTAATGACGCGTCCATCACGCCATTTTATTTCTTCAATTTCATGCTTCATAAATAACCCCTATGCGTTCGCCACGCTGATGTCGATGTTGTTCAGCACGATCATGCCGTTTGCGGCATCGTACTCGGCGTCGATGATGTCCTGCTTCTCCACGACCTTTTCAAGGACCCTCGTCGTCAGCCGTTCAAGCTGCGAGCCCTTGATGGCCTTGTCATCGTATGTATTCGGCATTCAAGTCACCTCCTACGCGTTGGCGGCATTCCATGCCGCGGTGAAAAGTGCATCTACTTCCGCGTCCGTCATGAACGACAGCGCGGCCTGCTTCGAGTTCCAGTTGTCGATGTCGGACTGCGAGATGTTGTCAAGCAGGGTCTTGTTCGAGTGCGTGTGCCTTGCCGACGTGTTCGCGTCCACCTGGCCCTTGTGCGAGTCCGTGAAGTTATTGTCCGTGTGGACGTAGTCGGCGTCCTGCACGAGGTTCTGCGGCTTGTTCTTGATGTAGTCGTCGGAGGCTGTGTCCGTCTGATTCCAATCGGACTGCACGTTGACTTCCGCACCTGAGGCGATGCCGTCAAGTTTGTTCTTGAGCGTGTCGGTAAAGTCGTTAGTCGAGAGTCCCTTGCCTTCGACCTTGTCCACCTTGCCGTCAAGTTTCTCGGTCACATCTTCTCCGCCGACGAGCAATGTCTGCACGTCCAGGCGGTCGGCGGTGCGGTCGCCAAGGTTAGTCTCGGATACGGCCTCCTCGTTGGCGCGGATTCTCGCGTCGAGGTCGTTCAACGCGGCAGCCACCACCTCGCCCATGCCCGTATTGCCGGGGTCGATCGCGTCGATGGCGGACTTCACTCCGCCGGACGTGACGGCCTTCTGCGAACCCTCGGTAGGCGTGGTGTCCATCGTCTCTTCGGTCGGTACAATCTTGCCGTCAACCTCGCTGATGGCCTTGATGTACTTCCCGGTGCCACCAGTCTCCGACACGTCGAGGGCGTTTATGGCGTCTCGCACCGCCTTCGGGGTCGCGGCCTTGCTGTCGTCGCTCTCGTTTGCCGCAATACTGCCCTTGAGCTGCACGACACCTGTCTGCGACGTGGTGCCGGAGCGGATAGTCTTCTTCGTGGCGGTAATCTCGCCGTTCGTGTTCTGCTCGATGGAGTCGATGGCTTCAATTGTCGTGCCGGAGGCCGTAGGGTCGCTCTTGCTCGCCTGCTTTATCTTGTAGTTGCCTTCGGAACTCTGCCAAATCTTCACGCTCTGGTCGTCGGACACGTAGAAGATGACTTCCTGTCCGTCAACTACTGGCAGGTTGCCGAGCGTCAGCGTACCCGTGCCGGAGCCTTCGGGGTCGCTGCTGGTGATTACGCGGTCTCCGTTGTGCAGGTTGGACGCCGTCCACGTGTTGATGGTAGCCACGCTCTGCACGCCCTTGTAGTGGCCCTCGGAGCTGATGACCGACTCGACGTAAGCCTTGACCTGCGTCTTTGTCGCAAGGTTGGCGTTAGTGCCGTCTGCTATGGTACCATTCACTTCGTCGTATACAGACGAGTTGAATTTCTGCTTCGTAATCTCATTGTCTTTGATTACGTCGTTCTGCACCGAGTCAGTTGCAAGCTTGGAATGTGTCACGACTCCGTTCTCAATGACAGCGGAAATCGTCACGTTCGACCCGAACGTGGTAGAAGCGGAACCGGCAACGTCTCCAGACAATGCGATGGTGATGGCATCCTTGAGCGAAATCGCCTTAATCTGGTATATGACGTTGTTTGTCGCGTCCTTGATGTAGAATAGGTCCTTGAAAGTCGGATCTGGCATCGTTCGCCTCCCTCTAGATTAAATTCCCTGTGTAAAAAAGCATTGTGCCAACGCCTTCGTGTTCGGGCGGGGCGATCTTGAGTCCGTTGGCTTCGACCCGGGCTATTTCAGCGGCGTTGTCGGCGTCTCCAGCTTCACGCGCAGCGGATTCTTCCGATTCGGACAAAATGGCTCTTTCGCGTTCTTCTTCAACAGCCCTTGATACTTCTACGACAGATTCGCGTATCTCGTTGTCACGGGCATCGACATATTCCTTCGTTACCCACGACTCGCCTGAAGCAGCATCTATCATTACGTTCAAGTAAGACGCGATTACGTTCCCTTTCTTGTCCGAAACGATATAGTCAAGAGGGATGTCAGGGTCTACAAAGGCGTTCCACCTTCCGCTAGAGTCGAGAATGGACGGATTCTCTACGAGCTCGTCCGAATCTGACGACTTGTACAAATTCGCATACTCGTGGGTTCCGTTCCTGTACACGCTTACAGAACCGGCGTCACAAGGTACGCCGGATTCGTCTACATACTGCTTTGGAACTGGAACTAGATAGCGCATAACAACGTTTTACCCAAAATCATTCGTTTACACTCACCGTGTATTCGGAATGTCCGTCTTCGCCGACATCTTCCGAAACTTCGACGCCTGTTCCCTGGACGACAACAGTCCTTGCAGCGGCTTCGGCTGCTTCTGCACGCGTCCTTTCGTCTTCAAGAGCTCCGGTGATTCCAACTACCGACTCGCGAATTTCGTCATCACGTGCATCTACGTAAGCCTTCGATACGCCACCCTGGCCAGAGCCGAAATCAAGAGAAATGTTGATAAACGAAGCGACAACGTTACCGTCCCTGTCCTTGACGATAAAATCAAGTGCTACATTGGCGTCAATAAAGGCTTTCCACATCCCGTTGGAATCCAGCATGGCCGGATTTTCTGCAAGTTCGTCTGTCGAAGAATTTTGGTATATCGGTGCGTGTTCTTGCGTGCCGGTCCTGTACACGTCAACGGAACCTCCGTCGCATGGGACGCCGGAACAGTCTACGTACAGCATCGGTATTGGCGCTAAATAGTGCATTATGTAGGAAACCTCGCAGTTTTCCTACTATGAATAAAAACGCGCTTTTCAAGACTTGTCGTCTACGGCAATCGAGACTTTTCTTCCACACGACGGGTTGTCCGACGCGAAGAGTTCGCGGGAGAATTCTACGCCGTCGTGGTAAAGGTTCTGCGACGATACCCAGCTCTTGTAGCCGAACTCGGCCGTCGTGAAAACCAGCCCGCAGTCTTCGGAATGCCTGTACTTGCGCCATGCATACGTATATACGTGCGTCGTGATTGCGTCTATGCACTCGTCGCGTACGTCGTCTTCAGTGCGGGAGCTCTTCTCGGCGATAGCGGATATTGCCTTCCTCACGTTAGTCCACGTGGTGACGAGCGAGCAGCAGTGGCGCAGGTATCCCCACAGGCGCAGGTATTCGTCGTCGGGCAAAGGCCTGATTTCGGACCTCTTGACCGTCTTCTGCTTGAGTACCTTTCGGTTTATCTTGCGGAGCTTTATCAGAAGCGAATCGAGGTCCGCGAGCATTTCTGGCGGGAGCTTGCCGTAGAAACGGCCCCTTGAGCCCCCCTTTATGGAATTTTCGGTTGACATGTTATTGTACCTCCCAGTACGTCTATGTTACAACATAGACACTTTGGAGGGACAAGATGTCAATTTTTGACACATACAAACTACTCTAGAAATCGATTTCCGCGTCGATATACACTGTGTTACCGGGTTCTATGCTGTAGTCGTAGACGCCGAGATTTACGCACGGCACGCCGTCCACATTCAGGATACTAAACTGTCCGAACCTTTCGTCGTTGTCGTGGCCGTCAAAAACGCAAGTGTGGGAATTTACTCGAAAACGGAAATACTGGCTCAACGAAGGCTGTCCATGCGTATAAGACCTGTATAGGTGCAGGTTCTCGAACAGCAGCAGGTCATCCACGACTAGGCAGATGTACGTGATGTCGGAGTTTACGGCGCCCGTATACAGCGGTTTCAGCGTACCACCGGCCATTACAGGCCTGAATTCGGTGATTCGCCTGCGGAACTTCATTGTCCCGAAAGTAACCTCGCAGTTCTCGCAGGTCCACTCCCTCGTGTAGGATGGCGTGGACACGTCGTACCTAGCGGCGAACTGCGTAATCGCTATCGAGGAATTCCTCCACGAGAAGGCGGGCTTGTTCGAGGAGTTCACCTGGAGCCTACAGTCGTCTACCCGGCTGTTCTCGATGACGGATTCCCACGGGGAGTAAACGGAACCGACGACGAGGCCGACCACGGTCAGCTTCGCCACGCGGCTGTTCCTTACGGTGGACTTGTAGCCGGACACCTCGCCGGAGATGGCGCAGTTGTCGTAGACTGAACCCTCGAAACCGAAGGAAGTGCCGAGCTCGGAGAATGTCGACCCCGCGTCCGCGCGGCAGTTCGAAAGCCTTATGTATGATGCGTATACGGAAGACGTGGGCGTGAATATGCAGTCGTCAGCACCAACAGATGAATATACCGAGAACGAGCCGTCCACTGTAGCGTTGCCGAAATACACCTCGTCGTGCAGGGTTACGGAACCGCCTACGGAACCGCCGCTGACGTACAGCTTGGAATCCTGCGGTATGGTGGATATGATGGTGTTCATGCAGTCCAGAAGGTCAACCTTCGGGATAGTGCCGGACGCCTTCAGAACTATGCTCTTGCCGTTCTTCAGCACGAGCGTGCCGGTGGATCCTTCGGGCTTGCCTATGAGCACTTCCACCGGTCCGCGGCCGCAGAAGTCGTATTCCCAGTCGCCGTTGTCGATCTTGAGCGCGAGCCAGTCCTCGACGTCCTCCCACTCGTCTGCTGGCGCTAAGGAACATCCCGTGACGGTGCAGTTCGTGGCGTCGAAGTTGTGCACGAACACGTTAGCAGGGATGAAGCAGTTGTCGAAATGGAGGTTCCCGTCCATCGTTCCGGCGGCCACGAACGTGCAGGCGTCGAAGTACGCCGTCTTGGAAGAGTCCATAGCCACATGTACGTACACCGCGCACTTCTCGAAGTGAAGGTCGCCGTTGGAATTATCGTATATGTCCACATCGACGTTTTCCCATGAACGGAAACCGGGAATCCCGTAGAACTGGCTGTCGATGACGAGCCGTTCCGTCGGTGAAAGCCTCGTGTGCGATGAAGTACCGGCCCACGACGTGCGAACCACCCTGTCCGTGAGCACGGTCGTGCCTTCGAGGTCTTCGCCGGAATGGACCGTGACGGATTCGAGGCCGATGATGTTGGACGTGCTGCCGGTAATGGTGAATACCGTCGCGCCCGGTGCGCACTTGAGGTCGTAGATGTTGATTCCGGAGATGTCGTAATACGCGTGCGTGTCGTCCGCATGGAGATACAGGCCGAGTCCTTCGCCGTGAGCCCACAGGGCCGCACGCTGGAGATTGTATCGCTGCGTGGGGTATGCGTTGGCTGTAGAACTCGGGAACGCCCCGAAATGGCGCGAATCGACGAATTCGGGGCGGTCCTTGAGTACCCATCGTCCGGTCTCGATGTCGTCAACGGCGACCACGGAACCGCCGTTGTCGGAATCGGTGTTCTCTGGGTCCCAAACGTAACGTATCACGGGCTTGTCTCCCGCCGTATCGTAGCCGAGCAGGTCAACCATGTAGAGGCCCCCGAACGGAGTCACCGATTCGGGTGCGGTATGTTCCAGCGCTTCCATGTTCGCGACGGATACGACCGTACCGCATTCCACGGACACGCCGAAGACGTCGTAGCGGTCGATGGCGCTCCCCTGCTCTTCCCAGCTATCGGTGTCGTCGTCCTCGGTCATGGTGGCGTGGCCGACGTACTTGTCGAAGAACAGGAGGTAGTCGTGGTCTTCCAGGAACGGCTGCTGTACTGGACGGCCCGAAGAATCCGTGAACACGGAGCTGCCGAGAGAAGTAGTCCCGTCTTCCGCGAACACCTCGGCCGGCGATGCGTCGGGGTTGCAGAAACGGACACGCCCGACGAGCGGGTGTCCGGCGTTGTCAAGGTAGGAACCAAAAGGTGTCAGCGGTCTCATCGGTTACTTGCCCTCCCCGTACTTCTCGTTGAACTCTTCCGCGAGCGGGTCCCAGCTCGGGATGCCGTAGCGTTTCCACGCCTCCACCTGTTCGGGGTGGTCCGCTTCGTAGGAAGAAAGTCCTTCCTCGTAGACGTTTCGTGCGGCCATCGGTTCAGCCTTGGAACCTACGGTGTTCACGACCCTTGCTCCGGTTGCAATGACGCTGTTGAGCGCCTTGCCGTTGCCGCTGATGTACTTGATTTCCTTGACGGTCTCGGGGAACATTTCTTCGGCACGCTTCATCGCGTCCTGCAATACGATACGCTGTTCATACCCATACGCCGGGTTATTAGACATCTTGTTCCACTCCACCCACGTCTTCTTGCTCGGTGCAGAAAGGAATCCCTTGATCTTGTTCACGCCGTCTTCGGTAAGCAGGGCTTTTTCGATGTCGGCCGGCGTGATTCTCGTCCCGTCGGAGAAAGCGTTCTTCGGCGACGAGATTACCTTCTGGTACACGGCATTTACGGCGTTCCGGACGTCATCCGAAGTCAGGGTCTCGTTACCGGCCACTCGGGAACGTACTACCTTCGCGGCCTCGTCAACGGCTTCCTTGAGGGTGTTCTGTTCGACTTCCGCGGCCGTGCCTTCGCCGTTACGAATCCTGCGAAGAATGTCGCGTGCGGCGTTCCTTATGGTCTTGCTT
>JAEIGA010013069.1_pt1 | contig 12629 bp, 12 predicted proteins | sample 9270691 | NCBI WGS metagenome assembly JAEIGA01 (sample SAMN17057246, study PRJNA624740) | gut metagenome | biome: biome; isolation source: fecal sample | host: Bos grunniens | place: China: Xizang | collected 2019 | reverse complement strand
TTCACCGACCGAACACCGAACATAATGGGGCGACCTACCACGGTGCGGCTGGGCTGCCCGTCTGCTGACTCGCGCAGTTGCAAGCCGCAGTTCTCGATGGGGATAAATCGTGTCTGTTTCATTTTCTTATCTCGATTAAAATTATCGTTTCATTATACGGGCAGAATTACGTCTGGGGTTTACTGCGAGATTTCGCGCTTTTCGCTCGAAATATTCTTGCACCTCGTCGCGGCTCAACGGCTCCGGCGCAACCGCCGTTCTAATCCTAAATGGTTCGTTCATATTCCTTGTTTTTTCCAAATTTCCAAATACTTCGGCACAGCCTTGCGGATGTTCAGGTGTGCCAGTGCATACTCGCGGCACCACGCTGCCAACTGCGGGCTGTACTTCTGCATCTCGGCGATGAAGGAATCTGCGTTATATTTCAACCGGCTTGCCTTTCCCGTGCAATTACATGACAAAGCTTTCTCAATGTTATCGGGCGTAAGCATACCCTCACCAAGAAACTCATTCATGTAGTGCTCTCGGAAGTCATAGACCAATGCACAACGTCCGCAAGCCATCGCGTCGTAGGCCGAGCGGCCCAAGCCGACCACGAGATCAGCCTGACAGATGACATCCTCGATGGCCCACACGTTGTCGGTGTACTTGTTGCATTTGAGGAACTTCACTCCTATCTGCTCACAGCAGCGGCGTATAAAGTCGTTAGCCTTCTCCGATTGGCAGAGCGACAGCACCGTGGAGAGCGTGGGCGACACGGGCTGCTTCGGATAGAAGCGTTCGCAGTCGATGCCGTTGGGTATGACCTTTGATTCGTAGCCCAACTTCTTCAGGTGTCCTTTGATTTCATCGGAGATCGCAACGTGAGCGTCAGCGTATGGTGACGGCTGCTCCAGTTCAGGGATGGTGCCGTGGCACGTCTGAATGGTGAAGCCGAGCGGGTGTATCTCTCGCACCACCGTCGTATGGTTCGCCAGTATGAGGTTGTAACTTCCCGGCTTCATGAAGGGTACTCCCTGCTCTTCCAACAGAGCCGAAACTTGACCACGAACGATGGCAAAATGCTCCACCTCATGCCCCAGCCGTTTCATTTCCATAGCCAGCGCATAAGTGTAGCTTTCCGTGCCACCTGTCTTGTCGAGATAGTGAGTACCTAACAGAATCTTCATTTTTCTTCGCCCTCCTTTGGCGGTGTCGGCTGTTGCGGTTCTTGACTGGTCGGTCTTCCGCCACCTGCCACGTCGCGCAGTTTGGACGATCCGAGTTCTGCCAGGTTGGTTAGCACGTAAACGATATCGCCCTTCTCGCCAACATTCGGCATGTCTTCCTCGGCACGGATTTCGTTCACGGTCATGGCTCCCGTTCTCAGACAGCTTTCGTAGAACTTTGCCTTACGTTCGGGGTCCATAGCAAGCAGCGGCTTCTCGCAGATGTGGATGTCGCGTGTGCCGTAACCCTCAAAACCTATCAGCTTGCGGAAGATTTCTTTTTCCATGTCCTTTGCATCAGGCAGGATGGTACGGGTGTGATACTCCATCGTGGCATTCTGATAGTCGTTGTAGTGGCTGTTGGTATCGAGCATCAGCAATGGTCTCGGCGTTGCCCAGAAACGAGCACAGTCATCGAGCGTCATGCCGCTCTGCTCCAAAGCCTGCATCTCAGCCTGTGTCATGCTGATCTGCTTCACCTCGCCAAGACCACGAATCGCCAGCACGTCCTGACCGGCATACATCTTCTGTTGCAACTCCTGGGCGTACTTATCCATCTCGTTCTTATCGAAGAGTCCCATAGCGATGGGCGATACACTGCCCTGCTGCTGCTCACCGATGAGCAACTTCACACGGCCACCCTTGCCCGCCGTTTCCAACGACTGAGCACGGAGCGTTTTATTGAGGGCAAGCGTTTCGAGTGCGAACTGAAGCGTGGAGATACCCCAGAAGCCGTTCTGCATCCTGAAGGTGTTCGGGAAATGCAGCACGTCTTCGCGTGGCACGTTGGTCTTGATGACGTAATCATTCTCGCCAAGATAGCTGATGTTATAGGTTCCGCTCACGAGGTTGTAACCGCCAGTGCGGACCAACCACAAATGCAATGGGAATCCGTACTCATCGCGCTCGATATAGACGAAGCCATTTCCAGTCATCAGGCGATTGATAGTCACCAGTTCCCACAGGCTCGAAGCTGACATGATGGGGTTCGGTTCCTGCTGCAACAGATAGTTGATGCGCTTGCCAAGTCCACGCATATCAACCTTGAAGTTGTCCTTTTCAAAGTCCTTCTTGCGATATTGCACAGGCATCACACCGATGGTCTTGGCACGGAGCTCGACGGCACGATAGACAGCCGATATGGTCAGAGCCTCCATCGGACCACGGGCGTAAACGACGCGCTCACTGAACGATGCACCGCTCACCGACGACTGCTTGTCGGTCGTGCTCGTCGGCACACCGCCAATCGGTGCCGGTGTCGCCTCGCGCTGCTTGCGTCCCCAAAACTTGAAGAAATTATCCATATCTATTTCTGCTTTTTACTATTCGGTCGTTTTTGTGCTTTGGGTTTACCGCCGCCGACAAACGGGATTTCAATCTTCTCGTGTGTCACCGTCAGCGGGAACTGAGCGGCATTCGGAAACTTGTAGTCCATCCAAGCCGAATTGATACGCTCGGCCATCTGACCGCCAACGCGCATCTCGTGGGTCAGTCCGTACTTCTCCACCTGGTAGGCCACGGCATTATCCTTCACGCGCTTCTCGATGTCGCCACCCAGACGCTCCAGAAGTTCGTTGGCCACGTCCCACATCACTGCGAGCATCACCTTCCAGTCCTCTGTGCGCATGATGCTCAGAGTGCCGACGCGGAAACGCTTGCTTTCGAGCGAACGGTTCCAGTATAGTGCAAAGTCGGGATATTTCTCGTTAATGATCTGCGTTGCGATGGTAAGGTCTTCAGGATTTCCCCACGTCGCATACTGCTGGCGCATGGTCATCTGGAGATCAGCGGGGAAAGTGGTGATGGCCCCGTGCTTCTCGATGGTGGCTGCAATGTCTGGCACGGCATCCATGAAACCGAAGTAACGGCGATAGTGACAGAATCCGATGTACTTCGGCAGCGTCTTGCGCTCGCTCACCTTCTTCATCTGCCACAGCTCCGAGTAGTAGAGGTCGGGCACCTTGCAGCTCTTCAGCTTGCGGCTGTCGATCACCTCATAGACATTGTTTGCCACCACTGGCTCGAAGTCCGTGTGCGTGCAGATGAATATCTTTGCGTCATTGTTTTCTGGAACCGTCCAAAGGTCGCGGTGAGCCTCCAGCCAAGCCTTCTGATTGGCCACGTCGTTTTGTCGCCATGAGCCGCCCGTGTAATGGATATAGTAGTGGTCGAGGTCTTTGTACAGACGAGCCACCAACTGCGGCTTCGTCTTCACGATGTCCTCCAAGAGCGATGCGCCCGTGTCGTACCAATTCGCCGTGTTATTCATTCCCCCAGGCGACAGCGACCAACAGCGTTTCGGGTCGAAGTATCTCGCACCGTTGGCCGTCAGCAGCGGCACATTCATATAGCACAAGAACGGCAGCAGGCGGTCATGCTCCTTTGTTCTGTTGCGGAACCATTGCACCTTTCCGCACGCCGCAAAATTCTCATCCCAAAGGAAGTTGATGTTTCGCGTCAGCAGAATGTCCGACTCCATCAGGATAAACCCTTCAGGAATCAGTTCCCAAAGTTTCTGCACGCTCATGATGTGCTTCGCGCTCCCATAGTTTGATTTGTGCGCCAACTCCCAGCACTTATCTGGATATTTAGCCAGTTCCTTTTCGAAGTCGATAATTTGTCCCTTCGTGTTGTCGATGACCGTCACGCCGTCCATCTTCGCTGTGAATGGCCTCATGTCCGAGTTGTCGAGGATAGTCACGTCATACCTCATACCCGTCTGCTTCCGCAAACTCAAAATCGCCGCCTCAGTAATATCCGGCGTGTTAAAATGCACAATTGCTACTTGTTTCTTCTTCATATTCTTCTGGGTTTAGTTACTTGTCGTTTACAATCAGCTGCATGTGGAACTGCAAAGTGTTAGCCTCGAAATTTGCGCTGAAGGTCTCTGGGATGATCTGATAAACTTTGCCGTCAAAGATGATGCGACTGCGCTCATTGAAGATGTTCGTCCACCTCATGCGCACAAACTTAACGGCATAGACATCGAGCGCACCTGCATTCATCGCACTCTTGCCCTTCACATAGTCAACGTTGGCATGAAGTGGATGCTCGCAAGCATCTTCCCATTCGACACCAGCCGAGTCAATACCGTATTTGCCAACAGTCGCCGCCTTGCGGTTCTGTGGCATGATCCGATTGTGTAGAAATCCTGATGAAAAACTCATATTCTTTCGCTTTTACCTATCTGGCAAAAACGTATCTTGGGTTTACCACAAAAAAAAGGAGCCCGATGGCTCCCTACGAACATTATTTACTCATAAACCTAAAACTATAAAACTATGAAAAACAAATTATGTCGTCAATGCTCCTGATCCCTTCAGCGAGAATGAGCCGTTGGCCAGGTTGCCTTGGCCGAGCGTCAGCCTGGCTTGCGTGATGAGGGCCGTGCCCGTGAGCAGCTGCGTCGAGCCGGTCTTCACGTACACCGTCACCATTGTGCCGACTTTCAATATCTTCTGCACATCGGCATTGGCCAACAGCAGCCAACCTACTGACAGCGACCATGACTTCCTTCCGGCAATGAACTCCTGCCAGTCCTGTTGCGAAGCACTCGCAATTTCAATCGCTCCGCACTCCGTGTTGATCTCGTTCGTCCGCGTCCCAGCGATAATCTTCGACGTGCCCGGACTCAGCGTCGTGTCGCTCGTCGCTATATATATGTTATTACCTAAAACTGCCATAACTATTCACTATTAACTATTCGTTATTCACTATTTCCATTACCATGTGACAAACTCGCCCTTTCCTGTCCGCTTCGCCCAGTTCTCTGCACACAGGAACAGCTGCTCACCGCTCAGCCTGCCGACTACCTGAATCCGATTGCCACCATTCTGCAACTCGCTCGCAAGCGTCGATTGCTGCGCCTTGTTGAGCACCAGCTCGCCCGCATTGAGACCTATCGCACCGCCGTTTGCCATGATGTTGTCACCACTATAAGAATTACCCTTGATGATACCACCCTCGGCATAGCCAGTCGCGCTGTGAATACTTTGAATCATTGAAATCATTTGCGCCATACCAGTAGCCGCGAATGCGACCCAAGCCCACGGGCCGAGTGTTGCAGCCTGCGTTGTGGCTTGCGCATAACCGAGGGCAATAGTAGCGATTGCCTGAGCTATAGTCCCTGTGATTTTTGCTGCGGGGTCTTCGATTGAGCTGAATGCCTGACCTATACTACCAACCACCGTGGCTACATCACCAGCAGCCTTCTGAAGCTCAGCCATCTTCTGTATTGATTTTACTTTTTCGGTGTCAATTTCTACTTTGAGTTTTATCGGGTTCCGCTCAAACTCCTTTTCGATGGCTTTCAAGTCAGGCATCAAGCTATCAGCCAATCCTTGTGGTGATGTACCTTTTGCTGGCTTATTCATCAGCATATCTTTTACGGCCTGCTGTTGATCCTTCATGCCCTTCAGCTTCTTCTCAGCTTCGATAAGTTGGTAGAGATAGCCTGTGCGCATATCCTCGCCCGCCTCATTCCATTTCTTCTGCAAGTCAGACACGAGCTTCGCTTGTGCCGCGATACTACCCTCAGCATAGACGACTTCGGTCTTACCGCCACCTTTCTTTGTTTTTTTCTTGTCTGTATCTGATGTAATTAAAGGATTTTTTGCGGGACTTGAAATGGTTTTATAAAGGTCTTCGTATTGTTTCTTAACTTCTTTTAAAGCCTGAACCCGTTCGCGGTATATCTGGATGCTACCCATTCCACCTTTCTCTGCTTGCTGAAGTTTTGCCTCCGCAGCATTGATAGAACGATTGATAGCTGCCAACTGTCTGCTGTAAAGAGCTGACGGGTCTTTGGAATTGCGCAGGTTGTTTCCAAACCTTTCCATCATACCACCGCCGTTCATATTGCCGATGGTCTTACTTATTCTTCCGGCCTCGTGAAGATAGTTTATCAAATTACCAACGTAACTTAACGCATTTACAGCCCCAACTTTGATAGAGTTCCAAAGACTATCGCTGCTCTCCGTGATTGGTCCGAATGTATTACCCAGTTCCATCATGGCGTTTTCAAGTCTGGTCTGTGCCTGGGCCGCGCGGTCGGAAGCCGTTTCTATATAGTCGCCAGCATTCTTCATGCGCTCTTGGATGATGTCGGCAACGGCCTTTGTCATGTCTCCTGTCTCCTTCATGCGCTCACGGATTTCGGTAGCAGATAGTCCGAGATTGTCAAGGATAGGGAGCGACTTACGGCCAAGACCGGTGACTATACTGTCAACAAGATAATTTACATCCTGGCCGGTATCTTTAGCCTGCTGCTGGGCGAAGGCGAGGAATGTGCCCATCTGTTCCAGCGACAGATTGAAGTTATCGAACTTCACGGCCTGCTTCATCAGTTCGAGGTCGTTTATATTATTGTGAGTGGCTTCGCGTAAGTTATCGAGCAGTCCTGGCTTGTTCAGCCGCTCGAATGCTTTTGATACGCCCTCAGCCTCACGAGCCATAGCAATACCTTTGCTTGTGGCTTCCGCAAATCCACTGGCCACCGTACCAATCACAGCAGCAAATGAGGCGTACTGCGCTGCTGCTGCCACTAACGATTTCGTCGACTGGTTGATGATGCCGCCCAGCGTCAGGTTGTCTTGTTTAAACCCGTCAAGCGTTCTTCTCGCCTTGGCGATGCCTGCGTTATAATTGTCGGTGTTCGCTTTGATGCGAACAAGCATATCACTATTAGCCATTTGCTACTCGTTTTATATATTCATTAATATTTGCTGCCAAATCCATAGCCGCCTGCTGCATGTGGAATGGGGCGACGTGTCCGAACATATTCGTTTGCCTGATACTTCCACGCTTTCCGAAACGAGATTCACGCTCCACAGTGCCCGAAGATATGAATCTGAGGATGAAGCCACGATCGGAGCCGTAATACTGATCCAGTCGGTTGCGACTCTCGTACCTCGTTCTGCGGTTGCCACCTCGCTGGCCTGGTTGCAATGTGCGATGTCTTATCAGTTCGTATTTCGCACCAGCTTTGCGCTTTGCAAGGATGCTGACGTTACCACCGAACAGACTCTTATAAACAACATGCTTCACGGCCCTTGCAGCTTTACGCGGGTCTTCTTTGATGTAGCTTTTTACATCGTTGCTGATGTTCTTTCGAGCCTCTTTGAGTAGTTTCTTAATGAGTGTCCTGATGTGTCGGTCAAAGTTGGGCTCATACGTCAGCATGTGCTCGAACTTCTCCTGGTTCTCGATGAAACCATAAAGCTCTACACTCTCAGACGACTCACTGCTGCCACCACCTGAAGCCGACCTACTGCCAACGCTGCGTGATGATGATCTGCCTTTCCAATAGTCTGGATTATTTGAATATACTCCCATACACAAATTGCCCGATTAGCTATTACACTAATCGGGCAATTTGTATTTATAGGTTTACTTTGATTTATTTCGCAATGGCACAAATACCATAATATCCGTTGTCACCTCTTGCTATAAAACACTGACATGGACAAGGGAACTGCCTGTTGAGTCGTATTTCGTCTCCTTCATAGTTTCGTGGTATATATCCCACCTTTTTGCCGTCGGCATGTGTTATCTTTATAGCATTCTGGTCGTGTGGGTTGTCTGGCTCGGCAACCAACCATCCTGTAAATTCGCCGACATAGTTCGAGAGATTACCGCAATATCTGATGCCTGCGATGTCGCACCGGCAATATCTACCAGTCTTGCTTTGCACCTCCAACCGTATATATTCATTATGATAAGGGTGAGTAGCCACGATACGAATGCCTGTATCTGGAGGTGTCTCAATAGTTGTTACACGTTGACTGTTGGTTATTATAAACCATGCCAACCACATTAATGCCAAAATAACAAAAATCCATATAACCATATTCGTATTTGATTTAAAATAAACTTGCACCCCTTCACCCCGCAAAATTAAGAAAAAATCCGCCAACCTGTCGCAGGCGGGCGGATGATTTAAAGATGTTTAAGAGAATTTTATATTTATTCTTGCGAATTGTTGTCGTTCTTGGGGAAATACTCCTCGTAGGGTGTCCAGTCGATACCGCCTTTTTCGGCCCAACCAGCCTCGTAGCACGTCTGTATGTAGTTGATGCCGCCGAGATAGAAGGTGGCCAATTCCTCAATACTTTGGAACACCTCGTAGATAGCTTTCTTCTCTGCGTCTTCGCTGACTTTGTAGGTCATGGGGAACTTCACGAGATTCGGATAGACGAGAGCTGCGTCGTGCTTCGCCTTGAAGTTATTCTGGTTCTCCTTTGAGAGCCATACCTTCACGGCCTTACCTGTATCGTCGCCGTGCTTTACAGTCCAGTCGTAGCCACAGAGAATGGCTTCATCTGTACGAGCATCAATATCTGCGCAGATAGCGTCCCTCACATCGTTGAATGTGAGTTGCTGAATCTGCGTCTTTGGCAGATACACCTCATACCACTCATAAATATCACCGTCGGCCTGTGTCAGACCGTAACCGATGACTACGCGCCTCTCTTCAATACGAATAGGCGCAAAGTCCTGCTGATTTCCTGATACTTTGTTCATAATCATTTATTTTTTAACGTTAAAGAATAAGTTTCTCTCAGTGAGTTTAGCCATATCTGCGTCAAAGACTCCGAGGCGCAGACACTTGCTATTGAAAAACAACCGACGGCGAATCTTCCACGATGCCGTGTGACTCAGAATACCGAGATAGGAGTTGATTGATCGCACAGCCTTCTTCTTGTCTCGATAATCGATGCACTTCACTTTGTCCTCAATGCGTCGCAGTGTGTTGTTGGAAATATAGGTACGGTATGGTTTGATGAAGGCTCCGAGATATTCCACACCATTATGCACCTCATTGATTTCTGTCTTACCATGATGTAATTTTAATCCAAGTTCTTTGTCAAGGAACTGCTCGATGCGCGGTACCTGTACTTTCAGCCAGTCACGGTCAGCACTCACCATATAGGCATCGTCAACATATCGGCCATAGCCCTTGCATTTTAGCTCGCGCTTGATGAACTGGTCTAACAGATTCAGATAGACATTCGAGAAGAGTTGCGACGTGAGATTTCCGATAGGTAGTCCGCGACCTTCCTCTGTCTTCAGCAAGCTCTTTGCTGGGTCAAGCCCATCCCAATCGCTATCGCTGCCAACGATGATGCAGTTGGTCTTAGGATTGAGCAACGCAATTTCACCTGTTAGCCAACATATAAAATCGATGTCGAGCACGTCACCCCATGTCTGTGTATTATCACGGCTTACTCTATTGGCGGCCATCCTCCTGAGCGATGCGGTGGCAATATCTAACAGGCGATGACGGTCAATGTGCATGAAATAACCGCGAATATCCAGGTGCATCACGTAGCATTTCTCCTGCCAGTTTAATGATATTTTTCGGCAGTAATCTGTCAGCCTCTGTATGCCATAGTGTGTCCCTCGACCAACGATACAAGAATAGCTGTCTGCGATGAAGGTGCGCTCAAACAATTCATGCGTCCAGTCATAATATAAATGATGAACAATGCGATCACGAAACTGTGCGGCAAACACCTCACGTTTTTTCGGATATTCTACGATAAAACATTTCGATGGCAGCGGCTTGTATGTCTTCGTGAGTAGTTCATCACAGAGGTCTTCCATGTTCTGCCGCATATTCTCCTCCCAACCTGTTATATACGACATATGTCCTTTATGCCGACGGGCAGCATAATAGGCCATATAGAGGTCTCGCAGTAATGATTCGCGCGTTAAAGTCATAAGAAAAAAGATAAAGGATGGTTTCTGAGAATGCTGAACAGCCCGACCTGTGAAGCCGTTGAACCGATTGTTGTTGTTCTGCGGGTTGACCCCGCCTGAGTTGAAGTTCAAGTTCCGGCCATTCGTGGCGGAGTTGAGCGATGAAGACCAGTAGTTCCCGTTGGAGCCGCGGTTGTTCCAAGACGTACCGTTGCCGTTGCCAGAGCAAGGGAAAAAGAGGCCCTTTCGGTCGCTACCTTGTAAGTATGCCAGACAGAGTTGCATGAGTGCAAAGCCAAGTGGCATCAGTTGTTTTTCTCCAGCGGAAGCTAAAGACGAGCGACCTGTGAATTTCTTCCGAACCATCCTGTTTTTTATTAGAATATGGCAGCAATCTGCTTGCGCAACTGACTCAGGAAATCCCACGCTTCCATCGGCGATTTGTTTTCGAGTGGGAAGGCGACGATTTGCGAAGCAATGTCAGAAAGACGAGTGATTCGTGGTGATGTGGCATACACATCATGGTTGCTATCTCCGTCGGATGGTTTCTTTTGTTTTTCTTTCAGCTTAAACTGCTTGCTCCAATCCATGATGAGATTCTTGATACCCTCTTCACCTAACATCGCAATATCAATCGGCAATTCTACAGTTATGTCAATCTGGTCATCGCTGACTGGTGTGAATGATAACTGAGCCTCTTTTGGAATATACTTCTCTATCGATGTGAGTGGAAAGCCTGCGAAAACGAAAGTATCGTCTGAATCCTTGGCTTTCTTTTTAGTGATGGCGAGACTGTTTCCCGTTGCTGCATTGACGATAACGGCTATTAGCCACGCACTCCACTCGTATGCGCGATAAAAAGCACCTTCTTTGAAGATGTGAATGACATTGTGCATCTGTGAGTATTGTCTGTTTCTCTCGATCGCAAGAATCTCTGATATATGTTTTGCCATATTCTTTTGTGATTTTATTTATTACTCTTATTCTTAATATTGGTCTCATTCCTTTGCCTCTGTCTCGACGCGCTTGGAGCGCGTCGAAGACGAGAGCCTGCGGAATGAGGGAGGCGGAAGAAATTACTGAACAGCCCGACCCGTGATGCCGCCGAACCGATAGTCGTTGCCCTGCGGGCTGACCCCGCCTGAGTAGAAGTACAAGAGCCGGCCATACGTGGCGGAGCTGAGCGATGAAGACCAGTAGTACCCGAAGGAGCGGCTGTAGTACAAAACCGTACCGTTGCCGACGCCAGAGCAAGGGAAAAAGAGGATGTTTCCGTTAACCTTTGACTTTAAGAATAGACCAACAATTCCGTTCACAGTTACCAGTTTATTAGTCTGTGATGGGTCAATGACATCACCATTGGCATCAATGTAGTCGATGTTGTTGAACAATTCCTCGAACTCACTCGTAGTCGGTAGTCTCCAAGGCGCACCGCAGTTAATGCGTGCAGCGTCGTAGCTGAGTGATGCGTCACCCGTCAATGCTGCTCCTGGTGTGCTGGCGTATGGGCCTTCATTTGATGAACCAAAGTCGTAGTCAAATGCTGAGTCCGAAATAGGATTATGGCATTCAACGTTACCCCATGAGAAGAACGAGCACTCATATTGGAACTCAGATGCAGCAAATCCATTGGGCTGCGTCACGTCAATGTTACGCTTTGCCCACATCAGGCCACTCGGCAGACCCATGTCTACGAATAAATAGTCAGGTGAGAAGCTGAGGTCAAGCTGTTGAATGCTGATGACGTTCCAGTTTGTTCCGTCATACTGAAGCATAACTGTAGACTTTGGAGGTATAACGCCAGGCTGTGGTGTCACGCCATTGATCATGATTGGTTTTGCGCCTGTATCGCTAACGTTTAATGTTGCTGCTGTCACGCCTACCGCATTCTGGAAGTACACCGTCACGATACAGTTTGTCAGCAACAGGAAATTTGAGATAGTGACTGTCTTTGCCTGTGTTGACGCTGCGGTTGAGCAGGTTCCTTTTCCAAATCCCTTCTTGGCCATATTGGTAATGACCGGCTCTTTACCTGTCAATGCCGAATATATCCCACCACTCTTCACAGGATTATTGCTATTTTCCGTCGGCGCATCGTCAAACGTCAGCGTGTCCTGCTTACCTTGCAGCAATGTCGTGAGATTTGCCGTCGTAGTATAGTCGGCCAGTGCGGTGTTAAGGGCGTGGGTGATAGCACCGTCGGTCTGCTGCTTGGTGTAGTAGTTTGCAAGGTCGATGTCCGTAGAACCAATCACCTCCCAACTATACGTTGTAGTGCCTTGATCCGTTACGGCGATGGTGATATACTCATCCTTGACGTTCTGCGTGCCTGGGTTCGTGCTCGGAACCAGATAAATCTTGTTCATCGTATCAGCAGAAGCCGTCGGCAATGTGGTAACACTAACGTACTGGAACTGCTGGATGGCAGCAATAAGTGTATTCACCTCGGTCTTTGTGAATACTTCTGACTTCAGATAATAATTCACCAAGTCATTCACCGACTTTGTAATGAAGTTAGCGATGAGCGCATCCACCTCTGCCTTTGTGTAATAGTTGGCGATGGCCGTAGCAATAGCAGCAGTCATCTGTGAGGTCGTGGAATAGTCGGCCAAAGCGGTATTGATAGCCGTCGTGATGGCGGTGTTCATCTGCTCGGTAGTCGAGTATGCTGCCAGAGCGTTGGCAATGGCTGCATCAGTCTGGAGCGATGTGTAATAGCCG
>JAEIGA010013068.1_pt1 | contig 12630 bp, 4 predicted proteins | sample 9270691 | NCBI WGS metagenome assembly JAEIGA01 (sample SAMN17057246, study PRJNA624740) | gut metagenome | biome: biome; isolation source: fecal sample | host: Bos grunniens | place: China: Xizang | collected 2019 | reverse complement strand
GAGATCAAGGCAAATTTTCAGGAAAATAGCTGCGGCGTTGAAATGACAGCGGGCATCACTCTGTTTACACAGGAAGCGCAGGCTTGCTCCTGGAAGGTAAAGGAACAGGAGTATGATGGTCTTTGCTACCATGTGCCCTTTGAAAGCTACAACGTTTTCGGCTCTTGACCGATGTCCCGAAACAATGTCCAGCAAATAATCCCAGCAAAAAAACCCGGCCGGATCCAACATGGATCCGGCCGCTTTCTATTTATATACGGGGCGAGATGATGCTGCGGTGAATTCTGGGTTCAGGAAATTCCAAAATATGCCTTGGCATAGTAGCAGTATACAGCCATTGCCTTGGCCAGATCCTGCATTTCGCCGGAGGCTGCTGCTTTTCTGGTACAGTAGTATCCGATGCTGTATGGGATCACGCCGGTGGAATAGGTGACACCGTCCACCTGGTAGACGCCGCAGACATAGACGTTTTTGTCAATATCCTTTGCCGCAATTTCACGGACGTCAGCCCAGAACTGATTTGGTGAGTCAGTTGCGGCCATTTCCTTGACGAATGTGGCATTTTCAGCACTCAAAATCACTGCGTTGGCGTAGTCCTTGGCTGTCCAGCAATAAAACGTGACATGGTCTGTGGGGTAGGTGACAGTGAAGTAATAGTTCAGGGAGAAATTGCCGTCAGCAGACATGGTGGCTGTGCGGCTGGTGAAGCCATTGGAAGATACACCAAAGCTGCCGGCTTTGGCAGTAGTAACCGTATCTCTGGGTGCCATCATGTCGTCCCGGTAGGTTTCCACCAGGTTTTGATAGGCGGTAAACTGTGCGTTCATCAGGTCGTTGGTCTTATAACCAAAGTATTTCTGGGCTTCTGCTCCGTAATTCATAAGCGCCACACACAGTGCCTTCGTCGTTTCACTCTGGGATTTCTCCAGCCGGTTGATGCAATACTGCTTTGCGCTGTATGGCAGGACATTGCTGTATACATAGGAACCATCGGACTGCCGGGCATAGACCATAAGGTACTTGGTGTCACCCAGATACTGACCGGGAACGCCCATGCTGGACACCATATAACGTCCGGTGGTGGAGTCATAGACAGCACCCGGAAGAATTGTGCCGCCACCCAGGATGGTAGCATTGGAGGGTTCCTGCTCCCATACGATCAGTCCCATCTGATCAGGAGCAACATCCATATTTTCTGTGATGAAATACAGATTGTACAGAATCTCGTCCTCAAAGGAAAGGGTTGCCGATTTGAGTGTGATGGTTGCAAGAGTGCCATGATCGGGATCGGTCTTTCCGCAGGTGATACAGACACCTTCGGAATAGGTATGTCCCAGAGCGGATATAAAATTGCCAAGATAGCTGTCACCGCAGGGGCAGACATAGGTGGTGTAGCCTTCGTTGACGCAGGTTGGTGCCGTCACAGTGGCTTGGTAGGTGTGCCCCAGCGCCGGTACGAAATTGCCTAAGTAGCTGCTACCGCAGGGGCAGACATAAGTGGTATAGCCTTCGTTGGCGCAGGTTGGTGCCGTTACAGTGGCTTGATAGGAATGTCCCAGAGCGGATACAAAATTACCCAGATAGCTGTCACCGCAGGCGCAGGTATAGGTGGTATAGCCCTCACTGGCACAGGTCGGTGCTGTGACGATGGCCTGGTAGTTATGGCCTACGGATTCGCCACAGGAAAGGCACGTTCCGGTTTTGTCATGGTCTGCGTGACCACAGTTCGTGACGACCAGAACGCCGTCGGTGCCAAAATCGTAGGTTACGCCATCGATTTTGAGGCTTCCGGTGGTCATTACGCCGGTGGAAGGATCCAGATAATAGGTCTTTCCGTTAACGGTCAGCCAGCCGTACTGTTTTGCGCCGGTTTCATCGTAGTAATACCGCTTGCCGCCGGTCAGGGTATACCAGCCGCTGAGAATGACGTTTTCGGGATCAATAAGCAGGCCCTTTTTCAGAAGCTCCAGCATCTGGGTGTTCTGCTCGGCAGTGTAGGCATAATCAGTAATGCCGTTGGCGATGGCCAGGCGCATACGGTATTCCGCATCACTGGCAGCGCCAACACTTGTCAGTCCCGCTACAAGAGATTCCTCGTTTGCGCTGCAGGCGGGCAGGTACTTTACGGTGGAGGATGCACTGCCGGAAATGTAGCTTTTCAGGGTGTTATAAACAAATTTCTGTCGGCTGGTGTATGCGCCGACCTGGTTGCCGGTGTCTGTTTTCAGTGCGGCATAGATATTGTCCAGGGTATAGGGCGTAGCGGTTTTGCCAAGAACACGCTTCAGTGCGGACAGACCGCCCTGGTGGCGAATGTTGGCGCACATCATCATGGCATCCAAGTTGGTAACGCCCAGATTTTTGGCTTCGATCATATAGGCGAGCATCTGCTCGTCAATGAGCTGATCCTGGCAACGGATACCCACATCGGAGCTGATGATCTTGACAATGCACTTTGCCTTGGCGGAGGAGGCGGAGAGCTTGTAGGTGCTCCAGTCAGCGGAATCCAGATCCGAAGCAATGCCTGCGGTGTCCAGCTGGGCAAAGGTGGTGGGGTCTGTGGAGCGGATCAGGTTCAGCAGCTTTTTTGCTTCCGTGGCATACCATTGACCACCGCCGATGGTGATGGCGTGTTCCTCGGAGCTGTTTGTATAAGCCTCGGTAAAATCATCGTAGTCCACATTGCCGTAGACCTGGCCGCCGGTTTCCACAGCATAAATGATCTTACGGATCACGGTCATTTGAGCAGGCGTGGCACCTACGGAATTGGTGCCGTCATTAACCGTCAAGGTAAAAAGCTGGCCTTTGGCGTTGTCGCTGACTGCAATCTGGACATTGGTCAGGTCATCGGTGGAGGCGCCTGTCACATCCAGAACGCAGTAGCCGGAGCAGTAGGGCTTCAGGACGTATTTTCCACCATTTTTGTAGATAAACCATTGCTGACCGGTGGAACCGTCGTAGGTAAGGATCTCTACGTTGGTGCCGGTGGCGGCACTGTTTCCGGTTACGGACAGGCACAGATCATTTTTGGTGTTGATGATCTTGTAGGCACCGTTGCTGAGCCGGACAAAGTTCCAGACCTGAGCCGGTTTGTCACTGTCGGGATAAATAATGACGTTGGTGTCGGACAGGGACAGGTTTTTGCCGGATTCAAAGCCGATCTTGGACTGGAAAGAATCTCCCAGATTGGCAGGGGCGGCGGTTTTTACTGCGGATTTGTAGCCTTTTTCCAGAAAATGATCGTAGGCTTTCTGGTAATCGGAACCGCAGGCGGACTTGACGGCACTGTTGTTATCCAGATAATACTTTACATCGAAAACCGGGCTTGCCTGACGTCCGCCGCTGATACCTGTGTCCAGAAAATGATCATACAGCTTGGCTGCGTCGGTGCCGCAGGCGGATTTCGCGTCGGTGTACTTATTGGCATAGTAGGTGGCATCAAAAACAACACTTTTTAAGGTGCTTTTGCTGATACTGCTGGTGTAGCTGGGGCTGCAGATATAGACGATATATGTATTGCTGATGGAGTAGGATTTTTCGCAAACCGCACCGCCGTTGGTGGAAATGGTGGCAGAGCTGGTGTTGCCCTCGATGGTGTAGACGGTGCTGCCGGAGTATTTGGTCACGATGCCAACATGGTTTGTAATGTTTTCATTGCGGTCGGATTTGAAATAAATGATATCGCCGGGCTGGGGGGTATAGCCGCCGTTGGCAACGGTTGCCCGGCTATAAGCCTGTCCCTTATTGATAAACCAATTCAAACCGGTGGGGGTGTAGGAATGACTGGTCACAATGGAGGTGGGGATCCCCGCCACATTTGCACACCAGGAAACGAACATCGCACACCACATATCCTGCATACCGTACCAGCGGCCGTATTCTGTATAGTTTCCGCTGCCGTTGGAGGTGCCGGAAAGCTGGGAGGAGGAGCTGCCTTCCAGATAGCCTACCTGGGATTTGGCAACGTTGACGATGTCGGTGCGCTGGTCACCGGTCAGGGTAACGGCGGTGAGCGCTGTGTAATACTTGCCGGACTGATAGGAATTGGAGCCGCTGTAACTCAGTGCGGCTGCCTGAGGGGTGATGGGGCCGAGGACCAGCATGATAAGGACTGCCAGTATCAGACCCAGAGAAAGGATTCGTACGGTTGGTGTTTTCATGGAAGGATCCTCCTTGTTGCTTCTCCTGTGTTGAGGGCTGTAATAATATTGTAACGGCACATCATCCAAAAAACAAGAGCTATTTCGGAATATATTGGAAAGTTCAAACAGGGAATTCCTGGGATGTAGAGCCGCGCTTTAAGACGAAGGACGGTTGATTTCCGTCTGCTATTTCCACAATAATTTGATGTTTATTTATTGCATAATAACGATTGTAAATTTCCCAATATTTTGCTAAAATACATATTAGAATAGTATGGCTATGGGAAATGGGCTTTGAGGCATGCTCGTTTCCGGATGACCGTACAGGATATGGAGGATGTAGAAAGTGAAAAAGCATTGGAAAAGAACCGTTTCGTTTGGTCTGGTTCTGTCACTTTTGATCGTGCTGTTCGCCACATCTGTGTCACTGCCTTCGGCTATGGCTGAACAGAATTTGTCCGAAGGTGTGCTGAATATTGTCCGGCGGGCAAAACAAATGACCCAGATCCAATGGACCCCACAAAAGAATATCAAGGGCTGGGGTGGCGGCGTAACCTATACAGCAGGCAAAACCTACACCGGTTTGCCTTACGGTCAGCCTGTCTACGCCAGCTATGTGCCCTGGTCCACCGGTTTGGATGGATTTTTGGAAGCGGTGAACGATCCCGCAAGCAAGATGTACACAATGACATCTACATATAATAAAGAGGCGCCTTATTATTCCGTGGACTGCAGTGCTTTCGTTTCCTGGGCCTGGGGGCTGAGCAGCAGACAGACGACCTCTACGCTTTCCAGTTTCGCTACCAAGATCAGTGCATCCTCCTATGAAAGTGCACAGGTGGGTGATTGTCTGTGCCTGGCAGGTACCCATGCGGTGCTGATCACGGACATTACCTACGATAGCAGCGGAAAGATCAACAGTATTGAGATCTCTGAAGCTACCACCAATGCGGCTACCTACTATTGCTGCCAGGTCACCCGCTACGGAGTGGGTGGTGCCTACACCCTCAGTGATTTGACCAGCAAATACTTCGGTAACGGCTATATCCTCTACCGCAGCAAAACCCGGGACAGTGTTACCTATACTCATAGCTGTGCGGTCCCCCTGGAGGGAGATGTATGCACAAGCTGCTATCCCTTCGACGGAGAGGAAAAAAAGACAGGCGCTACGGTTACTGCCAGGGAAGCAGTGACCAAGTACAGCCTGCCTGATAAAACCTCCCAGCAGACCGGTTCCGTTGCCTCCGGAACGACTGTTGAAATCGTGAGCTTCGTTGAGGATGATTCTGGGATTACATGGTATAAACTGACCGATGGCAGTTGGATCGATTCCTCTGAAACCGAATTCACTTCCTACCTGAAAACCACCTCCGTCAGCGGACGGGTTTTCCCCCAGAGCACGCTGCATGCCGGAGAAGAATTCCTGCTGAAGGGTCTGCTTGAAGCACGGAATCCCATCGTAAGTGTGACGGCATCCATCTCCATTGAAGGTCAGGTGGACCAGCAGATCAGCATTGGTTTTGACGGCATTGGAAATTACACTATCAACGGCAGTGAACTGGATAACGAAATAGACTTTGCTACTCTGGCAGAAGGATCTTACATTTTCAGCCTGATCGTGCTGGAAGAAGGCTGCTGCCCTGCCGGTGGATCACAGAAGATCAAGACCCATTGGTCCACCAGCTTTATCGTTGGCCCCGGAGCGTGCTCTCATATTTATACCGGCGAGGTGCTTGCGGAGGCTTCCTGTGAGGCACCGGGCGTTGTTCGTTATACCTGCTCCGAATGCGGTGCTTATTATGACGAACTGGACGATGCGACGGGACACAAGTATGCGACCCAGATCCTGCCTGCCTCCTGCATTGATTACGAGCGGGTTTGGCTCCTGTGCAGCCGCTGTGGTGACAGCTATGTGGAGTATACTGACAGTGTTTATACAGAATGGGTGGAAACAAAGCCTTCCGGTGTGGATGAAGCCCTGATCGAAACAAAGCCCCAGTACCGTTACTCTGAATACGAAACCACCGTGATTGATTCTGAAGCAGGTGCCGGATGGGAGTATTTGGGCACCCAGTGGAACCAGGTTGATACGGATACGGTCCAGTATGTTCCCAACTGGCCTGCGGGCTTCAGCACGGAGCATGGTTTGTACGCAGCCTATCACAACACCCCTGCCGCCGCAACGGAAACCGATACCACCAAGATTGTTATCAACAGCAATGAGGTTACAGGTTATCTGTATTACCACTGGTGTCGCGGTACTTACACCGAGGGTCCCGATAACCGGAAGGCTGAAAAATCTATGCAGGATGACTGCACGGCGTTCCATGCGTTCTTCAGCACGGTTGCACCGGACACATTGGAAACCGCAGCCGATGGCAGCGTTTCTTATGCCAATGCGGACTGCTGCAAGGACTCCTACTGGTTCTACTGCACGAGTGTGAATACCCAGAAGTATGCCACCTTTGAAAAGGTGTCTACCTACGGACGTTGGCCCGCCTGGTCTGAATGGACGGAAGAGGAATACGTTGAGGATGAAGCATGTAAGGTCGAAACCCGTACACTTTACCGTGTGCTGACCGGCAAGCTGGAGGAGCATACCTGGAGCAACGACGTCTGCACCTACTGCGGCGCAACAAATGCCGCGGCTGTTGTACCCACCCTGAAAGGATCCAGCTTCACCTTGAGCTTTGAGGACGAGGTCCTGGTGAACTTCTATTACACCATTTCCGACATGACCTCCGTTGCAGAGAAGGGTATGCTGGTATTCCTTGAGGAGCCGGACACTGTGAGCATCACAGAGGCTGATTTCAAGTATGAGTCTGAATATGACGAATCAAGCGGCAGATATTTCTCTGCCACCGACGGTGTGGCTGCCAAGGAGATGGGTGACACCCGCTTCTACTGTGTGTATGCCAAGCTGACGGACGGCACCTATGCTTATTCCGAGGTTTATCAATACTCTCCTAAGAAGTATGCCATGAGCCGCCTGGAAAAGTCCACGGACAACAGCATGAAGGCACTGTGTGTGGCAATGCTGAATTATGGCACGGCAGCCCAACATTACTTCGGTTATAAGACGGATGATTTGATGAATGCCGCTTTGACCCAGGCGCAGAAGGAACTGGTGGCTTCGTATTCTGCGGGGTTGTTTACCGGTCCCGTGGCTGCAGAAGCAGGAAAAACCACCAGATTCTCCAAAACTGATCCTGGCTTCAGCAAACGTACGGCTACGGTTTCCTTCGACGGAGCATTGGCGATCAATTACTATCTGGTACCTGACGCGCAGGTGGATGGTGACATTATTTTCTACTGCTGGTCTGCGGAAGATTATGCTGCTGCCCAAACCCTGACTGCCAGCAACGCCACCAACATCATTACGATGGTTAAGTCCGGCGACGGCTCTTATTGGGCACAGGTCAATGGCATTGCCGCGAAGATGATCGATGAAACCTATTATGTAGCCGCAGTTTATGACAGCGCGGACCAGACACTTTGCTCCGGCGTGATTGCCTATTCTCTGAGCAAATATTGCATGAATCATGCAAAGGATGGCGATTCCATGCAGGAGCTTGCTTCCGCAACCGCGATGTATGGCTACTATGCGAAAGCATATTTCGCCAATTGATGGGCATGGTGAAATAACACCGCAGACTACGAAAAGGAAGTGTGCATCATGAAAATCTGTTCCTCCAGATTGTCTAAATCTATTATATCATTGGTGCTGGTGATGGCTACCGTGCTGAGCTTCTTTGGCTTTCCGGTACAGGCGGTATCCACTTCTACAAGTCCGAGAATTTACTCTGACCTGACAAGCTCACCGGCATACAAAAATTATTCTGATTTCGCAAGCCTTTATACCGCAAAATACTCAACGGCAATTCCCGGCTTGGCGCATACGGATGTGAATGGCAGCGACTGCACCTCTATGGTTCCTCAGGGACTGTGCTTCGCCAATGATTATATGATCATTTCTGCCTATGACTCCAGCTCCACCTATAAAAGTGTGCTGTACATTCTGTCCAACGCAAATCCTGAAAACCGGAAATTGCTGATGACCGTTGTGCTGCCCAGCAGCGCCCATGTGGGCGGTGTGGCGTTTGATGGAACCTATGTTTGGGTGTCCAACGGCAGTAACATTTCCAGCATCAAGTATTCCACCCTTGTTTCCACTGTGGATCAGGCAGTGGCGAACGGAAAGAACAGCGTTTCCATCAGCTACCACTCCACCTGCGCTACCAAGACCACTGCCTCCTTCATTACCTACGGTGAAGGCATGATCTGGGTGGGTCTGCATACGGATAAGGATGATACCTCCGGCCGGATGTATTCCTATGTGGTTTCCGCAGACGGCAAGAGCATTAGCTCCAAGTATTATTTCACGCTGCCTGACCGGATCCAGGGTGCTTGCTTCAAGGATGGTTACCTGATTTTGAGCCGTTCTCTGGCACGGAAAACCTCCAGCTCCAGCTATATTTCCCAGCTTCGGGTCTATAAATATTCCCAGCCTGACAGCAACGGCAATCTGGCAAAGAACTCTGTGGTGAAGGTCATCACCCTTCCACCTATGGTGGAGGGTGTGGCTGCCTGCGGTTCTTATATGTATGCGCTGTTTGAGTCTGCTGCCACAAAGTATTACAAGGGCACCGATGGAAACGGCACCTGCGCCTATCCTGTGGACAGAGTGACGGCTTTCCGGTTTGCGGACTTCCTGGACATTACGGACAGCAGCACAGAGCTGGTTTATTTCGAGCCCTGTGATGCCAATCAGGATTCTATCGTCCGGGCACTGGACTTGCTGGGCTACGATTCCTCCTACGCGGCCAGAAAGGTGATCGCTGAAGCCAACGGTATCACCAATTACAGCGGCACCGCAGAGCAAAACATTATGATGCTGGACCGCCTGAAGGCCGGCACCCTGATCAATCCCGGCATGAGTCCTGTGCTGCGGGCGGTGACTTTGGACAAGTCTGCCGTGACCGTCACAGAAGGGGAACAGGCGCAGATCAACGCAAGCTTTTCCGGTGGCACCGTTAGCTGGTCCTCCGGCGATACCGCAGTTGCCACCGTGTCTGTGGTAGACACTGACACGGTCCGGATCACCGGTGTGAATGTGGGCACAGCTACCATTACCTGTACCCACAGCAACGGGACTACCGCTACCTGCGTGGTCACAGTCAAGGCTGCCGCCACGGCAGATCCTTCCGACGAGGAGGACGGTATTCTGAGCAAGTCCTCCATCACCATTCAGGTGGGGCAGACCGCACAGATCAATGTGAATGCAACGCAGAGCAGGATCCTTTGGAAGTCCAACAATAACCGTGTGGCAACCGCATCCGCTCAGGATGAATCCGTGGTGGAGATCAGCGGCAAGAAGCCCGGTACTGCCATCATCACCTGCAAATTGGCCAATGGTGTGACCGCTACCTGTAAGGTCACGGTGGTAAACAAACTGGATGAAGAAATCACGGTGAAGCCCGCCTATTTCCTGCCCTGTGATGCCGATGCTGCCTCTGTTACGGCGGCTCTTGGTGCACAGTCTTACGACACCTCGAAAGAAACACTGACGAAGATCGCCACAGGCAATGGTATTTCCGACTACACAGGTACCAGTGCCCAGAATGATCAGCTTTTGGCACTGATGAAGGAAGGCAAGCTGATCAATCCCGGCATTTCTCCGCTTGTCGCTTATTTCCCTGCTTGCGATGCTTCTTTTGAATCCATTTCCTCTGCGCTGGAGTCTGTCGGCGCAGACGGCTCCTACGAATACAGAAAAAAGATCGCAGAAGCCAACGGCATTAGCGGATATTCCGGTACAGCTGACCAGAACATCCAAATGCTGGACCTGCTGAAATCCGGCAAGCTGCTGAAGCCTGACTCTGCTTCCGGTGGTTCTTCCGTTTCTGTGGCGTTTGATGCCAATGGCGGTAATGGTACCATGGCTGCGCTGATCCTTGAGGAAGGTACCTCCACGGTTACCATTTCCCCCAATGCCTTCTCCCTGAAGGGTCACAAATTCCAGGGCTGGTCCAATGTTGCCGGCGGTCAGGTCCTCTATGAGGAAGGCGATACGATCAATGTCTATTCCAATACCACTCTTTATGCGGTGTGGGCACCCAATCATTTTACCCTGGTCTACAATGCCAATGGTGGCAGCGGCACGATGGAAAACACCATTGTCACCTACGGCGTCCATGAGCCTTTGAGAGAAGCCACCTTCACCCGTTCCGGCTATATCCAGACCGGCTGGTACAGATACCGCTCCAGCGACAATATGTGGTATTATGTGAGTGACGATGGCAACACCAAGGGCTGGTATGTGGAGGGCACCCAGCCTTCCGGCTATACCAAGCAAGTGCTGGCAACTACCTCCGGCGTTTCCAAGACCTCCGCAGTGGATGGGGATACGGTAATTCTGTATGCGGTGTGGCAGGAAAATACCGGCAAGGTGAGCCTGGACGGCAAGAAGGTCGTGTTTATCGGCAACTCCTTCATCTACTATGGCGGCGTCGTGGAACATGGCGGCCAGAAGAAGACGGATAAGGGCTGGTTCTACGAGATCTGCAAGGCAAACGGTGAAAATGTTACGGTTTACGACTGTACCTACGGCTCTCACCACCTGTACGATTTCACTTCCTCCGGCTGTAAGAGCGGCTCCTGCCACAGTGGTGCGGATCTGCTGAAGGGTATTCCGTTCAGCTCCATTGACTATGTGTTCATTTCTGAATCCGGTAACAACAATTCCAATTTTGTCAAGGATGTGAAGAATATCATCAAGCGGTTCCCGTCCTCTACCAAGTTTATCTATTTGGCACACTCCTACACTTACAGCAAAAATCATACGAAGATCATCAACAATCTGGATAATTTGCAGAATCTGGGCGTTGATATCGTTGTGTGGGGCAAGCTGGTGGATGATATCATCGACAGCAGAGTGACGGTGCCTGGCGCAACCGTGAGCTACAATAAGAAGTCCTTTATCAAGAATAAGGGCGATAGCTACCATCCCAACCCCCTGGCCGGTTATATTACGGCACAGATGGCATACTGCGCGGTGACCGGCAAGACGGCTGTGGGACAGATGCCTGATTTGTATGCTGTTGGTGACACCCTCAAGTACGGCAAGAGTGCTGTGGGCTATAAGGCATATATTTCCACCCATTACAGTTCTTCCTCCAGCAGTAATTTCAAGACCATTATGAAATCCAAAGAGGATATCAAGGGTCTGCAGAAATTGATGGATAAGTATCTGGCAAAATGGGGTCTAGGTGTCAACGGATAAAAAGTATTCTCCAAAGTAAAACGGGGGCTGTTGCAATAACAGCCCCCGCATTTTTTTCGCCAAAGTCAGCGAAGATTGACAAATATTTGAAATAATGATAAGATGATCACAAGAAGGAGGGATGGACATGAAATTGTACATCAAGGAAAAGGTCTTTTCCTGGGGTGACAAATTCACCGTCAAGGATGAGCAGGGAAATGATCGCTATGTAGTGGAGGGAGAGGTGTTCTCCTGGGGCAAGAAGCTCCATGTTTATGATATGGCAGGCCGTGAGGTAGCTTTCATCAAGCAGGAGCTGTGGCGGTTCATGCCTACCTACACTGTTTCTCAGGGGGAGCGCCAGATCGCTGAGATCAGGAAGGAATTCACATTCTTTCTGCCCAAATACACCATTGACGGTCTGGGATGGGAGATCGACGGCTCTTTCTGGGAGCATGAGTATCAGATCACCCAGGCAGGTCGGCAGATCGTTTCCATCAATAAAGAGTGGATGACCTGGGGCGACAGCTACGAGCTGGACATTGCTGATCCGGCAAATGAGATCGTGGCGTTGGCTGTGGTGATTGCCATCGATTGTGTGGCGGAAACGAGAAATTCATAATTTCAGGATCCCCAAAGGGGTCTAACAGACAGTGAGAAAGAAGGAAAATATCGTGGATTCTAAGGAGATTCTTGCAAAATACCTGAAACCATCGAAGCTTCTGCTGGTGGTTGGTGCGGTTCTGGTGGTTTTTGCGCTGGTATGTGTTCCTATGGCATTTGTGGCAGCGGATAATGCTCAGCAGGAAATGGGAGAACCGCTTCAGTTTGATCCCAATGTCAATGAATACGGACAATATTGCTGCATCGATGTGGTGGGTATCAGCAACTGGCTGTATAAGTATGATAGTGCCACCTACTACACCGCCGTGGATGCAGACTGGAATATGTATACCGTGCAGGTGTCCGACAGCCAGTATGATCAGATGTCTGCCCAGGTCCAGTGGTGGATGAGCGAGGATGAGAACGAGGAAATGCCTGCGCCATATCGTCTTTGCGGCATGGTTTACAATGCCGGAACTGACCTGCGTGAGAGCATCGCCCAGGCTTGGGAGGTAAATACCAGTGAGTATACCCTGTATTTTGGAGAAGCCTATTTGAACGCAAACCAAAATCCCGTGGGGAATGCCGTGACACCCTGGTTGGTGGGCTGCCTGGTTGGTGTGG
>JAEIGA010013067.1_pt1 | contig 12630 bp, 7 predicted proteins | sample 9270691 | NCBI WGS metagenome assembly JAEIGA01 (sample SAMN17057246, study PRJNA624740) | gut metagenome | biome: biome; isolation source: fecal sample | host: Bos grunniens | place: China: Xizang | collected 2019 | reverse complement strand
TAAATCAAAGAGTGTTAGCACAAATAATGGGTTGTCAGCAGTCAGAGGTATCGTTATTTGCAAACGGCAAACGAGATATAAATGAGAAGCAGTTGGCGGCTTTAATAGATTATTTTGGAGAGGATGTTATAAATGATTACTTGACTCCCGACAAGCCATTTGAGGGGATAACGCAGGCAGCAGAGGTAACGCTTCTAACTCCTGAAGTAGTAGAAGAAATAAAGGAGGAGGTTAAGGAGGAGGTGTTGAAGAAAACCGTGGTCATTACCCCTGATGTCCTTAGCGACCCAGAAATAGATATTAAGGCTGAGTATAAAGAGGGTAATCTTGAAGAGTATAAGAAACCTATTCAGGACTTGTTGCCCGACAATCACATGACTGTGTACACCTATTGTGATGATATGGAGCCTGAGATACGCTCTGGAGAGCCTGTGTTGTGTCAACTATTACCAGCAGGTATAGCAATCTTGCCCGGAAGAATGTATTTCATTGACTTGCCCTCTGGTGGTATAATAAGATACATTGCAAAGGATGATAACGGAATTTTACACCTCAAGGCGCGTAACAAGGGATACGGTGATATAATCGTAGACCGAAAGAATGTGCAATCGTTATCTTTGGTAAAACTGATTCTTCACACACCACGCGCAATGAGTGAGGCAGAGAAATCTGCAACAGAACTTTTAGAAAATAAGGATAAGCATCTTGATCGCTTGCTTGACCAACTTGAGAAGGGCGGAGAGCGAGAAAGACAGTTAATTGATTACATAACTAAAGGGTAGTAAAGTAAGAGTTGAATATGGGGAAAAGAATTATTGGAATTCTGATATATAGCATCATAGGAATGATTGTTATAGCATGGGGTGGTGCGATTTCCACGGGAGTTGTATGGATCCATAAAAAATTACTCAATATAATGATTTCAGATGATATAACGTGGAAAGCCTACTTATATATAGCAGTCGTATTTAATGCAGTAGCTTGGTTTGGTTGTATTATTTATGGTGTGGTAAAAAAAGAGTATGGAAAAATTTTGTATAACTGCCTATACTCGCCATTAGTTGTTTTTTTTGTGTTTTCAGTATTTGCTGGACTCCTAAGTATGATAACCATGACATCTTGGGATGTGGGGTATGGGGAAGAAAGCGTAAGAGCAATCTTAGAAAGCGGATGGTATAATCCTTTGGTTTGGGTAAAGTGTTGGTGGAAGCAGATTACTACTATGGGATGGGTGAGGTTGACTTTTGCCATAGCAATTGTAGGAGGATTAGAAGGGTTGATACTTTTTATTGCCAAAAGGAACTTTGTAAAAGATTGGGATACAGGCATAGAAAAGCTGTTTTTTGCGTTGAATGTAGTAGGAAGTATGATTACTGTACTTTGGTTGGCTCCATTTATAATATCTGCTTTTGAGTTCCTAATAATGGGCATTATGAAAATTGTTCTTATAATATTTGGTGTAATAGACATAGTTGATGGCTATGTGGGGTATTAAAAGAAAAAGCATGCGTATGAAAAAAATGATAATTGCAACGCTGGCAATAATGCTTGTGAACAAGGCAGACACCTTGACCGCCTACTCGACCAAATGGAGAAGGGAGGAGACCGCGAGAGAATGTTGATAGACTTTATTACAAAGGAGAAGTAGTATGGTGAAGACGGCGATAATAATAGATAGCGGCGCGTGGGATTATAATTTTAATTATGGCTAATTCGCCACAATAAAATGTAAATAACAAAATGTAAAATTATAAAATTTGCTTATACATAGCGGTTTCGGGGAAAAAAGTGTTATATTTGCAACATAATCCGAAGCCAGTGGGCTGGCAATTTAATCCGATGCAGATGGGTCTGCTAATAAAGCCACCTTATTTTAGGGTGGCTTTCATTATAACTACCAACCGATGATAACAAAAGTAAACATACTCATAGATGGAGGCTTCTTCTGGCAGTGTTTCAAGAAGCAGAATAATGGCAGAAACCCAAAGCCTAAAGATGTGGTCGATGTTGTCAACCATATAATGGAGCGTGTAAAAGCCAAAACAAATGGTGATACAACTGATATATTATTCCGTGTATTCTATTATGATTGTAGACCTTTTGGCGACACAATAAAAGGAAATGATGGAAGGGATATAGACTACTCACAAAGCAAAGGATATGCTGAGAAAAATAAATACCTCGATTGCCTATGTCAGATGGAACGCTTTGCCCTACGATTGGGGGAGTTGTCATTCACAGGGTGGAAGCACGACCAAAACTCCAATAAGTTGAAGCCGGACTTTAAGCAAAAGAGTGTAGATATGAAGTTCGGCCTCGATATGGCAGTAATGGCAACTAAACATACTGTAGACAAGATTGTCCTCGTTGCGGGAGATTCAGACTTTATTACACCAATAAAGTATGCACGCACGGAAGGTTTGCAAATATACCTTTACCCAATGGGTAATTATATTAAGCAGACATTGAGGGGCCATTGTGATTTTGTACTAAAATAAAAAAGGGCGCATTTCGCAGCCCTTTCCAAACGGGGTACATTTTGTACCTAAGTTCATAGGGACATATTATCCCCAGCAAAAGCAAGCGACTATTTAGGCATAGAAGAAAAGTAATACGTGAAAAGCATATTATGACAGCAGAGCAAATAAAAAAGGTTATACGCAGATGCGGCATGACGCAGAGAGAAGTGGCGCAAATAATAGGAATAACGCCTCAGACACTCTACGAAAGAATAGAAAGAAAGAATATATCTACATCTACTCTCGAAAGCATCGCTAAAGCACTCCAAATATCACCAGCTGAGTTTTACGAAGAGGAAATAGAAGCGAAGATAAGAGAAGAGAATGAAAGATTGCGTAAACTCGTCGCAGAGCAAATGGAAACAATAAAAGTGTTACTCATGAAAGAAAAAGAGGGGAAATAATCCCCTCTTCTTTTGTGCGTGAATTTGCACACCTTTATATATACATAGTATATATAGTTGTTAAGTTGTGCGTAAAAAATAGATGTGTGCGCCATTTTGTGCGTAAACTAACGCATACGATGGAGAAATCTATTATACCACTCAAAGTCTATGTGTGTAATAGAAAACAATCCATTGCTTCGGTCTCTAAATAATGCGAACTTAAAATACTTCGCTGAGAACGGAGTCCTACGAATAATTAACGGCATATTTGAGAATGATGGAATTATTAAGGAGCGCAAATCCTGATAGTCATTACCAGGAGCCATGGCCCCAGAAATAGTTATTCTCATATTCGAACTATCCGTAGCTATGCGAGGGATGATTGTTTCTAATCGCTTGAACTCAACATTGCCCAGTTTTATGGGGCGAGTTATAATGGAGCAATTAAGGGTAGTACCCTCTTTTTCGTCGTCAAGGGTGTAGATCGCATTGTTATAGAACAGCTCATTGGTGTTGAGCTTTTTTCCATTCAAGTCACGAGTTGACCAATAACGATTATCGAGATTGTACACGTAAGCCTTAGAATAAGCCTCATTGAATAGTATAACCTCGTTGAATTGCTTTGGGTGTATTATCTTGCACGACCTTAGGAACTCAAGAGGAGGCATGCCGTTTGTCCCATGTATCTCTGAGGATATAATTTGTGTGCCTTGTGAAGTGAGCAGATGAACGCCATTCTCAGTGATATAAACTATTGCTCCATTGATGGCAAGAGTATTAGGGTTGATAATCTTGTCGTAGTTGACAGCAACAACAGAAGAATAGAGAGTGTTGCTACCGGCAACAAGCGCAAAGATGCCCTCATCGGTAAATACATACAACGGCATCTCACCCACCTTCATCTCGTGCATCTCGATGGCTGCGCTCTGCATAGCGATGATGCGGTTGCTTGGACTGCCGAAGGAGTAGCTATTTTCGAAAGGTTGAGAGAATAGGTTATTAGCGGCTGATACCTGCAAACGATTGGGGCGAGAGATAATATTTGTATCAGTTTTTATAGCATCTCCCAGGTCAGCATTAAAGGATATAGCTGGATATTTAAGGGTATTCGTAGGCTTAGGGATGTAATATGCAACGTTATTTGCCGGTGCCGCAATTAAATCAAAAGCCGATGTTATATCCCCAGAATGCTGCAAAAAGAACTGCTTAGCTCGGTAATCAGGGTAGCTTATGATGCGTGGTGCAGGTCGAGAGAACGCGGGAATGGTGTCGAGAGCATCTATGTGTGAAGCGTAGCAAAGAGAGCCGTCTATTTCTAAAGCTGCTGCTATGGTATATTCTCGCAATTCATCCTCTGTAGTGGGGGATATAAAATTAGTAATATTATACCCCTCGAAAAGTTGAGTAGAGATATTCGCACGATGTAGTCTGTTGTTGTAATCTAATGATACTTGACTACTTATAGTGTGAATATTATTATTAGGCTCATACACACGATTAGTCTCTATGTTTAAGAGATTGTCCGCAGTTAATGAGAATGTGACAGATGACATGTTCTTGGTCAGCTTCTCACTCCCAAGTAGATAGAATGGTTGCGAGGGAAGTTTATTATCTGCAAAAGCCGTGTCGACATTTGAAGTCGCAGTGTTTGAGTCCAAAATCGTGCCATAGTTAAATATGCTATTTATGCGAGTACAGAAGCACACTATATTTGTAATAAGCGAGGTGTCGATATTATCGGGAATCGAATACCTAACCGTACCACGAACAAATTGCAGTGAAGCATCTTCCCAATCGGCCACTTTGTCTGAAGCTGGTCCTGTTTGTTCTATCACCAGTAGTCGTGAATCGCCACCATAGGTGCCACTTGTCAATACGCGGGATGTGGCATTGGAATAGACGGGGTTTTCACTTGCAAGGATAGATATAAGCGAAGGAGATAGTATAGTACCATCCACCATCTCAAACGCAACAAAAAAGGCAATCTCGCCATGCCAATAATTAGCAGCATCATAGGTTGCATCTGGCGTTAAAGGAATATAAGGGTCTTTAGACATCATATCCGCAATTGGCCAAACAACGCGCATATAGACGGTTGCATCGTACATAAAACCATCTGTGGAGAAATCTCTCCAGGTTGTGCTATTGCCTTGGGTCCATCGCCAAGGACGTATAGGGCGATTACGATGGGCTATCGTCTCGACGCTTGGTGGTTCTGGAATATTGAACTGCGTATATTGGCCGTCCTTAAAAAAGTAATATGATGTAGTATTACCCTCGGATAATAATAATACGTTGCCAAAATGTGAGATAATAGCGTTTGCCCTGAAAGTGCCAATTGGGGATATTGTTGTGCTGTCGCCGCTAAAATCTAACGAGGCGTAGGTGTTTGGCTCGTCGTTATAGAATGCTACATACGACTTGTCACCAGCAGCTGGATGGTGGTAAACGATAGTGAAGTCGCTCGCAGTCTCTTGGTCAATGGCTATCTTAAGCTTATAAGGGTAAATCGGCCGCCAAGCATTATCCTTCCATCGAAAGTTATGCAATTCTTCACACTTGCCGTCAGCGACAATATCATCTGGGGTGCTAATATCTAACCCCTGAATAGCTACGCTCGTACGTTGACGAGGTGGGCTTGAAAGATTATCATTCTTCATGCTTAAATACATTTAGTTGTAAGTTCTCTTGGATAGAATTGTCGAGAATATTGTAAATATTGACGACTGATGAATTTGGATGGCTATTATCATCCGTGTTGCTGGTCTTATTGTCAGCTAAAGCAAGACATTTAGTGGCAATCGTGATAAGGTCTGCATCTTTTACCTCAGTACGTCGCAGTTCATCCTTTAGCCTATCGCGTAATTCATCAAGCGCAAGGTCGCTTATCTCTTTTAGTTTGATGGTTATTTCAGAGACAACAGCCACTTCCTTTTGAAATATTTGTTCGGTCACCGCCTCGTGGACATCTTTCGCTCTATTGCGATACTCATTACGCTCCTCTTCTGAGAGAGCGTCCCAGGCTCGTTGTACTGCTGTGTGATGCACTTGTGTTATCTTCTCCGCTTCCCAAGAACTGCCACCTGAACGCACATATTCCAGCAATGCCATATCCATTTGAGTGACATTGTATCGTGTCGCTCTCTTACGATGTGCTATGGAAGTCTTTTTTTTTGCCATAAAAAGTGCTATTTATCACTTGCAAAGATAAAGATAAATATTTACATTCGTGCCATAAAATAAATATAAACAATTATGCTGGGAGCAATTATAGGAACAGGCTTTAATGTTGCGGCTAATGCTATTGGTTCATGGTTGGCTAATAAGCGTAAGCGAGAAGCAGAGCAGCAGTATGCGCAAGAGGTTAATGCAATTAAACAAGACTTGGATAGAGATATAAACAGTAACTATCTCGATAGAGCTGATGCACGCAATGCGATAAGGAAAACGGTTGATGCGCAAACAGAAGCTATGCGCCAACTAAATACTGATGCCATAAGAGGGGGTGCAACAGATGAGGCTAAGGTGGCTATGGCATCTAAGTTGAATCAGGCGACTGCCGATGTTGTTGGTAACCTCTCAGCTGCAGGAGAGCAGCATAAGGATAGATTGCGCGATCAAAAACGCCAAATAGAGGCTGCACAGGCGCAGCATAATTATGCTTTGGCCAGTGATATGAGCGGTTGGGACACGCTATTGCAAAACGTGGGACAAGCATCGCAATCTCTTGGCACAGCATGGAGCCTTAAGGGAACAGAACCATTTGTTGGGACGACTACGGGGACATCTCCAATGCCCGACCTTGAGGATACAAATTTGGCAATATTGAGGAGAAATACAGGTTTCTAAACTAAAAGTGCATGGCAAGGAATAATAATACGGAAGAGCCAACAGCGGGACGTGACGCATTGGATATACTTTTGGCATCAGAGGGGGAGGCTGTAACTCAGGCCGAGGAAAGAGCAAGGGCGGCTCAAGAGGAGGCCTCTCGATTGTACAATGAATTTATTACAGCACGCGATAACGGGCAAGCGGCAATGAGAACACTATTGCAGGGTTCTCAGCCGAGATATAATACAGAGAGAGCAGAGCGACTACGCAAATCTGCGATTATTCAATCCTTTGGGGATATGGCTACAGCGTTGGCACGCGGTGTGGCCGCTTATGGTCCTCGTGGTGCAGGATATGTACCGCGCACAAACACGAACTCTCCTCTTGCATCCATCGAGGAGATAAACCGCATGCGCGAGGTGTACAGACAAAACAAGAAGGCATGGGATAACCAGATGCTTAACTTTAACCTTGCAAATGAGCGAGCAAAGGTGCAGGCAGCTGAGTCATTGTATACAGCCGCTCAGGAGCGTGCAAACGCAGAGCGAGTGCGTGCGGAGGATGCTGCACAACGCCGCACAGAAAGAGCCGCGGAAGCTGCTATGTTAGACATACGCTTGAATCATGAGGCATCCGAGAACGAAAAAACAAGAGAGAATGCTCGAACAATAGCGTCAATACGAGAAGGGAACGAACGAAGGACAACTACAACAGACGATAACAATATGGTTGGCCAAATATATATTAGGTTACATCCCGGCTCTGAGAATACTCGTACTTCAACCCGCCCAGGACAATACGGAGGTGTAGAAACGACCACAACGAGCGAGGGACACACTCTGGCTTCCGCTGCGGTTGCAGGATATGCAGATGAAGCAACCATGGCAGTATGGCAATTGATACAAGAAGGCTGGGATGTAGAATCCGCTATAGCAGAAGTGCGCAGAGTACTCGAAGAAAGAGAATAAAATAAAAAGAAAGGATATATGCCAAACAATAATATATACGAGCGAGCTAAGGCACGTTTAGAGTCACGACAAAACGTGCAGCCAGGGGAAAGAACAGTTGCGCCTGAAGATCAGCAGCCAAGCATTTATGAGCGTGCTAAGGCGCGTTTAGAGCGTTCTAACGACGATTTTACACAGGGCCTTGCGCTTCAGCAGCGATTGAATGAGCGAGTGCTGGGCGGTCAAATGGATGGGTTGACAGCGACAAGAGCTTCTTTTGCTCGCGATTTTAATACACCAATCATCCCTGCGGCAACCTTTGAGGACGATGAGGCAATGTCTGCACAGATTGATGATGCCATTGCAAGTTACGAAGATTATCCAACCACGGCTGAGCGTGGTGCAGTGGAGGCATATAATGGAATAACCGATAATATCCTTAATGGGCTGGAACGAGATAATCAAGGGCGATACGTTTATAATGGTGTGCCTTATGAGTATAACGCTATTCGTGAATCTCTCTATCCAGTTGTTGCTTCGCGCTCATACCGATACGCCAGTGAGAATGTAGATGGGTTTATGCAAGGCCAGATAGCGCGAGAGTATGGCCAGAGCTATCAAAATGTGATGCGCGATTACTTAGATAGAGTAATCCCAGACCTTGAAGCTCGTATACGAGAGATGCGAGACGAGATAGCGGAGGAGGAGAGAGGTGATTTCCACTCGCGCGAGGCATTTATCTCACCTGAAGCGTATGCTGGGGCATTTATAGGGAATCAGGCATCTGTAAATATTTCTACGAAGCCCTATGATGATTTGCTCGAACGTATAGCAAGCATACGAAATAATGACTTTAGTAGTGGCTTTGATGAGGGCTTCGACTGGGCAAATGTTTACACGCTCGGTCTTGCGGACCTCGGTTGGAATATCCGCAAGGAAAATGTATTGTCTAAGGTCGAGAACGGCGAAGCACTTACGCAAAGAGAGCGATTGCTATTCGACCTTATGCAGTTTGATGAGGATATAGCAAGCTTAGTGCAAGAGTCAGGGTATCAATTTAGCTTGGGCAATAAAGTAGGTACTGGGCTTGGCGTGACCACAGAGATGGCCTTGCCAATGGTGATGACGATGGGTGCTACGAGTGGTATTGGAACCATGGGGAGACTTGGCTCATGGGCATCTGCTAAAGTTGCATTACGCGGTGGTGTAAAAGCAACAGCACGTTTCGCTGGGCGCAATGCCTTAACATTGGGGCGCAATGTGGGACTTGCTTATGCACGTGGAGCTGCTGCCGCTCCATTCATGCCTTCTACATGGGCGGGGTATACGGAAGAGCGACTCTCTCAGTATCGTATTAACGAGGATGGCTCAGTTAAATTTTCTCCGAAGAATGACGCTATGATGTTCCTCGGAGCGTATATTGACTCAATGAATGAGATTACCTCGGAGCATATTGGTGTCGGTATCGGAGATATTATTACTGGAGGCACATCATTGGCTGGGCGTTTATTCTCATTAGCTAATAGGGGGACTCAATATCTGAGCAATAAATTACACTTAGATAGAGTAGGACAAGCTTTGCACCTTGATGGCCTCGGTAGAAGAATAGAGCGTTCAGGTGTGGGGCGAGGCATGCGCGAGGTAGTTAGTCGCGTGGATAGCCCCGTAAGTCGTAGAATGCTTGCAAATCTCGGTTATGCCGGTGCTATAGCTGAACCATTGAGTGAGATTTATGGCGATTTATCAGCAAATGCGATGCGAGACCTCGCTGGCTTATCGCACGATTACTCGCAATTCTCATCACCAGATTATTGGCTATCGACAGCCTTAGTGTCGACATTGTACGGTGGTGCGCTAACATTACCTGGCCGCACAGCTCAGTTATCATCTGTGGCACGTTTAGGTACACAGCGAAGAAGAATACTCGAACGTATATCTAATGAGGAGCTTACTAATAAATTGCTTTCAATAACGCGAGATGGTGGCCTTGATAGAGCAGCGATAGAGCTTGCTAATATAGATTGGACGCAGTATTCGGCTGCTGATAGAGCATACGCATTTGATTTCGTTCGTCTCAACTACTCTATGATGACTATTGCGGGAGCAACGCGAGAGTCACAACGCATGGCGCAGTATATGGCGAATATGCGTGACTTGACTAATAGAGTTTATAAGGACGGCGACAGCATTGTAACAGGCACGGATGCCGATGGTAACACATACTATGTTATTGATGGCGTGCCAAACGATGTAAGCGAAGGATCGATGCTATCATGCGTGGATGCCACAACGGGTGAGCGTAAAACAATGTTGGCATCACAATTTACCGTAACATCTATCGAGAGTGTAGAGGATGTTATGAATAACCGCTATATAGAGATGTTCTCAGCGGAGATTGAGCAGGAACGACTACGCTCATTGATAAATATATACGAGCAGCTGGAGAGTCCTGCAGAGGAGGATGTTGAGCCTATAATGAACGACTTTGGCGTGCCAAAGATGGATGCAGGTGCCGCCATAAAGCTAACAGATGGTCGTGAGGGAGTTGTAGACTCTTATCTTGGTACAGGTAAATATCTCGTGCGCGTTATCGGAGCGCAAGGCGTAGAGGTGGCAGAGGTACCATTCTACTCAATACTTTCAAGCGACACGCTTACGCAGCAAGTTCAGGGGATGATGCTTGTTGATAGAGCGCATGAGGAGGCTTCAACAGACGAGGGCCAACCAACAAACGAGGGAGGCGAGATAAGGGCAGAGTCTCCAACACCGGAGCTGGCCCAATCTGAGCAGCCAGCATCTGAGGTAGAAGCACAACAGGGTAACGTAAATGTAGTAGAGGATATAGCATCTGTGCCAACTCGTGAAGATGGCAGCATTGATTATGACGCTATAGAATCGCCTGAGCAATATGCTCAATTATACAAGCAAGAGGCGGGGAGCGTGGAAAATGCAATCGCTGATACGCAGGAGATGCGCGAGGCTGTAGAACGAGAAATAGCAAAGGAGGAAGAGCGTGCGCAGAAGGCATCATCACCTAATGTGAAACTCGATGCCAGAAAAAAGGCCGAGGCTTTAAGACAACGTGTATCTTTCTTTGATAGGGTGCTTGAAATATTAACACCGGCTGATGAGATAACGACAAACGAGCCTATCCCTGTTGCCCCGCAGGTGGAAACCCCACAAGTTGATGAAGTGGAGACCATGGAAATGCCTCGTTTCAAGGAGGGCGATACTGTGAAGGTAAATGGGAGATTGGCGACAATTGTAGACGCATCCGAAGAGGGTGTGTATACTGTTGACTACAATCAGATGCGCGATAGCTCTGATGTTTCTAAAATGTCACTTGCTGCCGTTCTTGCAGAGGATGTAGAGGCAGCTGAGGAGGAAACTGTAGAAGAAGATGCCCCAAAAGCGTTGGAAGTTGGACTTGTGCAGTCCAATGAGGCAGCACGCTTAAAAGCAAATTGGCGCAAGGCCTTGGATGATGTGGCAAAAGCCTTTGGTGTTGAGCTTCACATTGAGAGAGAAGTAAGAGACGCAGAGGGTAAGCGTGTGGGTGGTTACATAGATGGTCGAAGGGTTTACATCGAAGTAAATAACAAATCTAATCCGCTATGGTTCCTTGTTGGTCATGAGGTTGGCCATCGCATGAAGGACTTGGCACCTGAGGTATTCGAGCAGTTTAAGCAGAGCGTTATGTCGTTCATTGGAAAGAAGGCTTGGAATACCCGCAAGAATAAAATGGTTCTTCTATATGAAGCGCACGGAAAGTCGTATGATGACGCTTTGATTGAAGAAGAGGTTGTTGCAGATGTTATTGGCCAATTAGTGCAGAATGAAAATTTATTTATGCGCTATGCAAAGAAGAATGCCAATAATAATGTCCTCATGCGTGCGTTGCGACATGTCCTCAATGTCATAAGCAAGGTGCTTGCCCGCATAGGTATCATTAAGGAAAGTAGACATCTAAACGGACTTATAGACAAGTTGAAGGTCCTTATGGATTCAGCGATAGAGGCACAGAATCGTGGGGCCGAGGTGGAAAATGACCAACAGAGAGACTATCTAATAGGAGAGCGCGGAACGGCCAACCTCGATATAGATGAGGAGGCAACAGTGCGTCTCGATAATCTTGCTATTGCACGCGAGATGGAGGCTGCGGGTACAGATGCCGAGACTATCAAAAGAGCTACAGGCTGGGAGCGTGGTGCAGATAGTTTGTGGAGATATGAGGTGGATGATAACATAACATCTGTCATGATTGACACGCTCCGTGAACGTGGTGATGAAGGTATGCCACTTGTGGAAATGCTCGGCGCGGAGCATCCTTTGATGGTAGCATATCCCGAACTACATGATGTTAGAACGGTGATGTTACCGTATAGTGGAGAAGGATATGGGGCTTTTATACCGGAGCGACATGAGTTAGTGATGTTCGATACCGAACTAAATATGCCGACTTTGGCCCATGAGCTACAACATGCTGTGCAGACTATGGAGGGCTTTGCCGTCGGTGGCAGTCCTATGTATATGAAACCTGATATATCAAAAGATGTAGCCAACTATCAGCAGGTAATCCCCAATGCACTCAATGGAGCTACAATGCGAGTGGATGATGCGAGTCTCATAGACGCAGAGAAGTTTGCACAAGCGGTAGAGGGCTTAGAGTTAGGTGGTACGGCTAAGAGGTATGCTGATTGGTTAAAAGCACAGGGAAATATTACCTATGATGATGCTGTAGCCGAGTATAATCGTCTGCTTAGTGAGGTGTCAGCAGAGTTGGAGGATGCTCGATTCGAGATGTATGAGCGAATATCGGGCGAGGTGGAGGCCCGTAATGTAGCAAGACGTTTGGGAATGACTCCTGAGGAGCGTCGTACGACACTTGCGCGACTCACCGAGGATGTAGCTCGCGAGGAGCAGCTATTCTTCGAGCGTGCCTCCGCT
>JAEIGA010013066.1_pt1 | contig 12631 bp, 10 predicted proteins | sample 9270691 | NCBI WGS metagenome assembly JAEIGA01 (sample SAMN17057246, study PRJNA624740) | gut metagenome | biome: biome; isolation source: fecal sample | host: Bos grunniens | place: China: Xizang | collected 2019 | reverse complement strand
CGCGCTGATTGCGCTTCATTACAATAAATCTGCTATCTTTGCATGTTCGGGACATTGGCGGCCCGTACGTTGCAGGATAGCAGTTTTTATTATGAGTAAAGACAAGGAAATATTAGACAGCATTGCGGACAAGGAGTATGAGCACGGCTTCGTGACGGATGTCGAGCAGGAGTTCATACCTAAAGGTCTCAATGAAGATATAATACGCCTCATCTCGGCAAAGAAGGATGAGCCTGAGTGGATGCTTGAGTTTCGTCTCGAGGCATTCCGCCGCTGGCAGAAGATGCCTATGCCGAAGTGGGCACATCTCGATATACCTGAAATAGATTTTCAGGACATAATCTATTATGCGGCTCCGAAGAAGGCTGAGGACCGTCCTAAGGAGATAGATCCGGAACTGGAGAAGACATTCGACAAGTTGGGCATTCCTCTCCATGAGCGCGCAGCCCTTGCAGGAGTGGCTGTGGATGCCGTATTCGATTCGGTTTCGGTGACGACGACCTTCCGCAGCGCCCTGGCGGAGAAGGGCATCATCTTCTGTTCATTCTCGGAGGCAGTCAAGGAACATCCGGATCTGGTGCGCAAGTATCTTGCGTCCGTGGTGCCTGTGGGAGACAACTTCTACTCTGCCCTCAACTCGGCGGTTTTCAGTGACGGTTCGTTTGTCTACATACCTAAGGGCGTGCGTTGCCCTATGGAACTGTCAAGTTATTTCCGTATCAATGCGGCAGGAACAGGTCAGTTCGAGAGAACTCTCATCGTGGCGGACGAAGGTTCATACGTGAGCTACATGGAAGGCTGTACAGCCCCTATGCGTGATGAGAATCAGCTTCATGCCGCGGTGGTGGAGATCATTGTGGAGAAGGATGCGGAGGTTAAATATTCCACAGTGCAGAACTGGTATCCGGGTGATGCCCAGGGCAAGGGCGGTATCTTCAATTTCGTGACAAAGAGAGGTATCTGCAAGGGTAGCGGAAGCCACCTTTCATGGACTCAGGTCGAGACCGGTTCCGCGGTGACCTGGAAGTATCCTTCTACAATTCTCAAGGGTGACAATTCCTCGTCTGAGTTCTATTCGGTGGCAGTGACAAACAACTTTCAGCAGGCCGATACCGGAACGAAGATGATTCATATAGGCCGTAACACCCGAAGCAGGATCGTCAGCAAGGGTATTTCGGCGGGACGCAGCCAGAACAGTTATCGTGGACTTGTGAAGATGCTTCCTGGGGCAGACAATGCCAGGAACTTCTCGCAGTGTGACAGTCTTCTGATCGGCGACAAGTGTGGGGCGCATACCTTCCCATACATAGAGAATGCAAACAAGACGGCTGTGGTGGAGCATGAGGCTACGACCTCGAAGATCAGCGAGGATCAGCTCTTCTACTGCAATCAGAGAGGAATAGGTCCGGAGGAGGCTGTGGGCCTTATTGTGAACGGTTATGCAAGAGAGGTGCTCGCGAAACTTCCTATGGAGTTCGCGGTCGAGGCACAGAAACTCCTGCAGGTAAGCCTTGAGGGATCGGTAGGATGATGCAGGTATTCGACAACATACTTTTTGAATTGGGCGGAAGGCCGGTGATGCTGATAGACATGCTCTCGGCTATCTTCGGTCTTACGACAGTATTTCTCGCCGGACGTAACAGAAAGAGCAATTTCTATATAGGATATTTCTATACCGCGCTGCTCTTTATGATGTTCTGGCAGAAAAATCTGTACGCTAACTTGATTCTCCAGCCTATTTCGTTGGGAATCAATATGATGGGTCATTATCGCTGGAGCCATCCTAAGAAGAAGGAGGAGAGTGCCGAGAAGTCGGGTGAACTTAAGGTGTCCATGCTCAGCTGGAGTCAGAGAGCCCTGGTGCTGGCATTGGTTCCGACCCTCGCTCTGCTTTGGGGCTGGCTGATGAGCCGACTCTTTCCTGCCAATCCGCTTCCATACCTTGACTGCTGCGTGACGGTGCTTATCCTGACCGCACAGACTCTGTCGGCATTGAAGAAATGGGATTGCTGGCTGGCCTGGCTGATGGTGAACATAGCTAACCTGACCCTATATATGAAGGCGGGCCTCGTTTTCATGCCTATAGTGAGCAGCCTTTATCTGATCAACGGTATCTGGTCACTCTTTACCTGGTATCGCCTTTATAAGAAGAATGCATAGATAAAAGAAAACAAAAGATATATGAACGACATATTATTGAAGATAGAAGGCCTCAGAGCCTCTGTTGAAGACAAGGAAATCCTTAAGGGTGTGGACCTTACCATCCGCAAGGGCGAGATCCATGCTGTAATGGGACCTAACGGTGCGGGAAAGAGCACTCTTTCGGCCGTGCTTGCAGGTAAGCCTCAGTTTACCGTGACAGCAGGCAGCATAGAGTTCCTGGGCCAGGACCTTCTGGCGATGTCTCCGGAGGAGCGTGCCTGGGCCGGTATCTTCCTTTCTTTCCAGTATCCTGTGGAGATTCCCGGCGTGACCATCACCAACTTCATGAAGACCGCAGTGAATGCTCATCGTGCTGGTAAGGGCCTTGAGCCTTTGAAGGCCGGTGATTTCCTTAAGCTGATGCGAGAGAAGATGGCTTTCGTGCAGATGAAGCCGGAGTTTGCCAAGCGTGAGGTGAATGTCGGATTCTCGGGAGGAGAGAAGAAGCGTAACGAGATCTTCCAGATGGCCATGCTTGATCCTACTCTCGCTATTCTTGACGAGACCGACAGCGGTCTTGATGTGGATGCTCTCCGCATCGTCGCGAATGGCGTGAATGCGCTCCATACTCCGGAGAAGGCAGCGATTGTCATCACTCATTATCAGAGACTCCTCGATTATATCGTGCCGGATGTGGTGCACGTTCTCAAGGATGGCAAGATCGTGAAGACCGCGGGAAGAGAACTTGTCGCGGAGATAGAGGAGAAGGGATACGATAATCTGTAGGAGGCAGAATATGACCGAAATCATAAAAGTTTCAGAAGGACAGCATATCCGCAGCGTGGATGTACAGGCAGGACAGAGGACCGATATGGTCTTCCTTGTCTATCCTGGCGTAGACTGCGAGGTGAAACTGGACATCAACCTTCTTGGAGAGGGTGCTGAAGCGAATGTCTATGGAGCCTATGTCTGCGGCGGCAGCGAAAAGGTGAAGATTGCAGTCAACATGCATCATGCCGTGCCTCATTGCTGTTCCCGCCAGCTTTTCAAGGGAATCGCGGGCGGCGATTCAAGAGTGGATTTCTATGGAAAGATCATTGTCGCCAAGGATGCGCAGAGGACAGAGGCTTATCAGGAAAACCATAACATCCTTCTGTCGGACGGTGCGAAGGTGGATACGAAACCTCAGCTTGAGATCTATGCCGACGATGTCAAATGTTCACACGGAGCTACCATAGGCAGACTCAATGAGGAGGAGCAGTTCTATATGCGTTCAAGAGGTATCAGGCTTGAAGATGCCAAGCTGCTTCAGATGATCTCATTCATCGCCCCTGTTCTTGAAAAGCTTGAGGATGAGGCCCAGCGTGAGGCTGCGGCCGCTGATTTTGAATCAGGTATAAGGGCTATAATACGCAATATGTAATGATTACAAAGCCGAATGTAAAGATCAACCTCGGACTGAATGTGCTGAGGAAAAGAGAGGATGGTTTCCATGATCTCGAGACCCTTTTTGTGCCGTATTTCGGCATAAACGATACATTGGAGATAATCAAGGGTGATGACTACAGTCAGACTTCAGCCCTTCTTTTTGCCAAGTATGGACCGGATTGCATAGCGCAGGGCATATCGGAGGATGGCAAACTGATGATCACCATTGCCCGTGAGGATGGTGTGGACTGGGATCCTCTCAAGGATCTTACGGCAAAGGCCTATCATATCCTGGCGGAACGATATGAACTGCCGCCTGTCAAGATTTTCCTGGAAAAGACTTCTCCGGTAGGAGCTGGTCTCGGAGGCGGATCTTCAGATGCCGCTTTCGCCTTGAAGATGCTTGATGAACTTTTCTCTCTCGGCCTGACCGAGCAGCAGTTGGCCTCTTATGCGGCGGAACTCGGAAGCGACTGTGCCTTCTTTGTATATAACCGTCCCATGATAGGCGAGGGAAGGGGAGAGATCCTGACTGAATATGAGCTCGATCTCGAAGACTACGACCTACAGGTACTCACGCCTGAAGGTGTTTCTGTCTCAACCAAGGATGCATACGGCGGCATAAGGCCTCATCTTCCGGAAGTGCCTTTGAGAGATGCCCTTGCCAGACCTGTCAGCGAATGGCCGGGTGTGCTTTTCAATGATTTTGAGGAGACAGTATTCGCGAAGTATCCTGAACTTGCTGCAATCAAGAGGTCTCTTTATGACAGCGGTGCCGAATATGCCTGCATGTCAGGCTCCGGTTCTGCTCTTTTCGCCCTTTACAGGAAATAGAGGCTACATTTCCCAACTTACAGTTCGTGACTGGTCCGGGTTGACTGTGATGCTTACCTTCAGAGTCTCCTCCGGAAGCAGTTCCTCTATGTTTTCAGGCCACTCCATGATGCAGAGATAACCACTGTCAAGGTAGTCGTAAAGACCGATCTCTACAGCCTCCGCAAGCTTATTGATTCTGTAGAAATCAAAATGATACATAGGGTCGCCGTCGGCACACATATACTCGTTGACAATCGCGAATGTAGGCGAACCCACAGGGTCTGTCACACCAAGTGCACTGCAGATCGCAGTAGTGAATGTGGTCTTGCCTGATCCCATAGGAGCATAGAATGCAACAAGAGTATTATCCCCGATCTTCTCGAGGAATTCCTTGGCCGCTCTGTCAAGATCGGCAATATCTCTGATCGTGATTTCCTGTTTCATACTGCAAAGATATGCAAAAAACGCATCAAGGCAATCTTTTATGATGTGTCGGGAGAGACCCTGTGTCTGTCAGTGCAGGCTCACTCTACAGTCAGGGTACATATGCAGCCGTTTATGTTGACCATCTGCGTCCTTCCGTCCTTCCATACTATGGGGTTCCCCTCTCTTGTTGAGGTAAGGCCTATGGTCAGTATCCCGTCAACCATCGCCATAGGGCTGCTGCCCATGCAGGTATAGCCGGCTGGCATATCCAGAATCTCTCCGCAGCGGAAGATGATGCCTCCTCCTGATGCACCTTTCTGATTCAATATGCAGCATATACTTTCTCCGTCTGTACACAAACCGCTGATTGTCAATCCGTTTGCGAATGTCGTCTGCTTTTCTCCATCCTTCCAGAGTCCGCTGCTCCATGACAAGCCGCTACGGGAGAATATGGCCTCGATTCCGACAGCCTTTCCGGCCGGAACCATTTTGCAGCTGACCAGTCTCATGTCTGAAGTGATGTTCATGGCCTTCATCTTTTCCCCTTTGATCAGAACAGGGGCGTGTACTCCGGTGAGTTCGGCAACATAGCAGACCTCCCCTTCATGCCTTATGATGTCCCATACCTTGAGTATGTCCTCCCTGACGGCAACCTGACTTATGTTGCCGTTTACCACCTGATAATATCTGTCAATGTATCCGCCATTGTACTCTATGCTTTCGCAAAAGGCGAAGCTGAGTGCATCTTCCTCTTCCTGCAGCCTAGGGAAGGCACGCCCGGATTCCTTGTGTATAAGGCTCATGCCGTTCTCTCTGTATGTGAAGCCGCTGCCTTCCCGTGGCCTCCCGAGCGTGTATATCTTCCCCTCCCTTACGGCCATGCCAAGTATCCTTTCGCGGCCGCTGTAACGGAACAGTTCCCTTCCGTCTTTCTTGATGATGGTCTCCTCATCCGTGGAAAAGTCCGTGTACAGATGTCCCTTGATGATCCTGTGCATATCCGGGTCAGGACTCACGTGATGCTCAAGTCCCACCGGCACCTTCATCGCCGGTACTCCGTCAGCAAAGACGACAAGCGAGCATTTGACCGTCCCCGTCTGTGCATCCGACCTCCAGTCATAATCCTTAGGATAGTCAAGTCCCGTCATGTAGCAGACTTTGCGGGCATTGGCCGACGTGTCTATGCTGAATGACGGATTCCTCCAGTTCTCGTCGCTTGTCGGCCTTCTGCTTCCCGGCTCTTCCTTGCCACATGACAGCATCATTATGATCATTCCTATGAGTGCGAAGTGTCTTTCCATTATTATGTTCATACCCTTTATTTTTTGATCGTGTCTTCTTTTCCCTTTTGCTTCATTGGAGCGCTTTCCCATCTCCAGTCGTTTCAAGGCTGCGGCCTCACTGCAGGTTCTGTTTGTCGAGAATCCTGTAGCCGGCAGCCTCGGAAATGTGTTCAGGTAGAATTTCCTGCTCTCCCGCAAGGTCCGCGATGGTTCTGGCAAGTTTGACAATGCGCGAGCAGGCCCTGGCCGACAGCCCCATCTTTTCTATCATCTTTTCAAGAAGGTTACGGCAGGATGGGGTGAGAGGACAATGCTTTTCTATCATGCGGCTGTTCATTGATGAGTTACAGAATATACCCTCTCCCTCAAAGCGCTGTTTCTGGATTTCCCTGGCCCTAGCCACCCTCGCCGCAACCTCAGATGTGGATTCAGCCCTCTTCTTCCGTACAAGTTTCCTGGGATCTATTGGTCTCATCATCAATTGTATGTCTATTCTGTCCATAAGAGGACCTGAGAGCCGTGAAAGGTAGGACAGGCGCATCGTCGGGGTACAGGTGCACCGGTCTCCCTCTCCATAATAACCGCAAGGACAGGGGTTGGTGGCGGCCACCAGCATGAAGTCCGAAGGATATTCCACCTTGCTCCTCAGGCGTGAGATTGTCACCATTCGGTCTTCCATCGGGCCGCGCAACATTTCCAGTACCTTCTTCGGAGCCTCGCAGAATTCGTCTATGAAGAGTATTCCGTTGTGGGCAAGCGAGATCTCGCCAGGCAGGATGTTGTCAGAGCCTCCGCCGATCAGAGCGGCGACCGAGGCGCTGTAATGTGGGGAACGGAAGGGTCTGTGCCTCATAAGTCCTCCGTCAGGATTTCCCTTTCCCGCGACGGAGTATATCTTGCTTGTCTGAAGTGATTCTTCCAAGGTAAGAGGGGGCAGGATTCCGGCCGCTGCCTTGGCGAGGGAACTCTTCCCGGATCCCGGCGGACCTATGAGAATGCAGTTGTGCCCTCCGGCAGCAGCGATCTCTATGCCCCGTTTGGCTCCTTCCTGCCCGATTATTTCAGAGAAATCCATTATCTCGCAGTTCGGCTCCGTCTCGTTTGTGACGGCTGCTGTTTTCAGCCTGTTTGCTATAAGCAGGTCGTCGCAGCATTCTTCTCCCGAGACAATGCGCAGGACTTCCTCAAGATTATCCACTCCATATACCGCCGAATGTCGGAATTCCACCGCCTCAGCAGCGGAGCGTCGGGGGAGTATGGCGCCCTTCAGCCCTTTTCTCCATGCAAGTTCCACTATGGGAAGTGCTCCGGGGACATCTCTGACGGTTCCGTCAAGTCCAAGTTCGCCCATTATTATGAAATCCCCCGACAGCGGCATTTCACGTTGACGTGATGCGGCAATTATGCCCAAGGCTATGGGCAGGTCATAGCCGCTTCCCTTCTTGTGCATGTCTGCCGGTGCAAGATTTATGACTATCTTCTTTCCCGGTATCCTGAACCCCAGGGACTGAAGTGCGGTGATTGTTCTCAACAGACTCTCCTTCACCGCAGCATCGGCGAGTCCGACCAGATGTATACCGATACCGGTAGCGATATCCACCTCCACATTTACTTCTACAGCGTCTATTCCGACGCATTTCGCGCAACAGATATTGATCAGCATATCATTTGTTTTTTTGCCCAAATGTTGCCATCAAAAACGGAAATCAATTAAAAAAACAGAAAAATGTGACTAAATTCGCAAAATAAAAGATGTAAGACGGATGATAAAAAGAAGTTTAGTCAATGTAGGTCGCTATTTTCTCTTTCTCAAGATGGTTTTCAGGAAACCGGAGAAATGGAAACTGCTTTGGCGTCAGTTCATAAATGAGTCAGATAAACTTATTATTTCGTCGATTCTGATCGTCGGAGTCATCTCCCTCTTCATCGGAGGTGTGCTTGTCATCCAGACTGCATCCAATCTTGAGAATCCTATCATCGACAAGATGTACATAGGATATATGGTGCGCGAAAGTCTCATTCTCGAGTTCTGTTCTACTATGATCGCGCTCATTCTGGCAGGAAAGATGGGATCGAACATCGCATCGGAGATCGGCAGCATGAGAATCACCGAGCAGATCGATGCCATGGATATGATGGGTGTGAACTCAGCGGGCTTCCTCGTGCTTCCAAAGGTCCTCGCGGCGACAATCCTCAGTCCTCTTCTTATGCTTCTGAGCCTTGCTCTGGGACTGCTTGGAGGATGGATTGTAGTGGAGGCTACCCATATAATCCCGCCACCTTCATATATCACCGGAATCAAGGCCTTCTATAATGGCTTCTACATATTCTACAGTTGCTTCAAGATGTCCCTTTTCTGCTTCCTGATATCGTCGATATCAGCCTTCAACGGATATTATGCCAAGGGAGGCTCCCTCGGAGTGGGACGTTCAAGCACTAAGGCTATCGTGACAGTCAGCATACTTATCCTGCTGTTTGACCTTATTGTAACACAACTTATGCTTTATTGATCATGATCAAGGTAGAGAATCTGTATAAGAGTTTTGATGGCGTTCAGGTGCTCAAGGACATATCCTTGGAGTACGAGAGCGGCAAATGCAATATGATCATCGGTGCCAGCGGCTCAGGCAAGACTGTGCTTCTGAAGAGTCTCATAGGCCTTATGAAGCCGGATAGCGGGCAAATCTCCTACTGTGACAGGAAACTCTCGGAGATGAACTATAAGGCCCAGAAGGCATTGAGGCAGCAGATCGGCATCCTTTTCCAGGGAAGTGCGCTCTTTGATTTTGCAACCGTCCTCGAAAATGTGATGTTCCCTATGGAATTCTTCACCGACTGGTCCAAGGCGCAGATGAGGGAAAGGGCTCAGTATTGTCTTGAAAGAGTGAATGTGATCGGATCGGACGACAAATATCCTAATGAGTTGAGTGGAGGAATGCAGAAGCGAGTGGGTATCGCGAGAGCCATAGCGCTCAATCCGAAATACCTCTTCTGTGATGAGCCTAACTCTGGTCTTGATCCATATACCGCCATCCTGATCGACCGCCTCATCAGCGACCTGACAAAGGAGTTCAATATGACCACAGTGGTAAATACCCACGACATCAACTCCATTCTCGAGATAGGGGACAAGATCGGTTTCATATCGCGGGGCTCCCTCCTGTGGCAGGGTGACAGACATACGATTCTCGACACTGACTGCGAGGAACTGCGCAACTTCCTCTGCGCCAACACACTTGCCCGCAACATCATCGAAGGCCGATAGGCTTTTTCATGATATCGAGATTCTCCCGAAAGGAATCATAAGAGATGGAAATCAGGATAAAAAAAAGACGGTGACTTTTCAGTCACCGTCTTCTGTATAGTAAAGTGTGGTAGATTACTTAAGGATCCACATTACACCCATATAGTCATCAGAGCCGTTGTACTGTCTCTGAACAGCCTCGATAAGGTTCTCCTTGTTGTAAGAGTTCTCGGCAGTAGGATACATCCATCTGAGTGGCATCTTGTCTGAAGGGTCGTTCTTGTTTGAACCTGGATCGATCTTGATCTCAGGAACATTAGTACGACGATACTCGAAGAATGCGCTGTATGGAGTCTGGAGGAAAGTAGTGATATACTTCTGCCAGATGATCTGCTCTACCTGTGCGTTGAGAGTTGAAGCGAATGCAACCTCAGGGCTAGCGATGTAAGACTCGATGTAGTCTGCGGTCATCTCACGGTCAGCAGGAACCCAACCGGTAGAGTGCTTAGACACGAACTGCATTGATGAACGGATACCCTCGTTGTAGTATGATGCCGCGTTGCCTGAGATAAGACCACGTGCAGCAGCCTCTGCGAGGATGAAGTTCATCTCCTGGTAGCTGAGGAAGAATGTAGGCTCGCAACCAACCTTGTCCTCATAACGGAGGTTAAGACCTGAATAGTTACCTGTGCTTACATCAGCGATGATAGCTGAAGAGTGCTGGCAAGGGTTTACACCATTGTAAGAATCCCAAGCAGATGCATCGCTAGAGTTAGGAGTAGGGCAAGCGTAAGCGAATACGCGGTAGTCCTTAAGCTCCTTAAGCTTGTCGATGATAAGGTCAGAAACCTGGTCATATGAAGTAAAGCTGTTGATCTCTCTTGTGTAAGGGAACTTCTGGCCAGCCTTGTCGCTCCATACTACCTGGAGGTTGTCGTCGATAGACTCGAAGAGAGGTCTCTTGAGCACGTCAGCGAAACGACCCTTAAGGTTAACGTCAGCATCGCTCTCTTTCTTGTAGAGGTTGATGAGGAGACGAAGCTGGAGAACGTTACATGCCTTACGCCACTTTGCGCAGTCACCACCGTAGAGGTAGTCGCCGCTGAAGTTATCACCCTCAGCAAAGAGCTTGTCAGCTGCGTCGAGCTCTGCGAGCATTCCGAGGAATACGTCCTTCTGAGTGTCATACTTAGGGAAGTATACACCCTCCTCACCCTTGATGGCCTCTGAGTAAGGGATGTCACCTACACGCATGGTAGCATTGTAGAATGTCATTACTCTTACGAAGTGTGCAAGAGCCTGATAAGACTTCTTGAGACCCTCAGTCTGAGCAGCCTCAACCATCTTTGTAGCGTTCACGAGCTTAGCGATGTCACTGAAGCTGGCGTTGTTGAGCTTGTTGAACATGAGGTCGATATCCGAAGACTCAGTCCAAGCGATGTACTTTGAAAGGAAGTCGTCAGTAACGTAGTTCTTGTTGTCACCGTTACCGGCGCAAGTTGTCATAGTGCGGAGAAGACCTGTTGCAAGCATACCTGAGTTACCCATAGTGGTCTTGTCAGGATTTGTGTTGATCTTCTCAAACTCGCTACATCCACCCATAATCAAGGCAGCTACGAGCGCGAGAGATGTAAGTATAATCTTTTTCATAGTTGTATACTGCATTAATTAGAATGTGATCTTAAGGTTAATACCAGTGTATCTTACTGAAGGTGAAGTCATATCCTCATCCTCGATATCATCAACTCCGTCAGGGTCAACCATCTTGAAGCCCTTAGAGAATACGAGGAGGTTCTGACCGATGAGTGATACAGAGCAAGCGCTCATACCGAGCTTCTTAGCGAATGACTGCGGAACATCGTAACCGAGAGCAACCTCACGAAGCTTGATGAATGTCTTGTCCTGGATCCAGTCCATAGTCTGACGGCTACCCTTTACGTAGTCCTCATACCATACCGGAGTGTCGTTCTCTGCGAATACACGAGTATCCTCAGTGATACGTCCGTACTGGTCATACTTAACATCACCTGATACAACCTTAACACCCTTACCTACATAGTTCTTGAGGCCGTTTACAACCTGGTCATAACGCCACTGGTTATCTGTGCTTGGGTGTACACCTGAGTCGAGCATTCGGTACTCAGTGTTGTTCCATGAGATACCACCTACACGACCGTCGAATGTCATAGAGAGAGTGAATCTCTTGTACTTGAAGTTGTTAGCGATACCCCACTCGAAGTCTGGATCGGTATAACCGCAGAGTACAGCGTAAGGACGCTTGTATGGGAGACCGTTAGCCTTGTGGATGAGGTTTCCGTTAGGGTCAGTATCAAGAAGCTTGTAAGAATAGTAGTCAGTACGTCCACCTACCTTTGTCCAGAGGTCATCAGTAGAGAACTCCTCGTCGACCTTAGCGAAGTATCTGTGGCTCTTTGAGATGTTAGCGTTGATATCCCAAGTGAACTGTGATCTCTTGATTGCAGTTGCGTCAACTGAGAGCTCGACACCACGACGTACATACTCCTCGCCGATGTTCATGAGACGGCTGCTGAAACCAGAAGCAGATGAGATAGTCTGTGACTTAGTGTTGTTGTAAGTATACTTGTTGAAGTAAGCGAAGTCAACTACGATACGGCTGCCCTCAAGGAAGTGAAGGTTAGCACCAACCTCCCAAGTACGGTCAGTAATAGGCTTAACACCACCGAGGATAGTTGATGGGTAAGATGAAGTGCTGAGACCATCCCAAACAGCAGAGTTGATAGAGTATGCCTGGTTGAGAGCGTAGATGCTGAGGTCACGCTTAGAAACTGTCCATGAACCACGGAGCTTCCAGAAAGGCAACCAGCTTGTCTTAGCGTACTGTGAACCGATGAAGCTGAGACCTACTGATGGATAGAAGTATGAGTTCTCGTTTACTGGAAGAGTTGAAGTCCAGTCGTTACGTCCTGTTACATCGATATAGTAAGTATCCTTGATACCGAGAGTTGCAGTACCGAAGAGTGAGTTCACCTGCTTGCGGCTTGTGCCTGTAGAAACCTCTGGAGTCTCAACTGAAGCGGCGATTGAGTAGAAACCAGGAACAGAAAGACCGTTCTTAGTGTTTGACTGGAGTGAGTTGTAGTGGTAAGTGTAGATCGAACCTCCGACGATTGCATCGAGGCTGATGTTCTCCCACTTCTGGTTAACCATGAAGAAAGCATCGTAGTTGAGCTTTGTCATAGTCTCCTTCTCCTCTGAGTAGTAACCGAGCTTACCGTCATACCAGTAACCACGGTTCTTTGAGATTGTACCT